>Ga0247813_10000106_pt1 | contig 104544 bp, 79 predicted proteins | sample UWRJL169409C1_FD_180719 | JGI IMG/M metagenome (GOLD analysis project Ga0247813, IMG submission 180719) | Plant litter microbial communities from Arlington Agricultural Research Station in Wisconsin, United States - UWRJ-L169-409C-1 | ecosystem: Environmental > Terrestrial > Plant litter >...
TGTTTTTTCCACCTACAGAGCAGTAGTACATACCTTGTGGAGCAGGATATCCTCCAACAGGGAAACCTAATGGCAATAAAGTTTTAGTGTCCATGATGAAATATTCTTGTTCGAAACCAAACCAAAAATCATCATTATCATCATCAATTGTAGCTCTTCCGTTAGAAGGGTGTGGTGTTCCGTCAGCGTACATAACTTCAGACATTACAATGTAACCGTTGATACGAGTTGGATCAGGATAAATTGCAACAGGAACTAAAAGACAGTCTGAAGAACCACCTTCTGCTTGTTTTGTTGACGAACCATCAAATGACCAATTTCCAAGTTCTTCTAATGTTCCTTTGAAATTTTCGTGTTCTTCAACTTTAGTTTTACTTCTAAGATTTTGAGTTGGTTCATATCCATCTAACCAAATGTACTCTAACTTAATTTTAGCCATAATAATATAAATTTATTTTTTTGTTTTTTTTCGCTGGGTCAAATATAGATTTATTTTTTTAGTCCTAAAAATTAGGGGGCTATTTTGTTTTATGGAGTATAATTTTTTAGAGAAGCGCAATTTAGATGGGGGTATATTTTTAAAAAAGCAATTTTTAACACTATAAAAAAATAAATTCGTAATAATTACGGGACTTTTTTGAATTTATGGGTTAAGAAATTATGAAAAAATGTTTATTTAATGAATAATACCGGTGTATTTTGTTACATTTCTTCAAATTGAATTAATTATTCTTTGAAAAAACGATCTTCTGTTGAAATATTACCACATAAATTTCGAAAATATATCTTTCAAATAGCCTCTTTTATTGCTTATATTTGTTCCTCTTTTTTTATTGAAATTATTACGAATCTTTAAACTTATATACATGTCAACATTACGTTTCCAAGCTTTAAAAGAAGCTTCTACGAGAAAGCCAGTACATTTTGAAGAAATTGATAGAAAGTCTAACATTTTTGGATCAAATGTGTTTAATGAGAAAGCAATGAAGCAATATTTAACTTCTGATGCTTTAAAAGGAGTTAGGGATGCTATACAGCACGGAACTAAAATAGACAGAAAATTGGCAGATTATATTGCCATGGGAATGAAAGAATGGGCTTTGGCCAAAGGTGTTACGCATTATACCCACTGGTTTCAGCCATTGACAGGAACAACCGCAGAAAAACACGATGCTTTTTTTGATATATCGTACGACGGAAGCGATCCTGTAGAAAAATTTGGCGGGGCTCAATTGGTTCAACAAGAGCCAGATGCATCAAGTTTTCCAAATGGAGGAATCAGAAATACATTTGAAGCGAGAGGTTATACGGCCTGGGATCCGACATCTCCGGCTTTTATATATGGTACAACATTATGTATTCCAACTGTTTTTATCGCGTATACTGGTGAAGCTTTAGATAATAAAATTCCGTTGTTAAGAGCATTATCTGCTATGGATGAAGCAGCGACAGAAGTATGCCGTTATTTTGATAAAAATGTCAAAAAGGTTACAGCAACGTTAGGATGGGAACAAGAGTACTTTTTGATTGATAAAGCTTTGGCTAATTCTCGTCCTGATTTAATGATGACAGGAAGAACCTTATTAGGCCATACTTCTGCAAAAGGGCAACAATTAGACGATCATTATTTTGGTTCTATTCCAACTCGTGCCTTAACGTATATGAGAGATTTAGAGCAGGAATGTATGTTGTTGGGAATTCCGGTAAAAACACGACATAACGAGGTGGCACCAAATCAGTTTGAGCTGGCACCAATTTTTGAAGAAACAAACCTTGCCGTAGATCACAACTCTTTATTAATGGATGTAATGCAAAGAGTAGCAGAGCGTCATGATTTTAAAGTATTATTCCACGAAAAGCCTTTTAAAGGGGTAAATGGTTCAGGAAAACACAATAACTGGTCGCTGGCAACAGATACTGGAGTGAACTTGTTGAGTCCGAGTAAAACGCCAATGAGTAACTTACAGTTTTTGACTTTCTTTATTAATACAATTAAAGCGGTTAATGATTATGAAACTTTATTAAGAGCTTCGATTGCGACAGCTAGTAATGATCACAGGTTAGGGGCCAATGAGGCACCGCCGGCAATTATCTCTGTTTTTATTGGAGCCCAATTAACTAAGGTTCTATCTGAATTAGAAAGTGTAACAACAGGAAAATTATCACCTGAAGAAAAAACAGACTTAAAACTGAATGTAGTGGGTAAAATTCCAGATGTTCTTTTAGACAATACAGACAGAAACAGAACTTCGCCTTTTGCCTTTACTGGAAATAAATTTGAGTTTAGAGCCGTTGGTTCAAATGCAAACTGTTCGAACGCGATGACAACTTTAAATGCGATTGTAGCTAAACAATTGAAAGATTTCAAACTAGAAGTAGACAATTTGATCGACACTAAAGACATGAAAAAAGATGACGCCATCTTTAATGTTTTGAGAGAATACATCAAACAATCTAAAAAAATACTTTTTGAAGGTGACGGTTATAGCGATGCCTGGGAAAAAGAAGCAGCTAAAAGAGGTTTAAGTAATTTTAAAACTACTCCAGAAGCTATTAAAGCTAAAATTTCTAAGCAAGCACTTGATTTATTTGATGAATTGGGAATCTTAAATCATGTTGAAGCAGAAGCCCGCTACGAAATTGAATTGGAAGAATACACTAAAAAGATTCAGATTGAAGGAAGAGTTTTAGGTGATATTTCCAGAAATCACGTAATTCCGACAGCCATACGCTATCAGAATACTTTAATTGAAAACGTAAAAGGTTTAAAAGAAATCTTCGGAAAAGAGTTTGAAACTATTGCCAAAGAACAAATTGTTTTAATTAAAGAAATTTCAGGTCATATTGAAGGAATCAATTCTAAAGTATTGGCCATGACTAATGAAAGAAAAAAAGCAAATCAATTGACCGATGCCCAAAAAATGGCAGAATCTTACTGTAATAATGTAAAACCGTATTTTGAGGATATTCGTAATCACTGCGATAAATTAGAATTATTAGTTGATGATGAAAGTTGGACATTGACAAAATACAGAGAATTACTCTTTACGAAATAACATTTGCAAAACATTCACTTAAAGCCTGTCTCAAAAAGACGGGCTTTTTTTATGATTATGTTAAAATAAAGGTTTCTACTTCCTTAATTTAACATTTGTTCATGCTTAAATGTAAAGAAATTGCAAGAAGTAGTTTTTTTCTTACTAAGATAAAAATCGAATTTGGCAGTTCATCGAGATAGTTTCACATTTCATCGAAAAGACGTTAACATCTTGTAAAATACGTATTTATACCTGATTCGTTTTTCGATAAGTTTTCTAATTTTGGTCAAGAAGAAAGAAAATAAGCACATTGATTTTATTTTCGAATGACGTTTTTTGAGCCCCAAAGAATTTCCCCAAATTGCAGAACCTACATAATAATTTGTATTAATAACCAATTAAATATATTTATTATGAAAAAAGTAATTTTAAGCATCTCCGCGATGCTGTTTGTAGGTGTAGCTTTTGCTCAAGGGAATGTCAGCGATGTTGACCAAACGGGATTATTAAATGGTGCCTTAGTTATTCAGGTAGGAGAAACTAACGTGTCTGATGTTGATCAAATTGGTATTGCAAATGCTGCAATTGTTACACAAGTTGGAGATGACAATGACTCTCAAGTCCTTCAATTAGGAGCAGCAAATCTTGCTGTTGTAACACAAATTGGAGCTGATAATGAATCAGACGTTTTCCAGGGATTCTGGGTTGGAAATCAAGCTTTTGTTACTCAATTTGGAGTAGATAACAGTTCTGCTATCTTCCAAATAGGTGATGACAACACTGCTGCTACTACACAAGTAGGCTGGCTTAATAATTCAGCAACACTTCAGTTAGGATATGACAACTGGGCTAGTACTGAGCAATACGGCATATTCAACAATGCACTTACTGTACAATTTGGAGATGAAAACCAATCAAGTATCCAACAGTACGGAATTGGTAACACTGCAATAACAGCGCAATTTGGAGAATTACATAATAGTACAGTTACACAAACTGGATTACTTAACGGAAGTCTTGTAATTCAATCTAACTAAAACAAACCAGAAAAAGGAAGGACTTGATTACATCAGTTCTTCCTTTTTTTATTATTCTAAAAGTATGAAAGGTTTATCACTACTAATCATTTTATTTCTAAGTATAGGAAATATATTCTCACAATCAATTGATGGGAATATAAATGATTATGTTGTGGCCTTAAATGAAAATAACAATCACAATAAGAATACAAATCAATATATTATAAGTCATAATATAGTCAAGATTGCACAAATTGGAAATTTTAACCAAGCCAATTTAACTATTATCAGTAATAATGCTAATGTAACTGCACAGCAAACTGGTAATAACAACTACATGAATGTCTACAAAAAAGCAGACGAAATAAATCAATCCTACATACAGTCAGGTAATAATAATTATATAAGTGATGTTTCATTAAACTCCCGTGGAGCAGAATCAATCAAAATCAATCAGGAAGGCAATAATTTAACGGTTTTCAGCACAGGATCAAATTCTATATCTAAAGACATGATCATTAATCAATCTGGAAATTCAGGAATAATATACGTATTCAATCGCTAAGATTATGAAAAAGTATTTAAACATAATTGTTGTAGCTTTTTTTATTTTTTTTTCTGAAAACGGTTTTTCGCAGGCTGTCTATAAAGAGGTAAAAGCGAAAATTGAAATTAAAGAAATAGAAAATTTATTATTTATAACCGGAACTGTAGAAAATTTAAAATCAGAATTTAAGAATATTTCATACAAACTAAGTGTATTCAAAAAAAACAAAACAAATTCAAATAAATCAACTAATGCACAAGACGGCAGAGTAACATTAGAGCCCATACAAAAAGTTGAATTGTCTAAAACGCAGGTCAATTACACAAAAACGGATGAAGTTATAATAATGTTATTGATTTATGATGAAAACAATGCCATAATTGGTAAAGACCGAATTGTTTTTGGAGAAGAAACAGAATCAAATCAAGAAAAATCTGTCCCTGTTGACGGTATCGAAATGATTGGAATTGTTGCCAATGATACTAAGACAAAACTGGGAAATGATTACTATGACATGTTTTATGCACAATATTCTAAACTGAAAATTCATACTACTAAAATTGTAACGGTTCAGGAAGAGTTAACTTTTGGACGTACAACAAAAATTACAATTTTAGTCGATAGTGATGTTATAGAGGAGTTTATTTCACGTCCTGATGAAGATTTTTTAAAATACATGGCAGAATCAGCCGCTTCAAAGTTATTCAAGTATTTTAAAGATCTGGAAAAGCAAAATAAAATGATTACCCATTATTGAAATTCAATTTGAGTACATTTTTCGATAAAAAGTTTTTTACTATTTAATTTCAAATAAAATAACATCTATATGAAAACTATAGCGTTACTGGTTTGCTTGTTTGGTTTTTGTACCATATCAATGGCGCAAAACCTTACTTATAAAGCTGCAAATCCAAATTTTGGCGGAGATACTTTCAATTATCCATGGCTCCTTAGCTCAGCTCAGGCACAGAATGATTTCAAGGACAATTCAAATACAGGCTATAAACAGCAGACAGATTTGGAGCGTTTCAAAAGTAATTTGAATAATCAATTACTAAACAGACTGTCCAATTCCTTGTTTGATGATCAATTTGGAGGTACTGGTACAGGAGGCACTGGAACCGGTAGCGGAAGTGGCACGGGTACAGGTAACGGCACACTTGCTCCGGGAACCTATGTCTTTGGAAGTTTATCTGTTGATATTTATCATTCTAACTTAGGATTAGTAGTTGATGTGCTTGATACCGATACAGGCGAGCAAACACAAGTCATTTTACCAGGTCAATAGATTTGAAATTTTATACCAGTTAGGTTCATGTATTATTGTAAATAATTGAAGATTATGAATAAAAGTCCCCTTTTTCTATTATTAGTAACTTTCCTTTTTTCAGGATGTGGCGCTTATTTCAATCAACCCGTTGGGGTGCAGAAAGCAGTATATGGAGAAACTACTCCTGCCACCACTGCATTAGTAGAAATGCCCAAACCCAAAGAACAGGTAGTCGTAGGTGTTTATAAATTTAAAGATCAGACGGGACAGTATAAACCTACCGAATTGGGAAGTACATTTAGTACCGCTGTCACACAGGGCGCAACATCTATTTTAATAAAAGCTTTGCAGGACTCAAAATGGTTTATACCCATAGAACGTGAAAATTTGGGGAACCTTTTAAATGAGCGAAATATTATTCGTTCGACACGTCAGGAGTATGCAGCAAAAGCCGAACCGAATGAAGCAGTTTTAACACCTCTTTTGTTTGCAGGAGTTTTACTTGAGGGCGGAATTATCTCCTATGATACTAATATTATTACAGGTGGTTTTGGAGCAAGGTATTTTGGAGCCGGAGGTTCAACCCAATACAGACAAGATCGTGTAACTGTTTACTTAAGGCTGGTTTCAACCTCGAACGGAAAAATATTAAATACTGTTTATGTTTCTAAAACTATCTTATCACAAAGTGTAGATGCTAGTTTATTTCGCTATGTAAATCTAAATAGACTATTGGAAGTTGAAACCGGTTTTACCCGAAATGAACCTATTCAGATGGCGGTTACAGAAGCAATCGAAAAAGCTGTTGAAGGACTTATCGTAGACGGAATTAAAGATAAACTTTGGGAGGTAAACGCACCACAAAAACAAATTGATGAATTTGTAGCGGAATATGATAAAGAAAAAAGCGAAGCAGATCTGGCACAGCTTTATAATAGAAATTTAAGCGAAAACAGAAGAGCTAAATTTGGTATTGAAGCTTCGGGAGGGACTGCCATTATGCAGGGCGATTATCCAAATCCAGAGCCTATGCCAATGATAAGAGGAGCACTGAAGTATTTTTTCTCACCAGCTTTTAACTTAAGTGCCTCATCAAATGCTTTTCAGGTAGCAAATAAAAACAAAATGGATCTTGGTTATCTGTCGTTAGATTTAAATCTAGAATGCACCATATTGCCCCGCGACGTATTTTCTCCTTTCGTTTTTGCAGGAACAGGTTTTGAATTTGATCATCACCGGGAAAACTTTCATACTAAAGTTCAAGCAGGAGCAGGAGTCGAATATCTTGTTTCGCCACATGTTGGAATCAAATTATATGGGGAGTTTAATGCCGCTTTTAGTGATAATGTCGATCATTTAGAAGCCGGAATACGCGATGATTTTTATTATCGGATTGGTTTAGGAATGACATATTATTTTCCAAAAGAAGTGAAATACAAGAAAAAATAGGCAGCCTTCTGGTCTTAAAAAAATAACGTTTACAGGATCAAATTCAATATAAGTTTAATAAAATCAAGTCTCAAATGAAAATAGTAATAAAAATTTTGGCGTGCTTTATTCTCTTAATTTCTTGTAGTGAAGAACAGCTTGATGATTCAGGTACAGGAACATTGAAAGGAAGAGTTGTTGATGTTCGAACATATACCGGAATAGAAAATGCCCGTATATCTTCAAATCCCACAACAAGCACTGTTTATACAGATAAAGATGGATACTTTAAGATTGAAAAAGTGCCTTCAGGTAAGTATGCTTTTCAGGCTCAAAAAGATGGTTTTATTGCCAGATTTGCACCAGCTACAATGGAAAAGGATATTGAAATTGAGGTTATTTTTGAGTTAGAAGTATCAACAGCAACTAACAAACCACCCGAAATTCCGGTACTAACTGCGCCAGCAGATAATGCTGTTGGAGAGCCCTTAAGTGTCAATTTAACCTGGACTGCCAAAGACCCGGAAGCAGACCCGCTAACTTATACAGTTATTGTAAAAAACGGAACTACTGATGAAATAAAAACGTATACTGATCTTAAAACAACAAGTTTAACTATTTCAAATTTGAGTTTCAGTACAAAATATTATTGGATGGTAACTGTGAATGACGGCATTAATAAGCCAATCAATAGTGTGACAAATTCATTTACTACACTGGCTTTCCCAAATCCGAGATACATGTATGTTAAAAAGGTAAAAAATAATAATGTGATTTTTACAGCAGATGAAGCAGGAAATGAACTCCAGTTGTCATCAGCTGAGGTAAATAGTTACAGACCTAGAAAAAATCTTAGCATTAATAGAATTGCTTACATAAGTACTGACGGATCTCTAAATCAGATTTATAGTATGAATCCAGATGGAACAGATGTGAAAAAAATCACCAATTTCATACCTATAGCAGGCTTTAATATGGACAATGTAAGTTATAGCTGGAGCACAAACGGAAGACAGCTAATTTATCCAAATTTTGATAAACTTTACCGTATCGATTCTGATGGATCAGGTTTAGTGCAGCTGTTTAAAACGCCAAATGGCAAGTTTATTTCAGAATGTGAATGGAGCAGGGACGGAAGTCAGATTGTACTGAAAGTAAATGATGTTTCAGGTTATAGTGTCGAAATTTATACCATAGACATGAGCGGAAATGTTTTATACACTGTACTTTCAGGAGTAGCTGGCGGAGCAAGTGGAATTGATATTTCTATTGATAATAGACGTGTTGTATATACCAGAGATGTTTCAGGATTTGAAAATGCAACGTACAGACGATTAGATTCAAGAATATTTATCTATACCGTAGCAACCAATACTTCGGCAGAATTGGCTTCTAACAAAGAAAATGGTTTTAACGATTTAGATGTTAAGTTTTCACCAAATGAAGCAAAAGTTATTTTTGTAAATACATCTAATGACGGGCTGTCAGCTAAAAATATTCAAACAGTGAGTGTAACAGATGATAGTTCAAGGACTACCTTATTTGAGAATGCAGCAATGCCAGATTGGAAATAATATATCACGATTATTCAAACTATTTAGTTTCAAAAAATCGACAGTGATCAAAAACTGTCGATTTTTTTTGTGAATCAGGCAGACGAATCAATCAAAGAATTAAAAAAAGGGATTATCTTTGCACCACATCAACACAAACTAAGTTTTCATGAGTTCAGATTCTAGCAAAAGGTACGCACAAAGAGGTGTTTCGGCATCAAAAGAAGACGTACACAACGCCATAAAAAATATTGATAAAGGTTTATTTCCTCAGGCATTTTGTAAAATTGTTCCTGATTATCTTACCCAAGATTCAGAACATTGTTTAATTATGCACGCTGACGGAGCCGGTACAAAATCGTCTTTGGCGTATATGTATTGGAAAGAAACCGGTGATATTTCAGTTTGGAAAGGAATTGCTCAGGATGCTTTGATCATGAATATTGATGATTTATTATGTGTTGGAGCAACAGATAATATATTGCTTTCATCAACTATCGGAAGAAACAAAAACTTAATTCCGGCTGAAGTTATTTCGGCTATCATAAATGGAACCGAAGAGTTAATCAACGAATTAAAATCGTTCGGTGTAACTATTCATTCAACTGGAGGAGAAACTGCCGATGTTGGAGATGTAGTTCGTACTATTATTGTAGATTCTACCGTTACAGCGCGCATGAAACGAAGCGATGTTGTTGATAATGCCAATATTAAAGCAGGCGATGTAATTGTTGGTTTGGCTTCGTTTGGTCAGGCGACTTACGAAAAAAGCTATAATGGCGGAATGGGAAGCAACGGATTAACATCTGCCCGTCACGATGTATTCGGAAAATATTTAGCTAAAAAATATCCCGAAAGTTACGATGCACTTGTTCCTGAAGAATTAATTTACTCAGGTCAGGTAAATCTAACGGATGAAGTTGAAAATAGTCCAATAAACGCTGGTCAGTTGGTACTTTCTCCAACAAGAACTTACGCGCCAATTATTAAGAAAATTTTAGATACTTATACGCCAAACGATATTCACGGAATGGTACATTGCAGTGGAGGAGCGCAGACTAAAATTCTTCATTTCGTTCAAAATTTACACATTATAAAAGATAATTTATTCCCGGTTCCACCATTGTTCAGGTTAATTCAGGAACAATCAAAAACAGACTGGAAAGAAATGTATCAGGTTTTCAACTGTGGTCATCGTATGGAAATATATGTTCCTGAAAATATTGCTCAGGATATCATTGCGATTTCAAAATCATTCAATGTAGATGCCCAAATCGTAGGTAGAGTAGAAGCAGCTGATAGTAAGAAATTGACTATTAGCAGCGAATACGGTACTTTTATATATTAAAAAATATTTTACCATATAAGTAATATAAGTTCATTTTAAACGCAATGAAATAAATTTGAGGCTGAGCGAAGTCCAGGTAATCTAATTCCTTTACTTCGATGAGCTTGACACCATTTTATAAATAAGGAATTGTAGATTATATTTCTTATATAACTTATATGGTTTATAAAACACAAGCTATGTACGAACTACTTTTTTGGAGATATTTGGATGAGATTTATTTAAATCATCATGAAGTTTACGAAGCTCTTGTAGAAAAAGAACAAGTTGACGGATTAGAAACACTTCCGGTCGAAGTAATTCTAAACCGAATCGCTTCGGTATTTTCAGAATGGGAAAAAGTAGATGAAGACAGCTGGCAAAACATTAAAGGAAAAGGTGCATTCCAGGTGATTTCAACCCCACAAAGTATTAAGATCGACTGTTATGGAACTGAAGGGAAAACTATGAATAAGTTAGTTGATGTGATGGAAGAATTTAAGTGTCCGTTATACGATCCGCAAGTACCGGAACGTTACGACGAAATGAGTGAGTAAATTTTTTCTTTGCCTAGCTTCGTGAAATCTTAGCGAATCTCTGCGAAATAAACTATTACACAAAGTTGCACAAAGAATTCACAGCGATTTGCCAAGAACTTCAAAAAACTATAAAAAGAATGATTCAAGAATATAATTTCAGCTTCTCAGACAATATTATTTTAGAAGACGATTTGGTATTATTGCGTCCTTTGCAGGAGTCAGATGTCGATAATTTATTAGAAATCTCTATCAACGAACCAGAAACCTGGAAATATTCTTTAGTAGGAGCAGACGGAAAAGAGAACCTCATCAACTATATTCAATCTGCCATAAAAGCACGAGACGAAAAAAGAGAATTCCCGTTCATTGTTTTCGATAAAAAATCCCAAAAATATGCAGGTTCAACTCGTTTTTACGATATTCAGTTTTCTTATAAAACAGTTCAATTAGGTTATACTTGGTATGGTTCTGCGTTTAGAGGAACTGGTTTAAACAAACATTGTAAATTTCTATTACTTCAATTTGCTTTTGAAACGCTTGGATTAGAGCGAGTAGAATTCCGCGCTGATAATAACAACGAAAGAAGTATCGCTGCAATGAAAAGCATCGGCTGTAAAGTCGAAGGCGTTTTAAGGAGCCACATGCCAACAGCCAACAGTGAGGTTCGCCGTGATTCTATTGTATTAAGTATTCTGAGAAATGAATGGTTTCATGAAGTAAAAGAAAATTTAAAGCGCAAGCTATAAAAAAGAGCAGTAGGCTCTATAAATTTTGTAGTGCTGGACTTCTGTCCAGTCAAGAGAAGCGAAAATATTAGTTTAAAAAGATTTATCAATAAAGATTTGGAATTTTTACCCGAGCACCAGCGAATAGGCGAAGCAATTTAAAATTCGAATTAAAATTCTACCCATCTTTTAATAATAAGCCCTGATCTTTTCTTATTTTCTTAACTAAATTATCTAAATATATCTTGATTTTCTGCGGTAATAAATCCCAGTTGGCATCTTTTTTAAAACTTCTGCAATAGTCTAAATCACATTCAACAGCGCGAATTGCGTATTTTTTGTTTTTGTAAACAGTAATAATTTTAACGCGACTTATTTCATCATTTTCATTTCTTGTTCCGTAAATTATAACAGGCTCAATATAACCATCTCCATCAAGATCTTTAGTGCTGCAATATTTTGTCCAAAACCAGATATTGTTTTCTTTTGGTTCCGTAATTTCAAGTAAATCATTTACTCGCCACTTTTCAAGAAATCCGCTATGATCATTCATAACACAAATTGCCTGAATTTTGGTATTCAGTGTATCTTTTTTAGAGATCGTCTTTTGATTTTCGGTGAAAACCAAATCATAAGTACCTCCTTTATCATGGTATTCAATCGCTTTGTAAATTGGAAAATCTGTAATCTCATTAAGTTCTCTTTGTGCAATCTCCTCTTTTGTCAATTTATAACTTTCTGTTTTTTGACAAAAAACAAGAGTTGAAGTAAGTAAAACGAAGAACAATAGTATTTTTTTCATTGAGATATGCTTTAGCTGTTCAAAGATATTTAAATAGTTTTGTTTAAAATTTTCAAAAAACTCTATTTTATTGTAATTTTCTAACCAAAAGTTACATTTTTCAATTCCAATGCTTAATTCTAAATTATGAGGTGGTTATTACTTTGCATAGTATTCTTTTGCAGTCCGTTTATTCAGGCGCAAAAAATAGTTACAACAGAAATTCACGAGCCAGTAGATTTTGTAAATCCATTAATGGGAAGTGATTCTAAACCAGATCTTTCAAACGGAAATACCTATCCAGCTATAGCGCTGCCATGGGGAATGAATTTTTGGACTCCGCAAACCGGAAAAATGGGAGATGGATGGATTTATACCTATTCTTCAGATAAAATTCGCGGATTCAAACAGACACACGCACCTTCTCCATGGATGAACGATTATGGCCAGTTTTCGATCATGCCAGTTACAGGAAAACCTGTTTTTAATGAAGACGAAAGAGCCAGCTGGTTCTCGCATAAATCTGAAATTGTAAAACCGTATTACTACAGCGTTTATTTGGCAGATTATGATATAACAACAGAAATAAGTCCGACAGAAAGAGCTGCTTATTTTAAATTTACGTTTCCCGAAAATGATAAATCATATATCGTTGTTGATGCCTTTAATAAAGGGTCTTATATCAAGATTATTCCTGAAGAAAATAAAATAATAGGTTATTCCACAAGAAATAGCAAGGGAGTTCCTTCTAATTTCAAAAACTATTTTGTCATTCAGTTTGATCAGCCTTTTGAAGAAATAAATACTTTTAGTGATAAAACTTTAAAAAAGGAACAAGAAGTTACTTCAGATCACACTGGCGCCGTGGTTGGTTTTAAAACTAAAAAAGGACAGATTATAAATGCAAAAGTAGCTTCTTCATTTATAAGTTTTGAGCAGGCCGAATTAAACCTGAAAGAAATTGGTTCTAATGATTTTGAAACCATAAAAGAAAAAGGAAGAGCAATTTGGAATAAGAAACTTGGGACAATTAATACCGAAGGAGGAACAAAAGAACAAAATCAGGTTTTTTATTCTTGTTTGTACCGAACGATGCTTTTTCCAAGAAAATTTTTCGAATATGATAAAAACGGAAACATAGTGCATTATAGTCCTTATAGTGGCGAAGTAGTTCCGGGATATATGTTTACTGATACTGGTTTTTGGGATACTTTTAGGGCATTGTTCCCTCTTTTAAATATTCTTGAACCAGAGTTAAATTCTAATATTCAGGAAGGACTTTTAAATGCATATAAAGAAAGCGGCTGGCTCCCGGAATGGGGAAGTCCGGGACTTCGTAACGTGATGGTTGGAAACAATTCCGCATCTGTAGTATCCGAAGCTTATTTGAAAAATAAAAATTCCTATAAATATGATATTGAAAGTTTGTATCAGGCTTTGATCCATGGAGCAAATAATGAAGGACCGCTACATGCTGTTGGCAGATTTGGGGTAAATTATTATAATAAGCTCGGTTATGTTCCTTATGATGTTTCAATCAACGAAAGTGCGGCCCGAACCCTGGAATATGCTTATGATGATTTTTCGATATATCAGCTTGCCAAGGCATTAGGAAAACCTAAAAAAGAAATAGAATTATATAGGAAAAGAAGTTTGAATTATAAAAATCTATTCGATCCTGAAACCAAATTAATGCGCGGTAAATTAGCAGATGGGAAATTTATGAGCCCGTTTAATCCTTTTAAATGGGGAGATGCATTTACGGAAGGAAACAGTTGGCATTATACCTGGTCTGTTTTTCATGATGTAGATGGATTAATAAACCTAATGGGAGGAAAAGAAAAATTTGCAGCAAAATTGGATGAGGTTTTTTCATTAGAACCTATTTTTGATGAAGCCTATTATAAGGAAGTAATTCACGAAATTCGCGAAATGCAGATTGCGAATATGGGTCAGTATGCGCATGGAAACCAACCAATTCAGCATATGATTTATTTATATGCTTACGCAGATGAACCTTGGAAGACACAATATTGGGTTCGGGAAACAATGAATAGAATGTACAAACCAACACCAGATGGTTATTGCGGCGATGAAGATAATGGACAGACTTCTGCCTGGTATGTTTTTTCTGCCTTAGGATTTTATCCTGTTTGCCCAACTTGCAGTGAATACGTTATTGGTGCTCCGTTGTTTAAAAAAGTCACTATTAATCTCGAAAACGGAAAACAAATTATCATCAATGCACAAAATAACAGCGATAAAAATAAGTATATTCAAAAAACGTCTTTAAACGGAGCAGAATATAATAAAAGCTATTTTTCACACCAGGATTTGATGGATGGAGCAGTAATCGATTTTGAAATGAATAATACCGAAAATAAAAGTGGAAAACCAAAAATAGCTCCATTTTCGCTTTCTAAAGAAAAATAAATTAAACCTTAAATATGTGTAAAATTAATCCTCTTAAGTTTTTTAAAAGCATTTTTTTATTGTTACTGGCAATAAACTGTTTTAATGAAGTTCATGCTCAAAAAAAACAGGATAACTTAAAAAATCTAATTCAATATGTAGATCCAATGATTGGAACTGCAAAAATGGGACATACTTATCCAGGCGCAACAGTGCCCTTTGGAAGTGTGCAGTTAAGCCCCGAAACAGATACGATTGCCTATAGTTTAAACGGAAAATACAATGGCGAAGTTTATAAATATTGTGCTGGATATCAATATGAAGATAAAACAATTGTAGGTTTCAGTCACACACATTTCAGCGGAACAGGTCATTCTGATTTAGGTGATTTTCTTATCATGCCAACAACAGGTAAATTACAATTGAATCCAGGCGTTGCTTCAAAACCTTTGTCAGGATATAGATCGGCATTTTCGCATTCGACCGAAAAAGCAGAACCTGCATATTACAGCGTTTTTCTGGAAGATCATAAAATAAAAGCAGAACTTACTGCCACAACGCGAGTAGGAATGCATCAGTATACTTTTCCGAAGTCAGATGACGCACATATTATTTTGGATTTAACTTCCGGAATTTACAATTACGATAAAAAGAATGTTTGGACGTTTGTAAGAGTAGAAAACGATACTTTAATCACCGGATATCGTCAGACAAACGGCTGGGCGAGAACAAGAACGGTTTATTTTGCGATGTCTTTCAGTAAACCAATTAAAAGTTACGGACAGGCAACACAGGAAAAAAGTGTTTACAGAGGTTTTTGGGGGAGATTTGACCAAACCAAAAACTTCCCGGAAATGGCAGGTCAAAACTTAAAATTGTTTTTTGATTTTAATACCGAAGAAGGGGAGAAAATCAAAATTAAAATGGCCTTATCTCCAGTAAGTTCTGCCGGAGCATTAGAAAATATGAAGAAAGAAGTTCCGGGCTGGGATTTCGAAAAAGTAAAAAAACAAAGCCAGGAAGTGTGGAATAAAGAATTGAATAAAATTCAGATTGATGCCATTCAAAAAGAAGATTATGTGAATTTTTATACTGCAATGTACCACGCCTTTTTAGGTCCAACAGAATACATGGATTTAGATGGAAATTATAAAGGTTTGGATATGAACGTTCATAAAGCAGATAACTTTAAAAATTATACAAGCTATTCTTTATGGGATACTTACAGAGCATTACATCCCTTTTTTAATATTGTACAGCCAGCAAGAAACTCAGATATGGTGAGTTCAATGCTGGCACATTCAGATCAAAGTGTGCATAAAATGTTACCAATTTGGTCGCATTATGCTAATGAAAATTGGTGTATGATTGGTTATCATTCCGTTTCGGTTGTTGCCGATGCTATTGTTAAAGGCAATACCAATTTCGATGCTGAAAAAGCACTTCAGGCGTGTGTGAACACAGCAAAAGTGCCTTATTATGATGGATTGGAATATTATATGAAGATGGGCTATGTTCCTGAAGATAAAAACGGTTCTTCGGTTTCAAAAACTTTAGAATATGCTTATGATGATTGGGCAATTGCTCAGGCTGCAAAGAAATTAGGTAAAACTTATATTTATAATGAATTCATCGAAAGATCTAAAAATTATAAAATTGTTTACGATACCAAAACAGGTTTTATGCGTCCTAAATTGAATGACGGAACTTTCAAAAAAGAGTTTGATCCGTTAGATACGCATGGACAAGGTTTCATTGAAGGAAATTCATGGAATTACAGCTTATATGTTCCACAAGATCCTGTTGAAATGATTAAAATGATGGGTGGAAATGATAAATTCAATGTTCGATTAGATTCGTTGTTCAATATGCATTTGCCGGACAAGTATTTTGAAAATACAGAAGATATTACCAGAGAAGGAATTATTGGGAATTACGTACACGGAAATGAACCTTCTCATCATGTTGTTTATTTGTACAACTGGACAAATTCGCCATGGAAAGCACAAGATAAAATCAGAATGATCCTGAAAAAAATGTACCGAAATGGTGCTGATGGTTTAGGCGGAAATGATGATTTCGGGCAAATGAGTGCCTGGTATATTTTTAGCAGTTTAGGATTTTATCCGGTGGCGCCGGGTTCTGATGAATATGCTTTAGGAAGTCCGTTGGTTAAAAATGCTGTTTTTAATCTAGAAAATGGAAAGCAATTCGTAGTGGAGACGGTTAATCAATCGGATAAAAATGTATTTGTGAGTAAAGTGCTTTTAAACGGAAAAGAACTTTCGAAACCATTCCTGAAACATGCAGATGTTATGAATGGCGGCAAAATAACGTTTTATATGAGTGCGAAACCGAATAGGAAGAATTATCAGAATTAATAAAAAGGCAAACGTGAAAGATTTTGAAAAAACTTCCCGAAATTTGCACTTCAAATAAAGAAATTAAATATGAAAATAAATCTAAAATCAGGAATCGATAAATTGCTGTTCGGAATGAAGCAAAACGATGTAACGGCTGCTTTAGGAAAACCGGATAAAAATTATAAAGATGAAGATGACAATGTGATTTTTGTTTACAATTCTCATAAAATAAGATTGACATTTTATGAAGAAGAAGAACTTAAATTAGGTTATTTAGTAGCTTCAAGTAATGATTTGCAAGTTTTTGGATTCAAGGTTATCGGAAGAAAAATTGCTGATGTAAAGAAAGATTTAGCAACAAAAGGCATTACAAAATACAATCAGGAAACTTTTGATACTTTCGAAAACTATTTCAACGAAGACAATTGGTTTATTCTTCAAACGGAATTTGATGAAGTAGTGAAATTTGAAATTGGTGCAATCATCAATGACAAAGATGAATTTGACTGGAAATTTCCTGTAAAGAAATAAACGCAATATATGTCATTGCGAGGAACGACGCAACCACACTACAGTAAGAATTTTCTAATAAAAAATACGCGAAATGAGACTGCTTCGTTCCTCGCAGTGACAAACAAAAAAGCCGACAATCACTTGTCGGCTTTTTATGTTTAAAAGAACTATTATCCTTTCAACCATGCATTTTTAAGTTTCTCTTTTGAAGCATCAGTTGCTTTAAAAGTTTCAGTTTCTTCAAATGGTACTTTTACAGTTCCTTTAATAGTCTGTTCAACACCAGCACGTTTTATTTTAACGGTAATAGGATCGTTTTCTTTCCAGTTTTCACTTTCTCCTATTAAATCGTAAATGTTGTCTAAGTTGTAAGCTTTATCATTAATCGAAACAATTATATCACCTGGTTTAAGATTTAAATTAGTGAAGAATACGTTCAGGTCAATATCAGGTCGAACACTAATTGCTTTTGTTGCTTTGTCAACACCGATATATGGAGTTTGTCCTTTGATGAAAATTGCACCTGCTTTTTTCTCAGCTGCTTTTGTAACTCCCACTTTTGCTAAGTAAAAATCGTAAGGAATTGGAGTAGTTCCAGCTACATATTTAGTTAAAAATTCTCCAACTTCAGGATATGTCAGTTCAGTGATTTTTGCAAAAAGTTCATTATCATTGAATGCTTTCTCAACACCATATTGAGTTGATAATTTGTGCATTAAATCAAGAATTCCCCTTTCTCCATTGCTTTTTTCTCTGATGATAATATCAATACACATTCCAATTAAAGCTCCTTTTTGATATACGTTTAAGTATTGGTCTTTATAAGGTTGTTGTAAAACATTAGCACTCATTTTGGTAAAAGACATAGTATCGTCTAGCCTCTTAGATTGCTCAATTTTATCAGCAATACGAGTGTAAAATTCACTTTCATTTATTAAACCCTGATTGATTTGAAAAAGGTTTGCAAAATATTCTGTTACACCTTCATACATCCATAAATGCTCTGACATTTTTGGATCATTGTAATCAAAAAACTGAATTTCTTTTGAGTGAATTGTAAGTGGCGTAACAATATGGAAAAACTCGTGAGAAACTACATCTTTCATTGACTCTACCAATCTTTCTTTCGGCATAGATTCCGGCAAAACAACTGTAGTGGCGGTTGGATGTTCTAAAGCTCCAAAACCATGGGCGTCATCTTTAGCCATACTTGATAAATACAATAAGACAGTATATTTTTTAGTAGCATTTACTTTTCCTAAAAAGTTTTTCTGAGCTGTCATCATTGTTTTCATTTCTGGCGTAATGCTTTCTGCAGTAAATTTTCCTGTTGGAGAATATACAGCAATCAAGATATCCATTCCGTTAACATTGAAAGTAGTGTAATCAGGCTTAGAATACATGATTGGATTTTCTACCAAAATAGCATAACGAGAAGTTTTGAAAACGTCACTTGTTTTGCTTGCATCTTCATCCGTCATCGAAGTTGCTCCCCATAATGTTTCAGGATGAGTAATAGTAACGTTATAGGGTACATCAAGTTTATCTTTAAAATAACCTACAAAACCATGTGTATTAACCATGAAATTAACTCCTGCATTGATATTGGTTCCTGCTGGCGAAAAAACGTCGTCATTACCAAAACCAGTTCCTTTTTCAGTATCAAAAGTATCTCCAACTAAATAAGTAATCTTTTTTAATGTTTTTGCATTTGAAATTGACCATGAATTATCGTCAATTCGTTTTACCGTTAATTCATTTCCTTTAGCATCAAAAGCTTTAAAACCATCTGAATATTTACCGTAATTATCTGTAGAATAAGTTCCCGGAACTGTTTTCGGAATACTATAAACAATTTCGTCGGTTTTAATTGCAGGTGGGGTAACGGTTACCAGAACTTTATCGTCTTTTACATCGACAAGATTAATGTTCACATCTACGGTATTGCTTTTTGCAGCGCCAGATGTACTACCCGTTTTACAGCTCCAAAGTGTTACAGCAAGAGCTAAGGTGTAAATTATTTTTTTCATTTGTTCGCGTTTAGTTATGTGTATTTGACTTATAAGTTACAAAAATGTTACAATTAATTTGTAAATAAAAAAAAACTCCTGAATTTCAGGAGTTCTATCTTAGTCTAGTTTGTTTTTTATATAATATTTTCCATCCAAATCTTCATCAAAATCATCTATTTTAACGGGTTTTGGCTTCGGTTTATTTGCTATTGCCTTCTTTTTCCACATTTCAAATTTTTCAAGTGGCATTTTCTTTTTCATGATTTCCAGAACTTCTTTTTCTGCCAATCCAAATTCTTTTTTAATAATTTCAAATGGATTTCTTTCTTCCAAGGCCAACGAAACAAGTTTTTCAGTTTGTTCCCAGTTCAACTCTTTGCGGTTACTCTTTTTCATCACGTGAAAATTAATTCAAAATAGGGGTTAATGATTAATAGATTGATTTTCAATTTAAGTATCAATATTAATAAAAAAAATAATTAGTTGGTTCGATGAGGGATACTTTTTTAATGATTTTGAGTGTTTTTTATCGATTTTGATTTTTGAAACGGAATTTGCAATAAATTTTTCAATTTGTTGTGCTCTTCCGGCAGCATATGAGTGTCAACACCATAAATTAACTCTTCCTTGCGCAATGACGTAAAAGTACCAAAAATGCGGTCCCAAACAGAGAAGATATTGCCATAATTGCTATCTGTATAAGGCAAAACATAATGATGATGTACTTTGTGCATATTGGGAGATACAATGAAATAACTCAGAATAACATCTAGCTTGTCAGGCAGTGAAATATTAGCATGATTGAATTGAGAAGCTACAACAGATAGGGATTGATATAAGAAAACCATCCACATGGGACTTCCCACAATTAAAACGCCTGCAGTGGTAAATAAAAAACGAATAACGCTTTCACCAGGATGATGTCTGTTTGCAGTTGTAGTATCAATCCAGGTATCGGTATGGTGAATGATATGAAACCGCCAAAGAAATTTTATTTTATGCTGGACAAAATGGGCCAGATATGCCCCAATTAAATCTAATAGAAGCAAACCAATAATAGTATACAACCAAATAGGGATTTCGGGAATCCATTGCAGAATTCCGAAATGATTTTCAGTTGTCCAGCCAGCCGTTTTAATCAGGATAAAAGCCAAAACAAAATTGACAATGATCGTAGTAAAGGTCAAAAAAAAGTTGATTCCGGCATGATGCCATTTTTTATACTCCATCTGGAATAACGGAAACGTATTCTCGATTAACCAAAAAATAGTGATTCCTCCAACCAGAATTAAGCTTCTGTGTGAAGACGGAATCGTACTGAAATAGGCAATAATATCATTCATGGCAACGTATTTGTAAAATCAAATCAATAAAAAAAGAGAAAATCAAATATAAATATATCTGATTTTCTCTTAAAATTTTATAATTGTCGAAAAAATTTATGCCTCGTCGTGATTTTGTAATAATAACTTATAAATAAAGCCTGCCACAATTGCTCCTAAAATTGGTGCAACCCAAAATAACCAAACCTGAGATAGTGGTTCTCCACCAACAAAAACAGCTTGTGATAATGATCGGGCCGGGTTTACGGAAGTATTGGTAATTGGAATACTTATTAAGTGAATTAAGGTCAGTCCTAATCCGATTGCAATACCTGCGAATCTTCCGTTAGCAAATTTATCGGTTGCTCCTAAAATGATTAGTAAGAAGAACAATGTTAAGACAAATTCAGCAATAAAAGCCGATGATAGTGAATATCCATCTGGAGAAAATGCTCCAAAACCATTGGAGGCAAATGCTCCGGCTTTAGTGTTATCAATAGCAAAACCCGCTTTTCCTGATGCAATCGTATACAAAGTTCCCGCTGCTGCTATTGCGCCCACACATTGCGCAATGATGTATGGAATTAAATCTTTTGCGGAAAATTTTCCTCCAGCCCATAAACCAAAAGATACGGCAGGATTAAAATGTCCGCCAGATATGTGACCAACAGCATAGGCCATCGTTAAAACAGTTAAACCAAAAGCTAAAGCTACACCTGCAAATCCAATTCCAAGTTCTGGAATTCCGGCAGCAAATATGGCGCTTCCGCAACCTCCAAAAACTAGCCAATAGGTTCCGAAAAATTCTGCAAATAATTTTTTCATAATAAAATAATTTAATGGTTAATGTTAGAATGTATATTGGTAAGCCCAATAAATCAAAACAATTTGTAAGGGCAAACGTACAAATAAAATCCATTTTGGCAAGCCGAAACTAGCTTTTTTATCTTGAAACATGAATAGGTTAGCAGGAAATATAGCAATCAGTAATGCTATAATTCCCCATGCAGCAAATCTTTTTGAAAAAGGAAACATTAGAAGTATGCCCAAAAGCATTTCGGCAATTCCACTTAAAGTATTTATTAATTTAGGGTTTTTGAAAAAAGGAGGAATGATTCTGATATACATTCCAGGCTTTCTAAAATGATTAATTCCGGCAATTATATACAAAAAAGCCATTAAATATAAATGCCAGGGTAAATTCATGATATCTTATTGTTTATCACGAATTTATAAAAAAATTAACCATTATTGCACTACAAGAAGCTTTTTTTTAATATGCTGTAAAATGAACTAATTCTTACGTTTAAAATTTACATTCATTATAATTATTGCCAGAATAATTAAAACGATTCCGACCCATTGAGAGAAGATTACTTTTTCGTTTAGTAAGACGTAAGCCATCATTACAGAAACAGGTAATTCTAATGCCGAAACAATGCTTCCCAAACCTATTCCAGTCAATGGAAAACCAGCATTCATAAGCATTGGCGGAATAATAGTTCCGAATAAAGAAAGTACAATTCCCCATTTGATGAAAATTTCCAGATTAAAAGGTGTCACCTGAGTGACAAATGCAAAAGAAAATACAATTACAGCACCGCCTAATAACATGTATAAACTTCTTTGCGCCGAAGAAATTTCCGTTGCAACACGATTGGCAGTAAACATAGTTGTAGTAAAAGAAGCTGCAGCCATAACACCCCACGCAATTCCGCGCCAATCTAATTGTATATCATTATTGATAATATTAGTAGCCAAAACAGTTCCAACAAGCACAATAAAAACGGCAATTACTTTTTGTTTTGAAGGTAATTTTTTTTCTAAAATCATTTCTAGTAAAACGCCCATCCAAACGGTCTGCATTAATAAAACAATACCAATAGAAACTGGTATATATTTCACAGCCAAATAATAAAACAAACTTGTCATTCCTAAAGAAGTTCCCGCCAGCATTAAGCTAAAAATGTTTTTTGGAGTAGCTTTTACAACATTGTCCTTATGTTTTATTTTTTGAAATGCATTGATTATCAGAATTCCAATAATTCCCAAAACAAATTGAGAAGTTGTTACCTCAGCAGTAGTATATCCTTCAGAATAAGCCATTTTTACAAAAGTGGCTAACATTCCATAAGTTGTAGCTCCTAAAGCAACTAAAAACACTCCTTTTAATACATTGTTTTGTGACATCTGAATCTCTTTTTTAAAAAATTAAAGCCGGCAAAGGTAAGGTATTTTGTTTGTGAATTAGCATAAAATAGAGGTAAACGTTATTCTTTGTCTATTTTTTAAGATCCTATTAAAGTATAAAATGAAGATTTGTCAGAATACCAAAAAGCAATTAAAATAAAAAAGCCATCAAAATCTGAGATTTGATGGCTTTGTATTTTTTACTTAAAATAATCAGTATTAATTACTTCACTGGTTGATTTTGATAGGTTTCAATTTCAAAAATTAAAGTAGCGTTTGGCGGAATTACACCTCCTGCACCTTTTTCTCCATAAGCTAAATTGGATGGCAGGAAGAAAATTGCTTTTTGTCCGTCAGTCATCATATCTAAAGCTTCAATGAACCCAGGGATCATTCCGTCTTTTTTACCAACTGTAAAAGGAAAAGCTTTATATCCGCCTTGCGCATCTCTGTTGGCATCGTATTTACCGTACGCTTTTGCTACACTTGGCATACTGCTGTCAAATAAGTTTCCATCTTCAAAATAACCTGCGTAATGAAAGTAGATATTTGATCCCTCAGGACCTTTTACTCCGGTTCCTTTTTGCGTAATTACATACTTTAAACCAGAAGCAGTTGTTGTTGCTTTTGCTTTAGTGGCAGCAAAATAAGCAGCTTTTTCTGAAGCTACTTTTTTAGCTAGTTCCTTTTGAGCTTCTAGTTTTTGAGCTTCTAGTTTTTTATCAGCTTCGCGATTTTTTTCATAGTCACTAAAAACTTTTACAGCGTCAAATTTCTTAGCTGCAGCACCTTTACGTGTAATAGTAATTTTTGTCATGATATCATCCTGAACAATTTTATTTACATTGTCCATTCCTGAAACGACATGTCCAAAAATGGTATGTTTTCCATTTAACCAAGGAGTATCTTTATGTGTGATGAAAAATTGGCTTCCGTTAGTAGCAGGACCAGAATTTGCCATCGCTAAAATACCACCTTTGTCAAATTTTAATTGTTCTCTAAATTCATCCTTAAATGAATATCCAGGACCTCCAGAACCATTTCCATCAGGATCACCACCCTGAATCATGAAATCATTAATAACTCTGTGGAATTTTAATCCGTCATAAAATGGTTTTCCTTTTAGTTTTTCCACTTTTACATTAGGATTTTTACCTTCTGCCAAGGAAATAAAGTTAGCTACAGTAACTGGAGCCTTTACATACTCTAATGAAACAACTATATCTCCTTTAGTGGTAGAGATAGTAGCAAAAATACCATCATTTGGATCTGCTTTAGCTACTGTTTTTGTTGGTGCAGCTTTTGGTTTTGCAACAGGTTTTTTTGTTGTCTGTGCCTGAATATTTACTATTGCCAGGCAAAATAAAAATAGAAATTTAAATTTCATCGTATTCCGAATTTAAGTCTATGATAAGTTTAAAATGTATTATTGTGGTTTTTCTAATAATTGGATCTCGAAAACAATATTAGCATTTGGTGGAATAACAGCTCCAGCCCCGGTTGCTCCATAAGCTAAATGAGATGGTATAAAAATAACCGCTTTATCACCAAATGAAAGTTGCTCAATTCCTTCAATAAAACCAGGAATCAGACCTTCTTTACTTCCTGCTGTAAAAGGAATTGGCTGATAACCATTTTGTTCGGCTCTTGAAGGATCGAATTTTCCAAAAGCTTTTGCAACATCTTCTATGCTAGAATCAAAAAGGGTTCCATTTTCTAGGAAACCTGCATAGTGAATGTATACCTGAGTTCCTGTTGCAGGTTTTTTACCTGTTCCTTTTTCAGTAATTACATACGCTAATCCAGTACTTGTTTTTGTAGCTTTAGCTTTTAAAGCAGCAAGCGCGTCAACTTTTTCTTTTTGAACTCCAGCGTATTTGCTTTGTTCTTTTGCTATTTCTGAGAAGTAATCGTGAAATACTTTTACAGCATCAAACTTTTTAGCCGCTTCACCATTTCTGATAATAGTTACAGAAACAATTTTATCGTCTTGCTTAACTTGATTAACTACTTCTTGACCTTTATCAACTACGTGTCCAAAAATAGTGTGTTTTCCTTCTAACCATGGTGTTTCAAGATGTGTAATAAAAAATTGACTGCTGTTTGTTCCCGGACCGTTATTCGCCATTGCCAGAACGCCTGCTTTATCGAACTTTAAATCTGTAATTTCATCTTTAAATTTATATCCTGTATCTCCAGAACCTGTTCCTTCAGGATCTCCAGACTGAATCATGAAATTTTCAATAACCCTGTGAAATTTTAAGCCATCATAAAATGGTTTCTTTTTTAAATAATCTTTGGTTACAAATTCGTTTTTACCTTCTGCTAAGGTTACAAAATTTGCTACTGTAATAGGAGCTTTTTTATAATCTAATTCAACTATAATATGTCCTTTGTTTGTTTCAATGTCAGCATACAAACCATCTGGTAAATTGCTATGCTCGTCTTTACAAGAATAAAATGAGGCAACGGCTAATAGTAATAATAAAATACTCTTTTTCATTTTTAAAATGTTGTTTTTATGGGTTTATTGTATCTTTTTTTGTTTGAACTGCAGGTTTTACTACGGCTGGTTTTGATGTTGTAGGTTTTGTCGTTTGCCCTGCTGGTACAGCTGTCGTCGTAGTTGGTGCAGCCGGTGGAGCTGTAGGAGCTGCAGTTTGAGGAGCGGCAGGATCCGGAACAAAATTACGAAGGGTGACAGTACAGATTAAAGACTCATTAGGACCAATTTTTTTGTTGTCTCCATGGTATCCGTAAGCAATGTGTGATGGAAATAAGAAAGTTACGGTTTCGTTTTTACGCATCAGTTTGATACCGTCACGTAAGCCCATCATGATGTCTTGTTTGTCTACATAATATGTTTGCGGGCCAAGATCAGCTTCTGAATAAATTACATTGCCTTTAATATCTTTTACTTCTAAATTAAAATAGGCAATATCTCCTTTTCTTGGGGTTTGCGTTTCGTTGAGATTTCTTTCGTCATAAGAAAGCCAATAGCCTTTTCTAGTCGCGTAATATTTTACCTTGGGATTGCTCCTGATTATTTTCTTAATGGCATTTTCTTCATCTGCTATTAATTTTTTATTACGGTCAACTGATTTTTTCATAAAAGTTCCCGAAGCACTTGAAATAGGTCTTCTGGCATCTTCATGCTGTTTACAGCTCACCAATAAAACAGCAAAAAGGAGCGTGTAAATGCTTAGTTTTATGTAGTTCATAGTAGGTTATATTTTTAGTTTAGTTACTAAATCTTCAAATTTTCTCAATGTTTCTTCCATCGAAACTTCAGATCTTCCACCGGCAGCATTGCTATGTCCTCCACCATTAAAATGATCTCTGGCAAACTGATTTACATCAAATCCGCCTTGTGAACGGAAAGAAATTTTGATAATTTTCTCGTCTTTATTTTCGATAAAAATAGCAGTAAAAACAATACCTTTTATACTTAATCCATAATTTACAATTCCTTCAGTATCACCTTTTACGTAATCAAAAGAATCCAGTTCGTCCTGAGTAAGTGAAGTATAAGAAGTTTTATGTTCTTCTAAAACTTTCATATTCTGTAAAGCACGCCCTAATAATTGTAAGCGGCTGTACGAACTATTATCGAATAATAAAACAGGAATTTGAGTGTTTTCAACTCCCAGATCAATCAATTCTGCAATAATTCTATGTGTATTTCCTGTGGTTCCCGGAAAACGAAACGAACCTGAATCGGTTAAAATTCCGGTATAGATACAAGTCGCAATGGTTTTATCTAAATCTTCTTTTTTGTTTAAGAAAGAAATGAAATTGTAAATCATCTCACAAGTCGAGCCGAATGATGTATCAGAGTAAGTGAAGGCAGCATAATCATCAGGTTTTTGATGATGATCAATCATGATAAATGGAGCTGTTAGCTTTGCTAAAGTATGTTCCATTTCGCCTGTACGGTGAAAAGCATTAAAGTCAAGTGTGAAAATCAACTCGGCTTCTTCTAATATTTTGGTACAGTTTTCAGTATCTTTTTCAAATATTTTTACGGTTTCTGAACCTGGAAGCCAGGCTAAAAAGTCAGGAAAATCATTAGGAGCAATTACCGTTGGCTGGTGATTGTTTTTTAATAAAAAATGGTATAAAGCTAAAGTAGAACCCATAGCATCGCCATCTGGTCCTCTGTGCGGTATAATTGCAATTTTCTTTGGAGTCGCAAGCAACAATTGTATTGCCTGAATATCTTGTATTTTCATAGTGTGCGAATTTACATTTTTTTAATGTAATGTTGAAAACATTTTGGAGATTAACACACTTTTATAAGTTATGAGTTAGGAGTTATTAGGTATGAGTTTTTGAAATGTGATATTGGGAATTATTGTTTCGCAGAGATTCGCTAAAAATTCACAGAGATTCACAAAGAGATTTTGAAATATTGATTTGATCGAAAACTTATCCTAATAAGTTTTGGAATTTGGAATTTGGAATTTAAAAATTGGAATTTAGCCTTTGATAAAGCTTATACTTAGCTCCCTTCACAATCTGTGATTTATAAATCCCAACAGAACCTGAAGAAAAATAGGCAATTGTACAGGCAATTGCGATGAAAATTCCGGGCTGAATTCCAAATAATTCCATTCCCATAACGGTACAGGCGATAGGAGTATGGGTCGCGCCTGAAAAGACCGCTACAAATCCTATTCCGGCTAAAAGGGCAATTGGCATTGGAATAATTCCAGATAAAGCACTTCCTAAAGTTGCTCCAACAAAAAATAACGGAGTCACTTCGCCACCTTTAAAACCAGCACCTAAAGTAAAACCGGTAAATAAAATCTTTAGCAAAAAATCATACCATTGATTTTGATTTGAGAAAGAATCTACAATAACCGGAACACCTAATCCGGAGAATTTTGTAAAACCGAAACCAGCAATTGCAATGGCTAAAATGATTCCGCCAACAAAAGGTCGTAATGGAGGGTATTTGATATTTTTTGAGAAAAGTGAACTCCACAAATGAGTGCTTCTGGAAAATAATAAGGCAGCAAAGCCAGATAAAACACCAACAATTGCAGTATATACGATATTGTGCACATTGATTTCCGGAATATCGGGAATGCTGTAATGGCTATGTTGTACCTGCCAGAATTCGACGGTAAAGTAAGCGGAGTAGGCAACAAGAAAAGATAAAATAATGCTTTTGAAATTGATTTTACTGAAATATAAAACTTCCAAAGCAAAAATAGCGCCTGCCAAGGGAGTTCCAAAGACAGAAGCAAAACCGGCACTGATTCCGAGTATGATCAATATTTTTCTTTCGGAATTATCTAAGTTGAAAAGTTTGGTGAATTGGTCTGCAATGGCGCCTCCCATTTGTACAGCAGTTCCTTCACGACCTGCAGAACCTCCAAATAAATGGGTGATTAAAGTTCCTAAAAGTACTAAAGGAGCCATTTTAAACGGAATGACTTTCTTGGGGTTTTCGTATTCTTCTAGCAGTAAGTTATTGCCTTTTACGACAGATTCTCCCCAATAATAATAACTGAATCCAACAATTAATCCGCCGAAAGGCAAAAGCCAGATGATCCAATCATGATGAATTCTAAATTGTGTAACCCATTCAAGTGAAACTAAAAAAAACGCCGATGCTGATCCAGATAAAATACCTATCAAAAAACAGATCAAAATCCATTTGAAAGTAGTTAGGGATATTTCTTTTAGTTTTTGAGAGATCATCAATTTAAGATGGGCAGGTTTTTCGCCACGAATTCACGAATTTAGAAAAAAATATCTGTTTTGATCTTTTTACAATATTAATTCGTGAATTCGTGGCTAATAAATATTACTGAACAACAGCTGTAAATTCAATTTCAACTAGATATTCAGGAGCAACCAGTTTGCTGATTTCATAAAAACCGGTTGTAGGTTTTACGTCTTTAAAAAATGCCGAATGTGCTCTGGCAACGTCTTCAAAAGTTGATATATCAGTGGTGAAAATTCGTGTTCTGATTACATCTTTCATTCCAACATTCAAATCTTCCAGTACTTTTTCAACACGTTCTAAAATATTATAAGTTTGAGCATAAGCATCATCGGCTTTTACTTTATCGCCATCAACAATTGCCACAGTGCCCGAAACTTCAATAATATTACCAATTCGTACTGCACGGCAATATCCCATTTTGTCTTCCCATGGTGATCCTGTCAAGATGTTTTCTCTTTTCATTTCTTCTTTTTTTTTGAATTATTTTTTGTCGATTTTTAAAAACAATTCTGGTTAGTTAATACCGTTGCAATTTATAAAATATGTAACTGAAAAGAGTATACATTTATTTGAAATCAACCTGTAAAATAGTCTTTTTTGTGATATTTAAGCATTAGGTTTCTAATAGCTATTCAATTTTATGGTGCTCAAAAAGGCGAAGTTTGTTTTGCGTTGCCGTTAGGTTTTGCTGTAAAGTTTCAATCTTGCTTAGCAAATGATAAATAGCGTCGATTCCTTCCAAATTTATTTTGAGATCATAATGCATGCGAATCATTTTTTCGATGGCTGGCAATTGATCAGGTTGTATATACTCATCATCTTCCTGAATAATAATTTCTACTAAACCATAATTGTGCAGCTCCGTTATAAAGGTGTTTTCAATTTCGTGATACACGCAAAATTGTTTTATCTGGATTAAGTTTTTACTATTCATGATTTCTTATTTTAGCTAGTTCTTCAAATAATTCTTTTTCTTTTTGAGATAGTTTGTTTGGTGTTTTGACATTATAGGTAATGTATAAATCGCCAAACTGATTCTCTTTTTTGTATATCGGAAATCCTTTTCCTTTCAGTTTGACTTTCGTTCCGGTTTGGGTTTCAGCGGGCACTTTCACCTTTACTTTTCCATCAAAAGTATTCACGAAAACTTCGCCGCCTAAAATGGCTGTGTATAAATCGAGATCAACATCAGCATATAAATTATTTCCTTCTCGTTTAAAGTCTGAGTTGTTATCGATATTAAAAGTGATATACAAATCGCCGTTGGGGCCACCATTTGCACCTGGTCCTCCATGTCCTGGAATTTTTATAATCTGACCATTTTCAACACCGGCCGGAATTGTAATTCGGATGTTTTTACCATTTACTGTTAAACTCTGTTTGTGTGTATTATACGCCGAAGCTAAATCCAATTGTAATTCGGCATTAAAATCCTGTCCACGATATTTAGATTGCGACCTCGAACTTCTTCCTCCGCCATACATTGAATTAAAGAAATCGGAAAAATCACTTCCTGAAAAATCTCCTCCAAAGCCAGAAAAGTCCTGAGCTCCGCCTTGCTGTCGTTGTCTTGAATATTGTTGTTGATTAGGATCGTAACCTGCTTTTTCGAATTCATCGGCATGTTTCCAGTCTTTTCCGTATTTATCATATTTTTTACGATTCTCCGGATTGCTTAAAACTTCGTTGGCTTCGTTGATTTCCTTGAATTTTTTCTCCGCTTCCTTGTCATTCGGATTCAAATCAGGATGGTATTTACGAGCCAGTTTTCGATATGCTTTTTTTATTTCGGCTTCAGTGGCTGATTTTGTAACGTCCAATATTTTATAGTAGTCGATATAATCCATTTTATATGTTTTTTATAAAATTTAATTAAAGTCTTGAAGTTAGGAATAAGTGGTTAATAATCAAAATGATGTAATTCTTTTTAAATAAAAAATAACGTATCGTTTTTATATTAGTTGGATTAGTTTGGAATTTGGTACCGAGGCTTCGGGATTAAATTGGAATTTAATTTGACAGAAATAATGATTTTTGGCAAGTTTTTTGTTTCCAAAATTTAGCCTAATATATTGTTATAAAAGTCTTAAAGTTAAAGTCAGTAATTAAATTATGCTATTTTTGCTTTGGTATACTATTATTTTATAAAATTATAAAAGCCGATTCGATAAAACTTTTTCAATGAAGCACATTTTATTATTCATATTATTTTTTACCGCTGTAACCGTATCAGCCCAGACGGAGTTTGGTACGAAGTATAAAGCTATTCCGGCTCCAAAATTTAGCGCGAAACCCAAAAAAATTCCGAAGCCCGAAACATCAGATCCTTTCGCTCCGGAAGCAGACGTACCGGGTATCAAAACGCCAAGTGTTTATGACAATAATACTATTACGACAAAATCAAAATTTCAGATAGGAGAGCAGAAGAGTAAGTTTACTATGTCTACAGAAACGGAGTTTGCCAATCCCGGCGATCGCTATGTGGCTAAAATGGAAAAAGATTTAGATAAAGCTTTAAAAGATGCAGGCTTAAAAGAAGGCAGAGGAACATTGGTGAAGAAAAATATTTCTTTAGGAGATTTTAGAACTAAATCCGATTATTTTATTGTAAAATTCCGTGATTTTGGCGCTATTGATGGTGATTTAGTACGTATTTCATCTAATGATCAAGTGATTAAGGATCAGATGTTTTTAGATTCTAATTTTAAAGAAGTCAAAATTAACCTTGTAAATGGGTTTAACAAATTAGATTTTGAAGCTTTAAACATAGGTTCTTTAGGAGGTAATACTGCCGAAATTCAGGTTTATGATGACAAAGGAGCATTAGTAACCAATGATTATTGGGATAATCTTGCGGCAGGATTTAAGGCGTCGATTATTGTTACGAAAGAGTAGCTTCAAAGTTGCTAAGATTCTAATATACTAAGGTTCTAAGTTTTTTCCAATCTAGTGTTATAGAAAATCTTAGAACCTTAGTATCTTAGTGCCTCAGAACCTTTTTTAAAATCCCTCTTTCAAATGCTTATAATTAGATTTAATAGTATCTAAAACTTCCTCCATTTTACCGCCCAGCATTAATTTTGTCATTGATTTAGCCATTCCTGTAACTTGTTCCCAATCTACTTTTGGAGGCATCGCCAGCGCATTTGGATTGGTGAAAATATTTAATAAAACGGGACCATTATGTCGAAATGCATTTTCAATTGCTCCTTCAACTTCTTCTGGTTTATGAACATTTACTCCCTGAAAACCCATTGCCTGAGCAATTAGACCAAAGTCAGGATTTACCATATCTGTTTCATTATCAGGTAAACCATTCACTTCCATTTCAAGTTTAACCATTCCCAAAGCACGATTATTAAAAACAATAATTTTAACTGGAATATTGTACTGATTAATGGTAGCCAAATCTCCCAATAACATTGATAATCCACCGTCACCGCACATTGCTATAACTTGTCTTTCAGGATGTGCCAGCGCTGCACCAATTGCCATTGGCATTGCATTAGCCATTGAACCGTGATTAAATGATCCTAACATTTTTCGTTCTCCGGTTCCTTTTATAAAGCGGGCTCCCCAAACGCAGGTCATGCCGGTATCAAGCGTAAAAATAGCATCTTGATTTGCCAGTTTATCAATGATATGTGCAACATATTCAGGTTGAATGGTGTCTTCTCCTCCATTATCATCAATATAAGTGTTCATGTTTTCCTTTACACTGGCATATAATTTAAGTTGTGTTTGCAAAAAGCTATCATCAGTTTTGTTTTCCAAAAGTGGCAGCAAAGCTTCTATAGTGTCAGCTACATCGCCACATAATCCCATAAAAAGATTTGCTCTTCGCCCTAAACGCTCTGTACTTGTGTCAATCTGAATGATTTTATTGTTTCCGGGCATGAATTTATCGTAAGGAAAATCAGTTCCTAATAATAATAGCAAGTCTGATTCGTGCATGCTATGATAAGCGGAAGGCTGACCTAGCAAACCTGTCATTCCTATTTCGTTAGGATTATTGGGTTGAATACTCATTTTTCCGCGGAAAGAATATCCTACGGGAGCTTTGATATGCTGGGATAATTGTACCACCTGATCATGTGCTTTTTCTGCTCCAATACCACAGTAAACTGTGATTTTTTTGCTTTCATTAATGGCTTTTGCTAATTGCTGTAATTCCATGTCAGAAGGACGAATAACAGGATTACAATGAAAATATTGAGTTGAAATAGTACTTTCAGCAGCTTTTAATTCAAAAACATCGCCAGGGATACCAATAACCGCAACACCTTTTTTACCTAATGCATGTTGTATGGCAGTTTGTATGATTCGGGGTGCTTGCTCGGCGGTCATAATCATCTGATTATAACAACTGCAATCATCAAAAAGCTTAATTGTATTGGTTTCCTGAAAAAAATCCATTCCCATTTCACCGGTATTAATTGTAGAAGCAATGGCCAGTAAAGGTACGTGTGATTTATGTGCATCATACAAACCATTAATTAAATGTACGTGTCCAGGCCCGCAGCTACCAGCGCAGACAGCAAAACCATCTAATTCGGCTTCGGCTGCTGCAGCATAAGCCCCAACTTCTTCATGGCGAACATGAATCCATTTTATTTTTCCGTTTCGTCGTATAGCATCATTAAAATAATTTAAACTATCGCCGGTTACCGCATAAACGCGTTTTACTCCGGCTTCTACCAACATTTCCACTAATTGTTCTGCAACTATTTTACTCATTGCTTGTTTTTTAAAATTAATATTCAGACTAGTATAAACATTGGTTATGGTTTACTTTCTTAATGATTAAATTTAAATTAGATTTGGTTCTGACGTAAAAAATTTGATATAGTTTTATAAATTTAAGGAAAAGAAATGGTTTGAGGAAGGTTCAAAGCAACAAAGGTTCAGAGAGGCAAAGGTTTTTCTTATGAGAAACAAATTAGCAAAGGTTTAAAGGAACAGAGAAAAACCTAATAAAATGATAGATTTTAAACCTTTGAACCTTTGTTACTCTGAACCTTTGAACCTAAAAATCGGAACAATGAAAAAAAATATTATTTTTTCATTGTTCCGATTTTTAAGATTGAAATATAAAAAGTATTTTTGCGCATGCAACACAACGTACTTATTTTAGATTTCGGATCGCAATATACTCAGCTTATTGCGCGTAGAGTTCGCGAATTAAATATATTCTGCGAAATTTTCCCTTACAATCACTTTCCTAGTGATTTATCACCTTATAAAGCAGTAATTTTAGGAGGAAGCCCATTTTCTGTTCGTGCAGAAGACGCTCCACATCCTGATTTATCTCAAATTCGAGGCAAGCTCCCAATGTTGGCTGTTTGTTACGGAGCACAATACTTAGCTCACTTTAGTGGAGGAGAAGTAGCTGCTTCGAACACCAGAGAATATGGTAGAGCTAATTTATCTTATATTAAAGAGAATGAAGTTTTCTTTAACGACGTTTCAGAAAACAGCCAGGTTTGGATGAGTCATAGTGATAGTATCAAGGCTTTACCAACAAATGCAGTGAAATTAGCAAGCACGCATGACGTAGAATATGCAGCTTATAAAATTGAAGGCGAAACAACTTATGCTATTCAATATCACCCTGAAGTTTTCCATTCTACAGATGGATCAAAAATGCTGAAAAACTTTTTAGTAGATATTGCTGAAGTTCCTCAAAACTTTACACCAAATGCTTTCGTTGAAGAAATGGTGGGAGAATTAAAAGAAAAATTAGGGAATGATAAGGTAGTTTTAGGATTATCCGGAGGAGTTGATTCAACTGTAGCAGCAGTTTTATTACACCAGGCAATTGGTAAAAACCTTTACTGTATTTTCGTAAATAACGGTTTACTTCGTAAAAACGAATTCCAAAATGTATTAGATCAATACAAAGGAATGGGATTGAACGTAAAAGGAGTAGATGCAGGAGATCGTTTTCTTGGTGAATTAGCCGGAATCAGCGATCCTGAAACCAAACGTAAAACTATTGGTCGTGTATTTATTGAAGTTTTTGATGATGAATCACATTTGATCGAAGATGTAAAATGGTTGGCGCAAGGAACTATTTATCCTGACGTTATCGAATCGGTTTCTGTAAAAGGACCATCGGCAACGATTAAATCGCACCACAATGTTGGTGGATTGCCAGATTATATGAAATTAAAAATTGTAGAACCACTTAGAATGTTGTTTAAAGACGAAGTTCGTAGAGTTGGAGCTACACTAGGAATAGATCCTGAATTATTAGGAAGACACCCTTTTCCGGGACCAGGATTATCAATCAGAATTTTAGGAGATATTACTCCTGAGAAAGTTCAGATTTTGCAAGATGTTGATGCCGTTTTTATTGACGGATTAAAATCTTGGGGATTATATGATAAAGTTTGGCAGGCTGGAGCAATTTTGCTTCCGGTAAATTCTGTTGGTGTGATGGGCGATGAACGTACTTATGAAAAAGTAGTAGCGTTAAGAGCTGTAGAATCTACAGATGGTATGACTGCTGACTGGGTTCATTTACCTTACGAATTCTTGATGAAGGTGTCAAATGACATTATAAACAAGGTAAAAGGCGTGAACCGCGTTGTTTACGATATAAGTTCAAAACCACCTGCAACAATTGAGTGGGAATAGTAATATTTTTCAAATTAAGGCGTTACATTTGTAACGCCTTAATTTTTTAAACCTACTATTTATGAGAGAACTTTTAACGATTTCTCTTGTCTTTATTTTGTCTTTTAACAAAATAATTGCACAAGATTCAATTATTGAACACAAAATTCAAAAAGGTGAGACCGCTTATTTTATTGCCCAAAAGTATAAGGTTTCTGTTGATGAAATTTACAAACTCAACCCTGAATCACAAAGCGGAATCCAAGACAATCAAGTTCTTAAAATCCCAGTCCACCCGACAGAAAAACAAACTCAAAAGCAACAAATTACCCATGTCGTTGCTGCAAAAGAAACGCTTTACGGCATATCGAAACAATATAAAGTTACGGTTGATGCCATTCAAAACGCAAATCCTGAAATTTTAGCTAACGGACTTCAAATGGGTCAGGAATTAGTAATTCCGCAGAATTCAAACAATCTTCCAAAAACACAAATTGCAACCTCTTCAAAAGTAAGCCATCAGGTAGCTGCTAAAGAATCATTGTTTAGTATTGCCAGACAATACAATGTATCGGTTCAGGATCTTGAAATTCTGAATAAAGAATTGCTTCAAAACGGATTGCAGATTGGTCAAACGATCACTATTCCAAACAAAAGAAAAACGTTAGACGGTAGAGTTCGCGTTATCAATCAGGAAACCATTTTTCATGTTGTTGAAGCTAAAGAAACTAAATTTTCGATTGCTAAAAAATATGGAATTTCAATTGATCAGTTAGAATCCCAAAACCCGGAAATTGTAAACGGATTAGTTGTTGGCAATAAATTAGCCATCAATACAAAAGAGATTAAACCAACAAATGAAAGCGAAGAATTGATGTTGGCTCTTGCCGAAAAACAAGTTGTGGTTGAAAAAACAAAAGCGAAAACAGTTGAGATTGATGACTTAAAAGACCGACTTGTTGTTCAGAAAGAAATGAATCAGAAGATCATTAAAATTAATGATTTGAAAGTCAATCTGAATGATATGAATGGTTCGAAAGAAAATTCAGTTGAAAAACTGCGTTTGGTTTTAGAAGCCAATAAAAATGTACAGGATATTTTAATGGCCAAATTAGATTCGTTGGTAAATACAATGAATAATGATTTGGTTGAGTTGAAAAGAATGGATGTTTTGAATGTTGATGAATCAAAACGTTTAGAAAAACAATCATACGAAAGTATCGGAAAAACTAGTGAGTTATCTTCTCAATTAAAAAAGGAATTAGCTGAAAACAGAAAAGCGTATGCCGGTTTAATGAATAAAGTGGAGAAGATTGCTGTTGAAGAGAATCAGGAATACAAGAAGAAAATCCGCGAAAGCGAAAAAAACAATAATATTACTTCATTGCAACAACGACTTTCGTTAGAAGAAATAAAGCGCTATAAAATTGAGCAGGAGCAGGGTGATGCTCAAAACCAGCTTTTGATTGCCAAAATTGATTCGTTGGATACCCAGAAAAAAATAGAGGTAAAACGCCATATTAGCAAAGCGAATTATTACAGCATGGAAGCCAGAAAATTTGATGATAAACTGGCTCTAATAAAATTGAAGAAGTATCAGGACGATGCGCTAAAAAATCAAAACAAAACCAATTCTGAAGAAGCTTCCAAAGCCATTTCGTTAGAAGAAATGAAACGGGAACTGAAGGAAAATCCGCTTAAAAATGATAAAACAATAAAAGTGGAAGTTTTTGATAATCTTAAAGAAGTTTCAAATGGCTATTACTTAGTTTTAGGTATATTTACAGATGCAACTCCTAGAGATAAGTTTATTATGAAACTTATTGATTCTGGGGATTTTAATGCTAGTTTTTTCTTTAATATAAACAGTCTTTCGTATTATGTTTATTCAGACAGATACCAAAATATGGAAGAAGTTTTATATAAATGCAAGAAAAAGGAGGAAGATGAGTTATATAAAGACATTATTATTGCTAAGGCAGAAATTGATCTTAGATAATAATTGGAAAAAAATTAACAAGTGGCCTGAATCTTGCTTAGAACAAAATTAGTATCTTGTTTTTGAATTAAAATTTAATTGTTTAAGCCTTATTATGAAATATTATTTCGCCTTATTATCCCTTGTTTTTTTTATTACTTGTTCTGCATTTTCGCAGGAAAAAGTAATAAAATATACTGTTTCCAGCGGAGAAACTGTCAATCAGATTGCCGTAAAATTTAAAATTACGCCTTACGATATTTATCAGTTAAATCCTGACGCAAGAAATGGTGTGAAACCAAATACTGTTTTATTAATTCCGACGAATGTTAGTAAAGTTGCTGCAAGTAAAACAGAAGCACCTAGCACAAAAGTTGCTGCAAATTCAAAAGAAATCATACACGAAGTTCAGCCAAAAGAAACTTTTTACAGCATTGAAAAAAAGTACGGAATTTCAGATGCGGCATTAAAAGCTGCAAATCCTTTTTTGGAGAAAGATGGAGTTCAAATAGGGCAAAAATTGGTTATTCCTGGTAAAGGAGCGCAACAAAAAAATGTTGCTACAAGCAAACCAATTAAAAGCATAGCTCAGGAAAAATATGTCTACCATGATGTTGTAGCCAAAGAAACTAAGTTTTCGATTGCGAAACAATACAATACTACAGTAGCCGATTTAGAAAAACGAAATCCGGAAATTGTAACTAATTTACCAATAGGATATCGATTGACGATAAAAGGAACAGCTCCTAAAACAGAAAATGCAACCCCAGTGGCTCATGCCGCCAAACCTGCCGAAACTCCAAAAAAAGTAACGACTTATATGGACTATCAGGTTAAGCCGAAAGAGACTTTTTATAGTTTAGGAAGAACGTTTCATATTACGCAGGAAGAATTGACTGCATTGAATCCGTCACTTTCTGAAGGAGTAAAAGAAGGAATGGTTTTAAAAGTTCCTTCAGGATATTTGGCACCAGCCCCTATAATTGTACAAGCACAGCCTGTTGAAAAAGCGGTTGAGAAACCAATTAATAGTGCAAATGGCGGTGGTATTCAGATTTTAGAAAAAGTAAAATCGGAAACTGTTTCTGCTGATCCTGAAGTGGTTGAACTAACGAAAAAAAGAGGACAGACAGAACGTAAAAAACTGGTTTTATTATTGCCGTTCAATTTAGCTAAAATGCAAAATGACACAACGAGCGCTGCTAATCGAATTAAAAATGATAAATTTTTGAACATGACACTGGATTTTTATTCTGGTGCGATGATGGCAATCGATTCGGCTAAAACTTTAAAATTGCCAATTGACGTTTCTATTTATGATTCAGGAGAAACCAAAATAGCATCTAATGTTTCGGGATTAATTAATAAATTACAGGATGCCAATGCTGTGATCGGGCCATTTTATCAAACGAATGCTGAAACAACTGCTAATTCATTACGCTTGTATAATGTTCCAGTGATTTCGCCATTGTCAAAAGATACAGCGAACCCTATTGATAATTTATATCAGTCAATACCAACCAATGACATGGTGAAAAGTGCTATTTTTGATTATATGCGTTCTAAAAACGGAAATATTGTAGCTGTTGTAGACAAGAAAAAAGAATCTGTAATTAGTTACATCAAACAAAATCAAAAAGGTGTTGTTTTTGCTGCTTTAACAGAAACAGGTGGTTTAGATGTTGCCAATTTAAAAAGTTTGTTATTGCCAAACCGAATGAATTATGTGGTGATGGAAACCGGCAATACTGCAATGGTTAAAACAACCATAAAAGCTTTGCTTGATGCTCAAAAATCTTGTCAGGTACAATTGGTAATTTTAGAGCCAAACAGTACTTTAGATACTGATGAAATTAGTTTTGATAATTTAGTAAAATTGAAATTAATGTATCCTTCTGTGACGCGCGAAAGTGACGAACAAGGTGTTTTAATTTTTGAAAAAGAATATCGCCTGAAAAACAAGGTAAATCCAAGTACGTATGCAACAAGAGGTTTTGATGTTACTTTTGATACGATGATGCGTTTAGTACAAGGGAAAACCTATCAGGAAACGGCAGACTTAATGACAACAGAACAAGTTGACAATAAATTTCAATATTACAAAAAAGAAGATGGAGGACACGCCAATAAAGGGGTGTACATTTTATATTACGACTCAGATTTAACTTTAAAAGTAGCAAACTAATGACATCAAAAGTAACATACTTAGGTGATTTAAGAACACAATCAATTCATGTGCAATCAGGAAGCGAAATCATTTCGGATGCACCACTAGATAATAATGGAAAAGGAGAAGCATTTTCTCCGACAGATACTGTTGCTAACGCTTTAGCAAGTTGCATGATGACTATTATGGGAATCAAAGCGCGCGATTTGAATGTAGATTTCATTGGATCAACTGCAGAAGTAACAAAGATTATGAATGCTGAACCAAGACGAATTGGAGCCATTGAAATTGTTTTTGATATGCAAGGTGTTGAAGGTGAAAAAAACAGAACAATTTTGGAACGTGCTGCAATGACATGTCCAGTGTTTTTAAGTTTAAGTTCAGAGATTGAAAAACGAATTACTTTTAACTGGAAATAATTTTAGTAAATCACAGAATAAGAAAAGGGTACTTTTAAATAAGTACCCTTTTCTCGTTTTAACTAACAACCAAAATATTTAACATTATTCTGAAAACTCTAATTTTTGTAATTTGTTCCAGCCACCGCGAGTGAAATCTGGTATTTCTACCGGAACGGAACCTTTATCAAGAGAAATCTCTGTTAATGGCCCTAAACAAGACCACTCTGCTAAATCGTAAACATCCATATCTAACGGAAGTCCTTTTTGCAGGCAATGAATTAAGCGGTAATCCATTACGAAATCCATTCCGCCATGGCCACCGACTTTTTTGGCTTGTTCTTCGATATTTTTTACAATCGGGTGTTTGTATTTTTCCATTAATGCTTTTTTCACTTCTGCCGGCACAAAAGAATGTGCGCTTAATTTTTCGTGATTTGGCTTAACATCATCACCTAATTCTTTTCCGTCTAAAGCATAACCTTCTACAGGATATTTATTTGCAAAACCTTTTGTACCGCTTAATTGATACATTCTGCTGTAAGGACGAGGAGAAGTTACATCATGCTGAATTTGAATTGTTTTTCCGTTTTCAGTACGAATCATGGTCATCGTATGATCTCCATTTCTGAAATCTTTAATTTCCTGACCTGATTTTTCTTTGATATAAGCCGGATTTCCAACTGCTTTTGTATCCATAGAAACCAGAAAATTCATTTTGTCACCACGATGAATGTTCAATGCCTGACACGCTGGCCCCATTCCATGTGTCGCATAAACATCGCCGCGGTGTTTGATGTTGTAATCCATTCTCCAGTTGTTCCAGTATTCTCCCCAGAAAGGCTGTAAACCGTGAATGTAAGATCCTTCAGCATGAAGAATTTCTCCAAATAAACCTTGTTGGGCCATATTTAAAGTTGTTAACTCGAAGAAATCGTAAACACAATTTTCAAGTTGCATACAGTGTTTTCTTGTTTTTTCAGAAGTATCAATTAGTTCCCAGATTTCTTTCATAGTCAAAGCGCCTGGAACCTCGATTGCCACATGTTTACCATCTTTCATGGCCTGAACGCCTATTTGTGCATGATGTAGCCAATCTGTTGCAACATAAACCAAATCGACATTTGGAAGTGCCGTTACTTTTCTCCACGCATTTTCATCCCCAAAAAATTCCTTAGCTTTAGGAAGTCCGGCTTTGGTTAAAATTTCATTGGCCGATTGCGTGTTTTTTTCTAACATATCACAAAGAGCTACAATTTCAACTCCGGGAATATGTGTCATTCGTTCTACAGCTCCAGGACCACGCATTCCAAGTCCGATAAAAGCAACGCGAACTGTTGGAATGGGGGCTGTAGCCAAACGCAAAACATCTTGTTGACCTTTTGGACGGGAAGGAGTTTTGGTTTTAATCATTTGTGCCGATGCAATTGTCCATCCGAAGAAGAGACAAAAGACCAAAATGTGCTTTAAAATAGTACTTTTCATAATTGAATATATTTTTTTTGAAATGAGCCTTTTACGGCAATTTGCTAAAGTCGATTTCTGGTTTTTTGTTAGTTAAAGATCTTGTAAATGTTGTTTTTGGTGTGGTATAATTGTTGAAAAAGCCTCCGTCTTTTAAATAGAAAGAATCTTTTTCGAGTCCTCCAGCAAAATCCATTCTATATTCTTTTGCTCCGGTATTGTCTGTTGTAAATCGGGCTGAATTAATTTCACTCCAATTTCCTTTTTCATCGCAAATCCATTGATTATTGAACAAAACGCGGCGAGATAAATCGCCTTGTTCCGGAACGAAATTTTCTAAGAAAGAATGAAATCTTTTTAAATAGTTACTAGTTTGCGGACGACTGAAACTTGCAATTAAAAGCCATTTTTGTAATTCAGTCGCATAAAAATAGGCAGTATAAGTAGTAGAATTATTTCCTTCCGGAATTCCTCTTAATAGAAATTTATAAGTCGTTCCCGATTTCCAATTGTATTGCATATAACTCTGACCGCCAGAACCTTCACTTCCAAATTCGCCTGTGTGCACATTTTCGCCTTTTTTGAGCATTTTAATTTTATGCGAATCCGGAATACTATTTGGATCATCAGTATTAAAAGGGCTCCAAACAGAGAATAAAATTCTTCGTTCCGTTTCAGAATTTACCTGAATTCCGAAATAACCTTCACCAAAACCATTAGCCATAAAATAAGAGCCAATTTTGTCTTCATTTTTAGGAACAGTTACTTCGTTATAATACCATTCGGCATTTATATTTTCAGGAACCTGATAATTTAAATGAACTGATGGTCCGCGACGCCCCCAATGATAAAAATTCCCTTCGTTGTTGGGTACATAAGATATTTTACCATCATAATTTTCACTTGAAATTGTAAGACGGTTTATAGAAGGAAAACGATCTCCTGTTTTACTGATTCCTTTTATTTTGATGGCAACATAACCTTCTTTATTAATTTTCCAACTTCCAACGATTACTGCTTTTTTTGGGGTAATGAATTTTATTTTTTTTGATTCGTTGTTAATAGAAAATTCCAATTCTGATTTTCCAAAAACTTCAACAGATTCTTCAACCGTAATTTGGAAAGTTCCTTCTTTCGAAACTCTAAAATAAGCTGTAAAATATTCACTCGAGTCTGTCCAATTTTCAATTCCTTTATCTGTAATAGTATTACTTCCGTCAACATGTTTGGAACTAAAAGCATTTCCCGCCAGAGGAAGTGAAATTTCTGTTTTTGGACTTTCAGTACTATTTTTATATGGCAAATTTGTATTATCCGCATATGAAAACGACACTATTAAGAAAGCTGGAAATATGTAAAATAAATTTTTCATTTGATGGATCATTATTTTGTTTTTTGAAGTCCTCTCTAATGAACCACATTAGAGAGGCTTCAAAAACAAACAATTCTAAATAATTAAAATTTTGAATTTAAATTCACGTACTAATTACTAACCTTAGAATATTTAATTCAGCTTCGCCTTTTATTTACTTAATCTTTTAATCAATGTTGTAACATGTTTTTTAGTATCGTCATCCAAAGATGATAATGCTTTTTCACCTTCCGTTGGTGCAAGTTTTGTCAAGCCAATTATACCTCCTGAAATGACATTGTAAGATTGATTTTTGATACTTTCTTCCATTAATGCCTTATAAGATACATCACTAGTTGAAGCCAATTTTATAAGGGCAGTCGCTCTGCAAATAGTCTTTTTATCGTTTTTAGCAATATCAAGTAAAGTCTTAATTGCTTCCTCTTTAATTTGATTATCTCCCAAATCAATTGCTTTAATACTAAGCACCTGCAAATCGTCTTGCTGATCTTTTAAACCAGCTAAAAGAATAAGTTGCGCTTCATGACTTTTATCTTTTGTTGCAAATTTTATTGCTTCAATTCGGTTGTAATAAGTCGGGACATTTTTATACTGATACAAATAATCAGCTATTTTTTTATTGTCTCTAACTTCACCTACTAAGATTTTATCAGGATCAAGATCTACGAAAGTAGGTTGAGATGGAATGTCAAAACTGAAATTTTGTTCTCTCTGATCGATTAAAATTTCTTTTCGGATTTTTGTTTCGTTTACATAATAATCCACTTTTAAAGGTAGACTGAATGTTTGTACTATATTTTCCTGAACTTGTTTTACTGCAATGGTCGCTTTACCATTTGCATATCCGTATTCGATATTCAAAATTGGATTGCCGCCCTGATAATACCATTGGTTAAAATAAGGGCTCCAGTCTTTTCCGGTTACTTCTTCCATCGCCAGACGCAATTGATGTGTTTCTCCCGATTTATAAGCATTTGCAGTCAAATACAAATTCAATGATTTGAAAAATGCTTCGTCACCCATTTGATTTTTAATCGCATATAAAATGATAGAACCTTTTGAGTAACTGATATTGTCAAACAAATCATCTTTATTTTTGTAATGAAAACGAGCTAAGATTTCGCTGTTGCCGTTTTTCTGAGAGCGCAAATAGTTTTGCAATTTTTCATAACGTGATCTGTCTTCTCCATCTTGTCCGGCGTCATGTCCGTGCCAGAGAACTTCTCCAAAAGTGGCAAAAGATTCGTTCATGGTTAAATTCGACCAGGATTCGGCAGTTACTAAATCTCCAAACCACTGGTGAAAAAGTTCGTGAGCAATAGTGCTTTCCTGATTATCGTCTAGTAATTCTCTCTCTGTTTTTTGAACATATTCTCCATGAACTGTGGCAGAAGTATTTTCCATTGCACCTCCAAAATAGTCTTTGCAAACAATTTGAGAATACTTTGGCCAAGGATATTCAACTCCCAACATTTTGCTGTAAAAGTTCATCATATCTGGCGTTTTCCAGAAAATCTGTTTGGCATAAGGCGCATATTTTGGCTCTAAGTAATAGCTTACTTCTTTTCCTTTATAAGTGTCTTTGTAAACCTTAAAATCTCCAACAGCCATCATAAATAAGTAGGGAGCATTTGGCTGATCCATTCTCCATATATCCGTTCTTGTGCCATTTTTATTGTCTTTTTGAGAAGTCAATTTTCCGTTTGACAATGTTGTATATTTTGAATCTACCGTCATGGCAATTTCAGAAGTTGTTTTTTGATTTGGTTTGTCAATAGTCGGAAACCATGCCGAAGATGCTTCTGTTTCACCTTGTGTCCAAATCTGTACAGGTTTGTCTTCTTTCCCGTCAGGATTTATAAAATACAATCCTTTTGAATCGGTCATAGATTCACCGCCTTTTGTTTTAAGATCATTAGGTTTTGCTATGTAATCAATGTAAACAACATATTTTTCAGTGCTTTTATATTTTCTGTTTAGAGTGATAAAAACCTGTTCGCTGTCTTGTGTATATTTTAACTGAATAGTCTTCTTGCCATCAATGATCGCAATTTCTTTGAATTCCATTCCTTTAGCATCTAAAGTAAGCTGATCCGTTTCGTAGAAATGTGGTTTTAAAGTAATCCAGGCTTTTCCATTTAAATGACGTTTTCCGTAATCAAAGGAAACATCTAGCTTGGTGTGTACTAAATCATGAACTTTTAATGCCGTAACTCTATATGCAGTTAATTCATCTGCCTTTTGATCTGTATTTTGTGCTTCCGTTTTTTGTCCCATTATAGCGATGAGACTAAAAATCGTATATTTTATAAAAGCTTTTTTCATTATATAATTTTATATAGTTTGTTTTTTGATGCTGATTCAGATGTTTTCAATTAAAGTTTTTCGATAATTCTAACTTCGCCATCTTTTTCATCTTCCGTTAAAATTGCAGATTGTTTCTTGGTATACATTTCCAAACTCCATTGCACAATTTTATTTGTCGGATATAATTCTGCCTGATGTTTCAGCCACTCTTCTGCTTGTTTTGGAGAAGAAGTTTTTTCAATCGCCCACGCCGAAACCAATTGATTTGCCGGCAAGAAGTTCATAACTGTATTATCAATTTTTGGATTGAAGGCAACGATTTTTTGCAATGACTTATTTGCCATTTCAGTACCACCAAGACTAGTATAACATAGATAATCTAACCAGTTTTCGAGTCTTTCATCAATATTTTCATCGTATGGTTTTCCAACGCCTAAATTTTCTGGCCATAATTTTGCTTCGCCGATAAATTGAAGTGCTTTTTTATACTGTTTATTTTTCATTTGTGCTAAAGCCTGCATCAATTTAGCTTCATGATACAATTGTCTTCCACTTGTTGCACCTTCAAAAGGAAGGATTTTCAGTTTGGTTAAAAAGGCATCCGCTTCAGCATATTTTTTATTTAATAAAAGCGTTTTTGCATATAACATTCCAATCACATAATTTTCAGTGTGGCGTTTGTAAAAGGGTTCTATAGTCGCTAATGCTTTATCATTTTGTTTTAGGATGATATAGTGTTCAGCCAATAATTTTGGATATCTCCAGCTTTGAGCATCTAATTTAATTGCTTGTTGAAGACTCGTTACAACCAATAGAGAATCATCTTTGAATAACGAAGCTTTAGCAGCATAAAAAGCAGGATCGTTTGGTTTTGTACCACATTGTAAAAACAATTCTTTTGCTTTTGAAATGTTGTTACGATTCCATTCGATCAAAGCCAAATGATATTTCAATTGCCATTGCTCATTTGTTTTAATTAAACTTTCCAGAATTTCAGCGGTTTCGCCACGGAAAGGAAAACTAATTCCGGGTTGAATTTTGCTTAAATCAACTGCTTTGTTTTCTAAAAATGATTTCCAATATATAATTTCAGCACTTGGAGCCGCAACCGTAAAAACTTTTACAGCTTCGTCCGTACGGCCCAGATGCTGATACCAAATACCTAATTCAAGATAAGTCTGCTCTGGCATTTCATTTTGAATTAACGAAGTGAAATCTGATTTTGAAGCATTTGAATTCTTCCAAAGGAATTTTTCAAAACCAACAAAATGATTTAAAGGATCGACTTCATTAATTTTATCTAAGATCGAATTTGCTTTTTCAGATTTGTTTTGAAGGCGATAGATCACCGCTAATAATTGTAAACCTTCAAGATTATTCTGATTGTTTAACAGACTTTTTTCAGCATATTCAATTGCTTTTGCCTGATCGTTTTCTGCAAAATAAATTTTACTTAACGCCGTGTAAGCAGGACTGCGATATTCAACGCTTGCAGCAGCAATATCGAAACCATCTTTTGCGTCTGTTGTATTACCTAAATGAAGATTTGCGATTCCATAGTAATAATTGGCAGCAGGATTGTAAGTATCAATCGCTAATGCTTTGCTCGCAGTTGCAATTGCTTCTTTATATTCTAATTTTCTAATTTGCAAACCGGCTAAATCAGAAAGGGCAGGAGCGTAGTTTGGATCTTTTTTCAAACAAGCCGTTAAGAACTCTTCTGCTTTTATATAATCTTTAAAACTGATATAATTTTTTCCCTGCAGATATAAACCGTAAACAGAATTATTATCAAAATCTTTAGGAACTTCTAATGGTCGAGCTAAATTTCCATCTTCAGGAGCTGAATTCCAAACCAGTTTATTATCACCCAAAACCAGTTTTAATTTGTTTGCATCAACAGCAACCTGAATCGAATCTTTAAATAATTGTAATGTATTTAAAGCAATATTTTTAGAATACACTTTTTTGCCATTATCAAAAACTTCTAATTTTTCATTTAATTTTTGAAGTGGAGAAAGATATATTTTCAGCCATCCATTTTCATTTTTAACATTAACAGCGCCATAATTATTTGCTTTTACAAAACCTTTAGTTTGTTTTACCGGAAACCAATATTCTGTCCATGCATCTGTTTGATAAGGTGCAAAAGAGCGTTGCTTGAAAGGCGTCAAATTACTATTGTCGCTTGCCTGATTAAACAATCTTCCGCTTTGTACTTCAACATATTGTCCATCTGTATCGGTCAATAATTTTTCCCAGATCATACCTTGTTGGGATAATCCCCAAATCCATATTTTCTTGCCGGGTTTGTCATCGTGATTACCATATCTTCCCATTCCGAAATCTTCGTCATGGTAATATCCTCCAAAGAAATCATTGTATTTACCAAAAACATGATAGGATTTATAACCACCAAAATCATTGTTTTTGTAAAAGGATAAATCTTTACCATTTTCTTTATCAATTGGCCACGCATTGTGTTCGCCATTATGTCCAATATAACTTTGTCCCGGATAAATAAATTGTAAGCTTTGTGATGCCTTAATTCCGGTATTCATCCAGGTATAATAAGGCTGTTCAAATTCAGTTGAGTTGAACCAAAAGGAATTTGTCGTAAAATAGGCTTTGTCTTTTGGTAAATTGATGTCTAATTTCCATGAAGTACGCGTCAGTAAATCTAAAACACCAATAACACAGCTGATACTTCCATCTTCTCTGGTTATAATTTTGTAATCTACCGGAGTTGCGCAATTAGGAGTATGACCTATAATTCCGTAATTCCCTTCAACGCCGCCGCTTGTCCATGGACCGCGCATGGCAATATCTCTAAATTTGATAACGTGATTGTTGTAAACAAAATCTTTTCCGGTTGATTTTTCGACTGCTGACCAAACTTTTCCTCCAATTTCAGGAAGGATCATCAGTTTAATATAATCGTTTTCTATCTCAATTACTTTCCATTCTTTTTGAACGGCTTTGTCTGTAAAACCATCAAAACGGAAATAAGGATACACTTTTGTATCAGGCTTTGGAATTGGGTCCGGATCTGAGAAAGGATACGTTGTAAAGACTTTTTTATATTCCTTAAAGGTTGGTTTATTTTGTGCGGTGACAAACAGGCTTCCAAAGAGTAAAATTGATAAGAAAGGTTTAAGTTTCATATGGAGAGCTATTTAGGTGTGGTTTTAGATTTAATGAAGTCCCAGCGGGACGTTATATTTATAGAAATTATTGTTTGTTTCAAATGAACCCCATCGGGGTGGAATTTATTTGATAATCAAAATTCAAATGTTTCCCCGATTGAGGTTGTAAATATGTCGCTCCGCTGGAGCTTTTTACAAAACCACATAATTTATCTATAAATATGACGCTCCGCTGGAGCTTAAAACTTATTTAATTATTAACAACCATCCTTTTCCTGGACTTACTGGCAATTCATCTTTTGAAGTAAACGTTTGTGCTGGTTGAAAATTCACCACTTCAGGAGCTGTTATTGTAGCTTTAGAAGGATCAATTCCTAGTTTTTTCCAGTCGATGCTTAGTTTTACTTTCACATCAGAATCAGCCCAGCTTGCAATTGAAATTAAAGTCGAACCGTTCTTTTTGTAAACAGTTGCCAATACTTTGTCGTTATTTGTTTTTACCGGACAGTTTTCACTCCAATATCCAATCATTTCAGAACCTTTGATTCCGAAAGTATCCCATAATTTCCAGATCGCTCTTGGATCAGCATTATGACTCCAAGGCATTCTGTTTGTCATTCCATAAACCATTCCTCTCCAAGGATTTCCTCCATCCTGAAGCATTTCTCCCATTAATCCGAACGGAATTCCGCTTACTTCAGTTAAGAAAAAGTCAGGTTGATTTTTTTCGTAATCAAAATATTCTCCAAACCATAATTTATTGATGTATGGAAAATGCTCCATGTATAAATTGGCACTGTTATTAAATCCGTCACTTTTATTGTACTGATTGGCACTATGTAAATCAATAATTCCAGGATGTCCGTCTTTAGTCAAAACTCTTTTGATACGTTTCATTGTGATTCTGTCAAAAGCAACATCATCAAGATAAATACCGTCGATACCAACATTTTGCGTTAACCAATTCATTCCTTCAACATAATAATTGTGCCAACGGTTCATACCGCTGTTTACGATTGCTGCATCTTTAATTTCTGGTACAAACCAGGCAGCGATATAATCATCACCAACATGTTCTTGCAACCATGAAAATCCACCACCTTTTCCTGGAGAGTATATTTCGTGGCCCAAACTTCTTAGAGCAAAAGTCTCGTAAGCTTTGTTGGAAACCTCTCGAACAGTATTGTAAATTTTTACTTTTAATCCTTTTTCGTGCGCTTCATCGATATAACTTTTCATCTTTTTAAATTCAACAAAAGGATAATTGATATACGGATTGATTGCATTTGCATGGTGAATATTAATTACCGTAGCACCAGTTTTAGCAATGGTATCGATTGGACTGTATTTGTGATAGAATTTAGTATTCCATTGAAAGTCTGTGTTTAATGCGTGGAAAGGTGTAATTAATAAATTGAAGTTATAATATAAAATATCTCCTTTTTTAACGGTACGTGCTCCACTATAAGCATTTACCAAAACTGATTTTTGGTTTGGCGTTATAGAGATTCCACCCTTGTTTTCATTACCCCATGAAGTTGGTAATAATAATGGTTTCTGTAAATAAAAATTTGTATTTAACGGACGGCTGTATTTTTCATCTCTTAAAGAAAACTGCAAACCAGAATTTACATTTCCGATCCAGGCTCCGTCTTGGTTTTTATGAGCAACATCCCATTTCCAGTCAAAAGTTTCAGGACGATTTCCTCCTTTTTGACCTAATCCCATCATGTATTTTGCAGATGAAGACTGCATTGGCAAATGAATATTAATATCATTAAAAGAAGCATCTTCAAGAGCTGTAATTTTAACGCTATAATGTACAAAACCATCAAATTCAATAGATGCATTTACATCCATTTGAAGTGATTTCGAAGTTGAAACACTTTCCCATGCTACAGTTCCAGCTTCTTTTTTAGTGAACTTAACGCCGGTATTTTTCCATTGTAATGATTCTTTTCCGGCACCATCTACAAAATGAAAAGCAATTGGAGCACTCAAAATATCATTTGCTTTTGTTCCGATAACAGTCATTTCAGGTGTGAAGAAAGTCTGAATTTGTGCAGGAAAACCATCAGTTCCTAAAATTAATTTTCTACCTAATAAAGAAATTTCAGAACCTTTTATTTCTAATGGAGTATAAGGCGCGATTACAGTATTTTCCTGAGCTAAAGTCGAGTTTAACCATTTAAGGCGCGTCATTTTTTCAGGACTGTCGATTCCTCCATTTTTAGTAACTTCATTTGTTACTTTTATCTGAAGTGTGATTTCTTTTGATTTTCCGTCAGCAATAACGGTAGCTTTTCCTGTGTATGTTCCTGCAGCAGCAGTTTCAGGTACATCAACACCGCACCACATTGCCTGAACTTTTCCTTTTGAAACAGACACAGTAGCAGTAAAATTAGAGGCGTCATAACGAGTACCGTCTGTATTGATACAATTAAGGTTTTTTGCTGCAATTACAGCACCGGTTTCATTTTTTAAATCTGAAAACTGGACTTTTACATTGCTTAAATTTTCTAAGCCATAAACACCTAATTGAAAAGCTAAATATTCGCCTTTCATAGCAGTATCAGCAAAACTATTTTGAACTCCTTTTTGAATCCATCTTTGTGGTAAATCGTTTTTCATTCGGATAGAATATATTCTGTCTTCCGGAAAAACTAACAAAGAATTACCACTGTTTTTAGCAATGATGTCTTTGGTTTCGGCAGCAGTTGCAATAACTTCCATTGGGTAAAAACTATTGAAAGCATTTACACTCTGAATTTCTTTAACTGTGCAATTGTCTTTTAAATTCGTTTTGATTTTAGACAACCATGCGGCATCCGCTTTATTTTCTGGTTTTGCATAAACTCCTTTCGGGTAATTAGCATCTCCTTCATCAATATAAGGCATATAGTAAACATAATACGTTCCTTTTCCTGAAACTGGCTCAAAGAAAATCGTACCGTTTTCTCTATTGATATTTTCTGTTTTTGTGTTTAGAATTTCCTTTCCATTCGCATCCTGAACAATAATTCTTTTAAGTTCCGGATTTTCATCTCTTCTGCGCCATTCAATAGTAGTTTTGGCAACATTATCTTTTCCGGTAAATTCAACAACAACGCGATGGTTTCCTAATAAATTAGGATTCCAGCTGTCATTTCCATCCGTATATTTTATTTGTTGTGCAGCCAATGGGATACTGAAAATGCAAAGGCACATAATCAATACTTTACTTAAAAGAGGTCTGTTTTTTAGGTTTAGTTTCATTTTTTTGATGTTCAGGTTAAAAGGGTATGCGTAATTAAAAGTTAGTAAACTGCTTTCCATCCATTTTTTTTCCAGTAAGCAATAATGGGTTTGTAAGGCCCGTATTTGTGTTGTTCTTCGGTAAAATTGTCCTGAAAAGGACTATGTGAGTAATCAATGGGTTTGCCCATTTTATTTGGATAATCAAATGTTTTTGGATTCGGTCTTTTATGAATATCATCATCATTTACAAAAGCCGCAATATCAAGTGCTTGTTGATCTGTTAAATAAGGTTTTCCGATTGTAACCTTATCATACGGCATATTGCTTTTTAGCCATTGTGCCTGTTTGATAACACGGTGCATGCTTGACCCTGGTTGGTAACCGTATTCGCCCCAAAGCGGTGGATAAGTATAACCAGATTTATCAGCATTATAAACGCCTTCACCATTATTTCCGTGGCAACGGGCACAATTTTCAACAAAAAGTGCTTTTCCTCTTTCCGGACTTGCAGCTACATCCGGGAATTCTATTTCTAGGTTTTTTGCTCCTTTGAAATCTCCGTCTTTAGGAACAAATTTGCTAATCCATTTGAAATAAGATAAAAAAGCTACCATTTCATCACTGTCAAGCGGAAGCGGTTTTCCTGAATGAGGACGCATAATACAGTTGTTTACACGTTCGGCAAGTGTAAGTACTTTATTTTCACGTCCGCGGTATTGTGGATAATTGTCATGAGAAGACATTAAATTGAAAGCGTAAGGTTTTGTACCTGCATCCTGATGGCAATTGGTGCAATTCATCTTATTACCCAAATATTTTCCTTTAACGCCATTTGGTCCAATATAATAAGCGGTTTTCATCATCAATTCTCTTCCATAACGAACCGATTCTCCAAACTGATCGTCTGGGATTTTCGAAGTGTCAATAGTGATATAGGCGTCGTCTTCGGAAGTTTTTTCTGCCAAAGTTTGAGAATTTGAAGTATTGCAAGAATTGAAAACAACAATTGGCAATGCCGAAAAGATACCAATAAGAATTATTTTTTTCATGTTTAAAATTTTTAATCTTGGTTGTTCTCCTGCAAGGTTTTCCAAACCTTGTAGGTATAATAGTCAAAAGAGACCTACAAGGTTTGGAAAACCTTGCAGGAAATCAATATTTTTAATTGAAAAGAAATGGTTTCATATTTTCTTCCGGAATAAACTGCGTACGATAAGGAGGAATTTCAGACTCTAAAGCCCAAAGTAGAACTCCTTTTTTATTCGTTAAAACGGTTATATGTCTTTTTGAACAGCAAACTAAAATAGCATCTTTATCAATCATATAGGCACTTCCCATTCTGTCATTATAAATGTCTTTTGGCAGATTGATGTGGAAATCCAGTTTTACCGTTTTGCCTTTTTCATCAACTTTCAAAGCAAAAACAGAAGATTGTTTTTTATCCACTCCGTTATCAAAGAACATTAAACTTCCATCTGCGTTAATGTGTGCGGCATGCGCCTGAGAGAAATTCGTATCTGCATCCATTTTCATAGTACCATCTTTTCCTAATTTCCAGATTACTTTTCCTGTTTTTGAATCTACTTTCCAAATCTGACCGTTGTTGTAAAATGAAATTAAAAAGTTTCCGTCTTTATCGTAATTCAGACTGTTGGCGTGCGTCCAGTCTTTTTTGGTTTTTAATAACGCTTTATCTTTTAGCGGATCCAAATCATCAAAGACACTCCATTTCCAGAGCTGTTTTCCTTTTTTGTCCATGATCAAAATTCCGTCTCCGTTTATGGTGTCGTTCTTTTTTCCTCCAATGGAAGTTAAATCCATTATTTTTTGATCTACGGTTATAGTAACAATTTCGTTAGCCGACTTTTTTAGAATTTCATGATGAATCGTCTGTTTGAAATCGCCCAGACCTTTTTTGATATGGGTTAAAGTGTCGCCTTGTAAATTGATTTCAAGAATTTCACTTCCGTAACTTGTTGGTTCATCATTTGTACCTAAAATTGAAAGAATGGTTTGGTCTTTTGTAAAATGAGTTACTTTAAATCCGGTTCCTTCAACGGTATGATACCATCTTAAATTTCCTTTATAATCAACAATATAGGCAACTCCAGGCGTTTCTCTTTTTGCTAAAAGCATAAAACCTTTTTTGAAATTTTGAGGTAATAATTCTGGTTTTGGGCAATTTGCCTTAAACCGTTTTTGAAGCCATTCCGGCAAACTTCTGGATTTAAAATTGTATAATTTGCTAGTATGGGTATTTTCGCCTTGAATAGTAACTAACTGAAAGCTATAACTGGTTTCGGGTGTAATATTGCAAAGTACTAGAGAATGTTTAAGACCTGTTTTTGAAATTGGAGAACTTATTTTGCTTTTTATTCCTTTTTTATCAGACCAATATTCAGCATATACCTGAACATTGTCATTCGTAGTAACATCGATCTGAATCTTCAATTCGTTGTTGCTATGAGTCCCAATGTTGATATTTGTGATACAATTGCCCTGATTTTTAGAACAACTTGCCAAGGCAAGCAATGCCAAAATAAAACTCCCTATTACTATTATTTTTTTGATCATCTGAAACTCTTTTTATGAAACAGAAAAGTACTTATTTTGTTTAAAAAATCAAGAATAGACAGACATTTTAACTGTCTATTCCTGATTGTAACTTTTTTATTATTGTCTGTCCGCGTTACTTAATTTTGGGTTAAGATCTACCTGACTTTGTGGGTAAGTGTAATATTTGTTTTGAGGCATTTTGATTAACGCAGCTTCACCAACTCTAAGATGATACGCATTTACCAATACATCATATTTGTTCATTCTGATCAAATCTGCGCGGCGTTTTCCTTCATAGAAAAATTCCCATCCTCTTTCTTGTAAAATAGCGTCTCTTAAAGTAGATTGATTGTAATCAGCTAAAACCAATAATTTAGCGTGTGATCTTCCTTTAACTTTATTAATAAGATCTATAGCTTCTGTCGTTGGACCGCTAATTTCGTTTAATGCTTCAGCTCTGCTCAATAATACATCAGCATAACGAAGGATATTTACGCTGTGACCATCATAATAGGTTGTAGTTTCATCATCAGCATATTTTCTTGTTGATACATCCTGCATGTAAAATACACCTGCTGGCGGCTCTGCACCCAATGTAGGTGGTTGTTTGTGTAATAAGCCATCAATACCTTCATATTCAGGAAAGAAACACTGTTTTCTTTCGTCTTCATTACCAAAAGTATTATAGAAATCCCAGTTTACGGTATAATACTGCCATCTGTTTTGAACAACCGGGTGATCAACTGGTCCAAAGTGGTTTAATAATTCTGTTCCATTTGTATTGGCATCACTTAATGAAGAAAAAATATTTTCATTACACCATTTGTTACTTTCCTTAAATAATCCTAAATAAGAAGGATAAAGACTGTATTCATTCAAGTTTATTACCTGTTGTGTAAGCGCAACTACTTTTTGCCAATCGTGACTACGTAAATATAATTTTGCCATTAAAGTAAGTGCAGCACCTTTTGTGGCGCGTCCCACATCATTAGTACTATAAATGGCATTATTTTTATAATTAACCGGTAATACTTCAGCAGCTTCAGTCAGTTCTTTAACCAAAAAAGCATCAATTTCTTCTACAGATGAAGGTGGAGTCTGGTCCAAATAAGCCGGATTTCCTAAGTTAGCTTCTGTAATTAAAACTACTGGTCCCCATGAATCTGTTAAATCCATATAAGCAGACGCTCTTAAAAATTTGGCTTCAGCTATAAATTGTGCTTTCTCGGCAGCTGTAATTCCAGCCATTGGTGCAATATTGAAAATAGCACTATTGGCGTTGGCAATCAACTTATACATGGCAAGCCAATCTTCTTTAAGCAATCCATTAGTGGAATTCCACGTACCTAATGACAATTGCCCAGGATCCCACCAAATTGGCAATGTCCTAAATCTGTTGCAATATCAGTCAATGCAAAATGTCGTGTTGCCCAATAAGAAAAGTTATCAGTTACCGAAGGTCCTTTTAATCTGCCATAAATTGAATTGACAGCCGCCATAGCATCGGACTTTGTTTGGTACCCATTGGTATTGGTCAAACTACTATATACCGTTGGATCAAGATCCTGGTTGCACGAAAATTGTGCTCCCGCGGTAAGTAAAAGTAATAATAATGTATATTTTTTCATTTTAATAAATTTAATGTTACTAAAAAAGCTTTTTAGACTAGTGAATTGCGACTTTTATTCCCAAGATAAATGTTCTTGAAGCAGGGAATGAGTTGAAATCGATTCCTCCTCCTAAATTGTTATTTGAGTGTCCATTTATTTCAGGGTCATTTCCAGAATAGTCTGTGATAGTCAATAAATTTTGACCTATTGCATACAATCTGATACTGTCTATAAATTTGGCCTGTTTTAAAGCACTTTCCGGAATAGAATATCCAATAGAAAGGTTTTTCAAACGCAGGTAAGATGCTTCTTCGACAAATTTTGAATTCACATAACTTCCGTATGTACTTTTATAATAACCGTCTCTTGGTATATTTGTATTTTCATTTGTACCAGCAACCCAACGGTTTAGAGCATCTGTACTTGTAGATGATTCACCAACCATGGCAGTCATATTATATACTGAATAATCAAAAGCACCCTGGAAAAAGATATTCATATCAAAATTTCCATATTTAAAATCATTATTAAATCCGGCAATATAATGAGGTATAGAATTTCCTAAATACGTTCTGTCATCTGCAGTGATTTTGCCATCTCCGTTAACATCCTCATATTTTGGATCTCCTGCCACAGATAATGGTTGTGCAGCATAAGTTTCTCCGGTTTTTATTACTCCGGCATATTTATATCCAAAAAGTACTCCCATTTCTTTTCCTGGTTCTAATCTTGTGAATTCCTGTCCGGAAACAGTTCCGCTTGGATTAGAAGTATTGGTACTAATGATTTTTACATTATCAGAAAGAGAAACTATTTCTTGTTTGTTATAAGCAACATTTAATGAAGTTGTCCAGGTGAATTTATCATTTCTATAGTTAGTACTGCTAATTCCCAGTTCAATTCCCTGGTTTTTAATTACTCCCGAATTAACTCTTTGAGTAGTAAAGCCCCACCATCCTCCAACAGGAACATTTAAAAGTGCGTCTGTAGTTCTTTTTTCGTAAACGTCAATAGTAGCAGTAAGTCTGTCATTAAAGAATCCCATATCTAAACCAATGTCAGTTTGAGCAGTTTGTTCCCATTTTAAGTTAGGATTTGCTAAGTTGGCTGGTTCAGTTCCAGGAACAAAACTATCAGGAGCAAGTGAAACACCCCAAGAAGTCAATCGGTTCATATAAGAATAATCTCCAATACCGTCTGCCCCTGTAATACCATAACTGGCTCTTAATTTAAGCTCAGAAAAAGTATTTGAATTTTGCATAAACTGTTCGTTAGATATCTTCCAGGCAACGGCTCCGGAAGGGAAAATTCCATATCTGTTATTTGGACCAAAACGAGATGAACCATCTCTTCTTAAAGTAAAAGAAGCTAAATATTTATCATTGTAAGCATAATTTAGCCTTCCAAAATAAGAAGTCAGTTTAGTTTCTGTTTTCTCTGTTTCTGGTTTTAAATTAATTGCTGCACCCTGAAGGTTGTAATAAGTAAGCAAATCGTTAGAGAAACCAGTACCTGCCGCTTTTACTCTTTCATAAGTATCTTTTTGATTCGAAGTTCCGATCATTGCCGTTATAGCATGTTCGTTGATATTAAATTTATAAGTCAAATATTGTTCTGTACTCCATCTGAAATACGTTTTGTTCTCTTCAGATCCTGAACCTTTTAATGCGGCTCCTGCGACCAATGTACTTGGAGTATATTTTCCCTGAATATTTTCCTGCCATTCAGCACCTGCGCCAAAATGGTAAGTCAGACCTTTAATGATTTCATAATCCAGGAACATATTTCCATTCGCCAATCTGTTGATTATGTGATCTGTTGGCTCTAATAAAAGTGCTAAAGCATTGTCTTTTCCTTGATATTTATAATAAGATCCATCTGCATTATAAATTGGGATAGTAGGTGGCGCAGTTTGAACAGAGAACATTGGTGATAAAATATTGTCACCAAAATCACTGTTATTTCCTTCGCTTGAAGCACCATAAAAATTAGTGCCCATATTTAATTTTTCATTAAATCTTTTTTCACCGCCCATTCTCACACTATATCTTTCAAAATCAGTGTTTTCAATCGCTCCGGTTTGTTTGATGTAGTTTCCGGAAAGAAAAAATTTAGATGTCTTATCGCTTCCGCTAAAAGTAAGTGTTCTGTTCAATACTTCTCCCTGGCGAGTTGCTGCATCAAACCAGTTGGTGTTGGCAATTGGGAAACTTGATGGGAAAACCGGTGGCCTTCCATTTTCTTTTGCGATTGCATTTTGAATATCAGCATATTGTTGCCCGTTTAACAAAGATGGTTCTTTGATGATGTTTTGAAAACCATCAGAGATTTCTGCTTCAACCTGCATTTTTCCTAACTTTCCTTTTTTAGTTGTAATTAAAATTACTCCATTTGCTCCTCTTGCACCATAGATAGCAGTAGAAGACGCATCTTTTAATACCTGAATATTTTCGATATCGTTTGGACTAATAGAAGCACCAGTACTTGTGATAAAACCATCAACAACATACAATGGCGCATTAGAGTTATTGATTGAGTTTCCTCCTCTAATTACAATTGATGGGCTGGTTCCCGGAGCATAACTGTTTTGCTGAACCTGAACTCCTGAAGCACGTCCTTGTAAAGCTTGTCCAACGTTAGAAACGGTTCCGCCTAAATTCAAATTGTCTTTTCCAATTGAACTCACAGAACCGGTAAGATCTTTTTTCTTTGCTTTTCCATATCCAACAACTACTTCATCTAGTTTTTGTCCAACTTCTTTCATAACAATTTTAAGTGGAGTACTAGATATTGTAACTTCCTGATCTTCCATACCAATATAAGTTACAATAAGTTTGGTAGCATTATCGGGTACCGTAATTGCAAAACCTCCATCAACATCAGTTTGTACACCTTTGGTGCTGCCTTTTACAGTTACGTTTACACCCGGTAAAGGAAGACCGTTTTGATCTGTTATTGTCCCTTTTACCGTTTTTTCAAAAAACAGCACCGTATTGTTTTTGTGTGATGTCGTTATTGTTGAAACCGCCGAAGCTTGAAATGTAAAAACTAGTAACGAAAGAACGGTTAGTTTGATTTCTTTTCCGGATAAATTGTTAATCCGAAAATCTCTTGGCTTTTTTTGGGTTAATAATTTCATACTTAAAATTGGTTTTGGTTAATGTTTAATTGTTTTTTCTTGATTGTAAGTTTTAGATTTCTTTTTTGACTCGGAAATTCATTATTGTTTTTTATTTGACTTCTTGTTTGGATTATTTCTTTTGAAACAGAGGCTCTATTATTCAATCTCAAAACAGGTTATTTTATCTGTTTTTATTCTTTTTTAAAGCCTCAAAAGCAGCTTAAATTTTACTGAATTAACTTAGTTTTAAGATTAATGTCTGACGAAACTATAGATTATATTTTTATAAAACAAGAAAAAACACAAAAAATGTGCTCGAACACACAAAATTTATGTTCTCGAGCACATAAAATTATGCGAAACGTTTTTTTTGACTTAAAATGATGTGATTTTTACAAATATTTTTAGAAATAAATGGACTTCTTTATTTGGGCTTATTTTATGCGAAATTGTTGTTTAGATGAATAATAAATGATGTTTTAGTAAAATCTTAGGAAATTCGCAATCATGATATTTAAAATCTAATAATTAAACAGGATTTTCTTATGGTTTTATTTAGTAAGAAAATCGCTTTATGGCAATTTTATTTTAATTAATTTGAAGTGTTTTGTTCGCGATTTTTGAACTATATTAGACATCTTGAAAAATGACTAAAAATCATATCCGATTTAAGGCTATTTTAGTTTTTCAGAAAAATAAAAAAGAACAAAATTCAATAGTTAAAATTGTGAAAGAATATCAGGTAATTTTAATAGATAAAAATCAAAAAAATGGAACCGGATTTCCAGATTTATTTTCATGGGAGAAAGCAAATTGTTTAACTGATTTTTCGTCCCCATGGAAAAATGATCCAATTTCAAAAATTGAATTTCGGGCAGTTTATGATTTGGAAAATTTCTATTTTAATTTCCGTGTCTTTGATGCAGATATTTACATCGATCAAAAAGATGATAGTTTTGATAGTATAGGAAACTCAGATCGGGTGGAGCTATTTTTTAGAGCTAATGATTCACTAAATCCGTATTATTGTCTTGAAATGGATACTTTGGCAAGAATAATGGATTTTAAAGCGAAACCAAATAAAGATTTCGATTTTGACTGGAATTGGCCTAAAAATGATTTAGAAGTGAAATCTTCAAAAAATGAAAACTTTTTTGTTGTTGAAGGAAGAATCAGTATTCGATCCTTAAAAGATTTAAATTTAATTCAAAACAATACAATTGAAGCAGGAGTTTTTAGAGCCAAATTTTCTTTAGTTGAAAATCTGCAATACGACGCAACCTGGATTTCCTGGGTAAACCCAAATACACCAGAACCCAATTTTCATATTGCTTCTTCTTTTGGAAAGTTTATTTTGATGAAGTAAGCTGCCACAAAGGCGCTAAGTCGCAAAGAAATATAAACTTAGTGCCTTTGTGACTTCGTGGCAAGTCTAAGAAACGTAAAAAGAAGCGTTCTCTACATTAATAATATCTATTGGAAGTAAAATTGTTTCCGGAATTTCTTTTCTAAATAAAAAATGATCCACTAAAGTACTGACTCCTAAATAAGCCTGTCTCTTTTGATTTTGATGAATTAAAAAATGAACCAATCCCTGATTTAAGAAGTTTACATTCTTCTCAATTAAGTCATAGCCAATAAGCGCAATCTTTCTATTTTTTATGGAAGATAAAACAGAGGCAATTTGGTAAGCTTTAGAAGTTGTGATGAAGATGCCTCGTAAATTCGGATTTTCCTCTACAAAAGCTGGAAACTTAGTGTCAATGTTCGAATATTTTAACTTTAAAGTGGTTAAAGAAAAATCAGATAATTTTTTTTCATCAAAATAATTCCTGAATCCTCTTTCTTTTTCCTGCATGTGCACTGCATTTTTAAGACTTTCATCAATATGAATAATGGCAATTTGACCTTCGGATAAAATCAGATTCATTAAGCTGGCAGCCACACGACCGCTTTTATACAAATCTTGTCCAACAAAGGTTTTTATAGACGACGATTCAACCTGGTTATTAAAGGTGTTCACCATAATTTCCAAGTCATCATACTGCTTTATAATTTCAACGGTTTCTTTATGAAATAATGGTGCAATCAAAACAGCATCTGGCGATCGTTCAATTATTTTAGAATTGGTAGTTAAAAACGATTTAGTACTTTCAGGATTAAAGTAGAAGGTTTCTATAATAACACTATAGGCTTTAAATTCAGTTATGGCATCTTGAATTCCATTTACACATGGAAGCCAATAGGGGTCAATTTCAGGATCCGGAAGTAAAACACAAATGCGATACACTTTAGTGTTTTTTAAATTTCGGGCAATTAAGTTGGGTTCATAATTAATGACATTTAATACTTCATTGATTTTTTCCAATGCAGTAGGAGAAACCTTTCCTCTATTGTGCAAAACACGATCTACAGTTCCTTTAGAAACTCCAGCCATTTTTGCAATATCCTTAATTGTGTACTTTTTATCCATATGAGCAAATATAGAAACTTTGATTTAATTAGAGTAAATTTTTTTATAGAAAATACATTGTGTGCTCGAGAACATTATTTAAGTGTGTTCGAGCACATTTTTTATTTTTTTCTTGTTTTATAAAAATATAATATATAGTTTCGTAGAATCAAAACCGAAATTATAAAATAAATTCATAACCAAATGATGTTGTAATTATTTGAATTACAATGTTTTAATGTAAAATTTTCAAGTGAGAAAAATTACTTCATTAGCCCCCGGCCGAACATGTCTCTTTGGTGATCATCAGGATTATTTAGGGTTGCCCGTTATAGCCTGTGCTATAAACCGCGATATAAAATTAACTGCCGAAGAAAATCAGACCAATACGTTTGTTCTTAATATGATTGATATTAATGAAAAACGCGTGATAAATATTGATGCAACTTTTAAAAAATTGCAACCCCGCGATTATTTTGCATCATCGCTTCGTGTTTTGCGCAGACATGGTTGTATTCCAAAAGTAGGATATGATATTACTGTGACAGGAGATATTCCAATTAATTCAGGAACATCGAGTTCGTCAGCTTTATTAATGGCCTGGATTCAGTTTTTAATTACAGCATTTGGAGTTGATGACGAAGTAACACCTGAGTTCATTGCTAAAATTGGATACGCTTCGGAAGTTTTAGAACACGGCGAACCAGGCGGAATGATGGATCATTTTAGTATTGGAGTTGGGAATATTGTGTATATCAATACAAAAGATCCTTTTTCTTATAAAGTTATCGGAACTCATTTAGAAGGTTTAATTACAGGAGTTTCCGGTGTTCCTAAAGAAACCATTGGGTTAATTGGTGAATTAAAAGGAAATGCCTTGATGGCAATTGATATTGTAAAGCAGAATTTTCCAAATTTTGATTTGAATACTTCTGAAATTAAAGATATAGACCGTTATAGAAATTGCTTACCAGATCGATTAATTCCGTTTTTTGAAGCAGCTTTAAAAAATTACCATTATACGAAAGAAGCATTAAAAGAGTTTGAAAAACCAGTTTTGAATCTTAAAAAAATTGGTGAATTAATGAATCAGCATCATGAAGTTCTGCGTGATTTATTAAAAATTACAGTTCCAAGAATTGATAGCATGATCAATGCAGCTTTGCGTGCAGGTGCATACGGAGCTAAAATTGTAGGTTCTGGCGGTGGTGGCAGTATCGTTGTAATTGCTGAGCCTGAAAAAGAAAATTTGGTTATCGACGCTATTTTAAAAGCAGGAGCTTTACAAGCTTATTCTGTTAGTGTAGATCCCGGAGTTAGAATTATTGAAAATATTGAATTTTAAAAAATAAACATGCACAACAATTTAGTAATTCTTGCGGGCGGAGCGTCTTCCCGCATGAAAAAAGAAGCCATTTTAGATAATTTATCACCAGAGGAAATCGCACAGGCAAACGAACGAAGTAAAGGTTTGATTGGAGTTGGTGCAAGCGGAAGGCCTTTGTTGGATTATCTTTTATTAAATGCAAAAAAAGCGCAATATAAAAACATTTATATTATCATAGGAGAGCAAGGGGAGTTGTTTAAAGAATTTTATGGAAACCAAGATACAAATAACAATTTTCACGGACTTAATATTTCATTTGCGGTGCAATATATTCCTGAAGGGAGAGTAAAACCATTTGGTACTGCTGATGCCTTGTTTCAGGCTGTAGAGCAATTCCCGGAATTAAATACACAGGAATATTCGGTTTGTAATAGTGATAATTTGTATTCGGCGAAAGCCTTGTTGGCATTGAGAGAAACACAAAGTCCGAATGCTTTTATCAGTTATGATCGTGATGCTTTAGAATTTCCTTCTGAAAGAATTTCGCGTTTTGCGATTGCCAAATTAGACCAGAATAATCAATTACTTGATATTTTAGAAAAACCTACAGCGGAAGATTTAGAACATTATAAAGATGTGGATGGAAAAATAAGAGTGAGTATGAATGCTTTTAAATTCAATGGAAACACTTTATATACACACCTTAAAAATTGTCCTGTAAATCCGGAAAGAGATGAAAAAGAATTACCAACGGTTCTTTTAAATTCGGTTAAAGCCAATCCAAATACAACTATTGGAATTCCGTTTTCAGAACATGTTCCAGATCTTACTGCCAAAGAAGATATTGCAGATGTGAAGGAATATCTTAAGAAACATTATCCTGCTTTAGACTGGAATGTTTAACAAATATTAACAAAAAATTGATGTCTAATGTAGTGCGTATTACTTTACTTTTGTTTTACTTTGCAAAAAAAACGCAAACTGCTGTTTTTTAAATGCAAAATTATTGCAATCGTGTTGGTGCTATTTTTAGATTGATAAAAAAATAAATCTATTAACAATCAACCCAAAAGTATTATGTCAAACATTGAAAGTATCATACAAGTAGAAAAAAGGAGTGCAATTCTGCCGATGGTTATTCTGACCGCATTGTTTTTTATTCTCGGATTTGTAACCTGGTTAAACGGACCTTTAATTCCATTTTTTGAATTAGCTTGTGAGCTTTCTTCATCGCAGGCTTACTTTGTAACTTTTGCCTTTTATATAGCCTATTTTGTAATGGCAGTTCCATCATCATGGGTGATCGAAAAAGTAGGGTATAAAAACGGTATCTCCTTAGGATTATTGATCATTGCATTTGGAGCGTTTATGTTCTATCCTGCTGCAGAAAGCCGTACTTTTTTACTGTTTTTAATTGCACTTTTTGTCATGGGAACAGGTTTGGCAATTTTACAAACCGCTTCAAATCCATATGTGGTTGTTATTGGTCCAAGAGAAAGTGCTGCAGCGAGAATTAGTGTTTTAGGAATCGCGAATAAATTGGCCGGATTTGTAGCGCCAATTATATTGACAGCATTGGTTTTATCTAATATGCAGGAGTTTACAGCAGACAAGATTGCGCTGCTGGATTCAGTTTCAAAATCAAATGCTTTAAATTCTCTTGCATTACAATTACAAAGACCTTATCTTTATATGGGATTGATTATTATGGTGTTAGCTTTATTAGTGAAGCTTTCTCCGCTCCCTGAAATTGATTTGGATGAAGAAGGGAATATTTCAAATTTGAGTATTTTTAAACAAATTAAAAATGCATTCAGACGTCCTCAATTGGTTTTAGGAGTGATCACTTTAATGTTGTATTTAGCCGCCGAAGTTTTGGCTGGAGATTCAATTGGAGGCTTCGGAAAACAATTAGGAGTGTATGGTGAGGAAGGGAATTTTTATCTAAAGTTGACTTCTTTTACTATGTCGGCCATGGTTGTTGGATATATTTTAGGAATAACTATGATTCCAAAATATCTTTCGCAGGTAACGGCTTTAAAAGGCTCAGGGATTTTAGGAATTATTTTGGTTTTAGCAATTGTTATTATTTCGCCTAAATTAATGATTCAGTTGCCTGGAATTCCAAATTTGCCAATTGTAATTCTTTTAGTTGCATTACTTGGTTTGGCAAATGCACTTTGCTGGCCGGCAATTTGGCCAATGGCTCTTGAAGATTTGGGAGGTTATACTAAAATAGGAAGTGCCATTTTGATTATGGGAATTATTGGAGGAGCTATTTTTCCTCTATTATATGGATTAATTACAGAAACCATAAATACATCAAATATTGCAGCCGGGACTCAGGATGTTTCAAGAAGCGGAAATCAGCTTGCGTATTTAATGTTATTGCCATCTTATATAATGATTCTTTTCTATGCAGTAAAAGGTCATAAATACCGAAAATGGTAGCATAAACTAGAGAAATTAAAAAAAAAACTATATCATGTTAAAAAGTAAAATCGACAAAGCAACGGGATTCGAAAAACGATTCGAAAACATCAACACGGTTGTTTTTGAAAATTCTTCTGATGCTTCAAAAGCAGTTGCTCAGGAAATTGCGGCTTTAATTCAATCCAAACAAAAAGAGAATCAACCATGTATTTTAGGTCTTGCAACTGGTTCTTCGCCAAAAGGATTGTATGCTGAATTAGTTCGTTTGCATAAGGAAGAAGGATTGAGTTTTAAGAATGTAATCAGTTTTAATCTGGATGAATATTATCCGATGGAGCCCAACTCAATTAACAGTTATGTTCGTTTTATGAAAGAATTACTGTTTGATCATGTCGATATTTTACCTGAAAATGCCCACGTTCCGGACGGACTTTTAACAAAACAACAAATTGCAGATTATTGCCACGAATATGAAGCTAAAATTGAAGCTTTGGGCGGTATCGATTTACAGATTTTAGGAATTGGAGGAAACGGACATATCGGTTTTAATGAATCGGGTTCGCTTCAAAACTCTAAAACGCGTTTGGTCGCTTTGGATCATATTACAAGAGTTGCGGCAAGTAAAGATTTTTTCGGATTGAGCAATACGCCAAGAACAGCCATTACTCTTGGAGTAAAAAAAATCATGGAAGCCAAACAAGTTATTTTGATGGCTTGGGGAGAAGGAAAAGCAAATATTGTAAAAAAATCGGTTGAAGATGAAGTGACAAATCGTGTACCAGCTTCATTTTTACAGGAGCATAATAATGCCGTTTTTATTTTAGACAAAGAAGCTTCTTCAAAACTAACCAGAATCAATAAACCATGGCTGGTAGAAAAAGTAATCTGGACAGATAAATTAATTAGAAAAGCGGTTTTAGGATTGGCACTTCAGCTTAAAAAACCAATTTTAATGTTGACCGATGCTGATTATATCGAAAACGGAATGAGCGATTTATTGGCAGATTCAGGTCCGGCTTATGACATCAATATCAAAATCTTTAATAAACTTCAAAATACAATCACGGGCTGGCCAGGCGGGAAACCAAATGCCGATGATTCAAACCGCCCGGAAAGAGCGGAGCCGGCTAAAAAACGTGTTTTGATTTTCAGTCCGCATCCAGATGATGATATTATCAGTATGGGAGGAACTTTCATGCGTTTGCAGGAACAGGGGCATGAAGTGCATGTGGCGTACCAAACTTCAGGAAATATCGCTGTCGCGGATGATGAAGCATTACGTTTTGCAAGATTTGTGATTGATTACAACGAGAAATTCGAAATCAAAAGTGCCGAGGCCGATAATATCTACCAAAAAGCAGCAACTTTTTTAACCAATAAAAAGAACAGTGAAATTGATATTCCGGAAGTTCGTTATATAAAAGGATTAATCCGAAAAGGAGAAGCCAGAGCAACGAGTCATTTTGTTGGATTGACAGACGATCAGATTCATTTCATGGAATTGCCTTTCTATGAGACAGGAACAATCGAAAAGAAACCACTTGGAAAAGAAGATATTCAATTGACAATGGATTTGATCGAAAAAATCAAACCACACCAAATATATGCTGCAGGAGATTTAGCTGATCCACACGGAACACACAAAGTATGTCTGGATGCTATTTTTGAAGCAGTAAAAACGCTAAAACCAAAATCGTTTATGGATGATTGTTGGTTATGGTTATATAGAGGAGCATGGCAGGAATGGGGAATTGACGAAGTTGAAATGGCCGTACCAATGAGCCCGGATCAGGTTTTGGCAAAACGCCACGGAATTTTCAAACACCAATCTCAAAAAGATGGAGTCGTTTTCCAGGGAACGGATGCAAGAGAGTTTTGGCAAAGAGCCGAAGACAGAAATGCAGAAACAGCAGCTTTGTATCAACAATTAGGTTTGGCAACATATGCCGCTATGGAAGCTTTCGTGAGATGGCACTACTAAGTTACTAAGGTTCTGAGATGCTAAGATTCTAAGTTTTTTTTAGCTCTTAAAATATTCGCTACTAATTTTTACTAATTAAAATTCGAGTTAATTAGTGCAATTCGTGGCAAAAAAACACACAGATTATAAAAATCAATTTAATCTTTTAATCTGTGGCAAAAAATAATAGCTTTGTGCCAACAAGAAGCAAGAAAGAGAATAAGTCTATATTCTTTTTTCTTGCTTCTTTTTTCTAAAAAAAATGGAACAAGACAAAAAACTACTCATAAAATTAGCACACACCAAAATGCCTTTCGGAAAATACGAAGGTCGTTTTTTAATTGATTTACCAGAATATTATGTGGTTTGGTATCATAATAAAGGTTTTCCTAATGGAGAATTAGGGCAGCAATTACAGCTTATTTACGAATTAAAATTAAATGGTTTAGAAGAATTGATACGTAATATTAAAAAGCAATATCCGAAACCAATTAAATAGTAGGAAAAATCTTTGGCGGTTTAGTTTTTTTTATTTAAGTTTGATGTATATAATATTATAATTTTTAAAAACTAATTGATACCACAGAATTCAAGACTGAATTTGTAAATGTGTACAAGTCAATATTTTGAAATTATAATAGACATAAAAAATATTATAATTTTTAAAAACAAATTGGCACCACAGAATTCAAGACTGAATTTATAAATGTGTACAGGTCGATGTTTTAAAATTATAATATTTTTTTTTATGCTTAAACTTACCTCTATCGCAAGTATTACTTGCTGGTATGGCAAATTTCCTTGGTACTTTCCTTATTTTTTGCATTCGTGCTCCTTTAATCCAACAGTCGATTTTTATATTATTACTGATAATAAAAATAAGATTGACAACAAACCGGAGAATGTAAAAATAATCTACAAAACACTTGACGAATTAAAAGCATCTGCATCTGAAAAACTTGGTTTTTCGGTTAATATTGATTATCCATATAAATTATGCGACTTTAAACCAGCATATGGATTTCTGTTTCCTGAGCTAATTGAAGGTTATGATTTTTGGGGAATAACAGATCTTGATATTGTGTACGGTTCTATTCGAAATTTTATGACTGAAGAAGTTTTGAACAATAATGATGTAATAAGTAGTAGGCATGATTATATAACTGGTTCATTCTGTTTGTTCCGAAATAATAATTATGTTAATCAATTATTTATGAAAAGTAAAGACTATAAAAAAGTTTTTAGCAATTCTATTCATTATTGTTTTGACGAATGTAATTTTCTTTTTGAAATACTAAAAACGGGAGTTTCAATATTAGAAATTTCAAATTCTATTGAAAGTATGACTTATGTTGTTAAGAAAGAAGAAAAGGATAAAAAATTAAAAGCATTTTTTGATTTCATAATTGTAGAAGGGTTGCCAGGAAATATTGAATGGAATAAAGGGAAGCTAATTTATAAGGAAATTTATGAAGTTATGTTTTATCATTTAATTCAGTTTAAAACAGCTTGCTCTAATAGAAAAATTTTAAAACCAATACCAGGCATTTATAAATTTACTAGAACTTCAATTGTTAAAATTAAAAAGTAGGTTTTTTCTTTCAATATATTTTATATCCTTATAAGATTAACTATAAATTTAACACTTATGCAAATTAGAAAAATGAGTTTTGCAGAAATTGAAGATTCAATGGGCAAAGAAGAAATGAGATTAATAATGGGAGGTTCTGGATGGAATGGTACCGGAGGAAGTTATATGGGAGGATCGCTAGTATATGGTGGAAGTAACCCTACAGGATTTGATTCAAATCCTCAGGCCTCTAGTTTTTATAATGGAGGAAGTTCATTATCTAATAATAATGGAGGAAGTTCCTCGTCTTCAAATTATACTCCTGGTTGGGTTAATACAGGTACAGGTATTGTTACTAGTGATCCAAATATTATCAAAAGAATAGTTGATTATTTGGATTGGGAAAGAGTTATATTAAAAAATGAGCCGACAATTACTCAGATTAACAATTTTGTTAATATGGATTATTTGACTGGTGGGAAGGGAACTCTTAGTGATGGAAGTGTTCTTGCTCAAGGCACGAGTATAACTCATGATCCTTATGGAGAGTTTAAGACAATTGAAAACTTATCACGAGTGTTTCAAAATTTTGGTGACTCTCTTACTGTTGGAGGTGCAGCTTTATCAGTTACAGGAGTTGGTGCGATAGTTGGAGTACCCATGATGGAAATTGGGGGAGGAATTTCTAACATAGGCACGGTTGCAGAATTCTATTTAGATATAAAAAGTACTGAGCCTTTTGATTATGCAAAATGGGGAATTAAAATTGGTTTAAATTATGCCCCTGAAGTTTATACCCAACTTTTTAGTAAAAGAGCGGGTGCAATAGGATTTGACAATGCAATGGTAGAAATGTACGCAGTTGCTTCAGATCGGTGGTTTGATTATATGGGTACAGTGCGTAAATAGAATATTATGAACAAATATGAGCATTTGATAATTTATTTTTTCGGGATAGTTTTTCTTGTTATCTTTTGGATTATACGCTTTAAGAAGATTCATAATCCAAAAGATTTTTATAAAAAGGATTCTTATTCAAAAAGTTTGTCTTTTAGATTTTATTTAAGCTTCTTCATGATATTTGGATTAATTTATGCCCTAATTCGTGATTTTATAAGACTTTATAATCAATAGTAATATATCAACAGAATATTCATGGATGAAAAACATAAGGATTTCATAATTCATTTTGTAGGTCTTTTTTGCATGATTTTCTTTTGGATTGTCATGTATAAAATATGTGATAAATTAAAATATTTTTCGGAAGATGATCTTTTCTTTAATAGCAAAACTTTAAGTTTTTATTGTCTTAGTATCCCTATAACCCTTGTTTACATTGTTGGTTTAATATTAGAATTTATGGAAATTTATCGTAAAAAGCTATTTTGAGAATAGCAAAGAGATGATTTTTGAATTGTTGAAAATAAACATTAATTCAGATTATGAAAGATTAGGTTGTTGCGATTGTTCTAGTGTTGTTAATATTACAGAAATAGAAGAAGTTCTAAAAAAGAATGCTAAAAATCAGAGAATGAAACACTTAATAGATTTATTTTAAAATGAAATTTAAACTCTTACTACTGGTTTTTACTCAGGTTTGCATCTCACAAACTAGGGAGATAGATGAATTGATGATTAATGGCGAAAAAGCATATTCAGAAAGAGATTTTTTATTGGCAAAAGAAATCTATACTAAAGTTACAATTCACAATCCAAAAAATAGGGATGGCTGGTATAATCTCGGTGCTTCTGAATTAGAATTAGGAGAAGATGAAAATGCTTGCGAAAACTTTTATCAGGCTTTTTTATTAAACGATGGAGAAGCGTTGCCCTTAATTAAAAAACATTGTCCTAATTTTAGAAATGGTTCTATAATGTCATTAGAGGATGTTGAAGAAAAGCCTAAGTTTATTTATAAAGAAAAAGAGTATCCTCTATTTGAAAAAAATGATATAAATCCAAAATTCACTCAAATTTTAATAAGGAAGTTTAAAAGCTCTCGATTATTATATGAAAATTATAGAGGTCGTTTATATGTCCAGTTTAAAATAACAGCAAAGGATTCAATAGATTTGAGAATATTAGGTCTTCATGGAGATGAAAAAAAAGTAAAAGCTATAGAGAATGAAATCAATTTCATTTTTAACGATATGGTTAAATATGTTTCAGCTAAAAATAAAGGAGTTAATGTTGATCTGTGGGAAAAATGGTCATTGCCTATAACTTCAAAATAAAAAGAAAAAATGATCAATTTTCCCCACGAGCACCAACTCGATTCAAAAGATTGTGGTCCAGCTTGTATAAAAATAGTTGCTAAATATTACGGCAGGTTTTATAGCCTGCCTTTTTTACGTGATCTATGTGGTATTACACGTGAAGGCGTCAGTTTTTTAGATCTCAGCGATGCCTGCGAAAAAATTAGTTTGCGTACTAAAAGTATTAAGACAGATTTTGATACTTTAAAGATAATTCCATTGCCTTGTATTGTGCATTGGCAGGACAATCATTTTATTGTAGTCTATAAAATAAATAACAAACAAGTTTTTGTTTCTGATCCGGCAAAAGGATTGTTAAAATATTCATTTGAAGATTTTAAAAAAGGCTGGCTGAAAGAATCAGAAACAGGAGCAGTTTTAGCCATAGAACCTATGGCAGATTTTAAACAGCGATCTATAAATGACAAATTAGAAAGACGTAAAACGCTCGAAAATTTCTTAGGTTATTTTACGCCATACAAAAAGAGTTTTATAAATCTATTTGTGGTAATGTTAATCGTAACATTATTACAGGCCTTTTTGCCGTTTATTTCAAAATCAGTTATAGATGTTGGTATTCAGACCAACGATTTAGATTTTATAGATCTGGTTTTAATTGCCAATATTACAATCATTGTGAGTATTTTACTAAGTAACATGATTCGGGATTGGATTTTACTTCATCTGACTTCGAGGATTAACATTTCATTGATTTCTGATTACCTGATTAAATTAATGAGACTACCAATTACTTTTTTTGAAAATAAGCTTATAGGAGATATTTTACAGCGAGCACAGGATCATGAGCGTATTCGTGATTTCATAATGAACAATTCTCTCAATTTTGTTTTCTCAATTTTGACCTTTTTCATTTTTGGAATTATCCTTTTTATTTATAGTCCAATTTTATGCTTGATTTATGTTATTGGAAGTTCATTGTTTATTGGATGGGTTTTGTTTTTTCTTCAATTTAGAAAAAAGTTAGATTGGGAATATTTTGATGTTCATACAAAAAATCAAAGTTATTGGGTTGAAACAATTGGAAGTATTCAGGATATCAAAATTAATAACTACGAAAAACAAAAAAGATGGAAGTGGGAAGCGCTTCAGGTACAGTTATTCAAAATTGATCAAAAAATACTTCGCATTACAAATGCACAAAATCTCGGTGCACAGTTCATCAATCAGTTAACCAATTTAATAATTACATTTTATTGCGCAAAAGCAGTCATAAAAGGCGATATCACTTTTGGTGTAATGATTTCTACCCAGTTTATAATAGGAATGTTGAATGGTCCAATTATGCAATTTATTTCATTTATTCAATCAGCCCAATATGCTAAAATAAGTTTTTTGCGATTGAATGAAATACACGAACTTGAAAATGAGGAAGAAAACGACATCAATAACAATATAAAACTACCAGAAGATAAAAGTTTGTTTTTGCGAAATGTGAGTTTTCAATACAGTCGCAATGGTGATTATATTTTGAGTAATATCTCGTTAATGATTCCAGAAGGAAAAGTAACCGCGATTGTTGGAGACAGTGGAAGTGGTAAAACAACTTTATTAAAACTTATTTTAAGATTATATAATCCTAGTCATGGCGAATTATCTATGGGAAATCTGAATATTCAGAATATCAATTTAAAACAATGGCGTGAAAGCTGTGGTGCAGTTATGCAGGATGGTAAGATTTTTAGTGACACAATTCAGAACAATATTGTTTTAGATGATGAAAATATAGATTTTGTAAGATTGAAAAAAGCGGTAACTGCTGCTAATATTGCAACTGAAATTGAAGCGATGCCAAAAGGGTATCAAACCATGATGGGAGAAAACGGAAGAGGTTTGAGCGGTGGACAGAAACAACGTGTTTTAATTGCCAGAGCATTATATAAAGATCCTGATTATCTCTTTTTTGATGAAGCGACTAATTCATTAGATGTGATTAATGAACAAAAAATTGTTATGGCATTAGAAGAAATATTTAAGAATAAAACTGTAGTTGTAGTAGCTCACAGATTAAGTACTATTCGCAAAGCAGATCAGATTATAGTGTTAAAAAATGGCTATATCACTGAAATTGGAAATCATGATATATTGATGACAAGAGAGAATGGACATTATTATCAGTTAGTTAAAACACAAATCGGAGATACTATAAATGGCTAATAAAGGATTTCATAAAACATTGAACGAAAATAGAACAGAAGAAGTTGTTTCGATAATTGAAAGAATGCCAACTAAATTTGGAATGACAATTAGTACTGTAGCTATTGGATTAGTATTGCTCTTGCTTTTATTTGGTTGGCTAATAAAATATCCATCAATATTATCAGGTCAAATTGTTATTAATACACGTCAGGCTCCTGTTAAATTAATAGCTTCAACTTCGGGGAATATTATTTTGTTGGAAAATAAATCAGGCACAAAAGTTAAAACAGGTGAATATGTAGCTTATATAAGAAATGAAGCGAACTTGGAAGATGTGAGATTATTGGATAATATGCTTTCCAAAACAAACATTCATCAACTTAGTTATAAGGAAAATCGTCATTCATTTCCAGAAAATTTATCATTAGGGGAAATAAACAATAAATACTTTAATTTTTTAAATTCTTTATATCAATATTTAGATTACTCTGTACAACAGCCTTATGAATTTCAAAAACAAATAAATCAGAAGTTATTAGAATTACAAGTAGCTAAATTTTCTCAATTAAAAAATGATGCTGAAAATCAAGAAATAAAGTATAAAATATCTCAAAGTCTTTTTAAAAAAGATTCAACATTGTTTGCAAAAGATGTAACCTCTAAAGCTGACATTGAACATTCTCTAATTGCGAAAGCGAATAGTAAATTGGATTATTATGCTATTGACAAAGAAATTAATAATACTGTGTATCAGATAAATGAAGCCAAAAACAAAGCGCAGGTTATTGCCATCGAAAAAGCTGTAAAGGAAAGAGAACTTATTGTTAATTTGTTTAATAGTTATTATGATCTCATAGATTCAGTAAAAAAATGGGAACGTACTTATGTTATTATTTCCCCGATTGAAGGTAAGATTGATTTTTTAAATTTTATTAAAGACAATGATTACATTCAATCAGGCCAAGAGTTATTTAAAATTGTACCAGATAATAATCAATTGATTGGGCAGGTCAATTTACCGGAAAACGGATCGGGAAAAGTAAAAATAGGACAAAGTGTTATTATTAAGCTTAATAATTACCCTTACAATGAATATGGCTCAATAAAAGGAAAAGTAAAAAGAATATCATTGGCAACAAATCAGCAAACTTTGTTTGATAATCAAAATAAAATCAATTCTTATTTGGTGGATATAGAACTGCCATTTGGCCTAAAAACTAATTATGGAGTAGAATTAAATTTTCATGCTGAAGCTAAAGGAACTGCAGAAATCATTACTGCTGACAGAAGGCTAATTGAACGCTTCTTTGATAATTTAAGACACAGTGTGAAATAAAATATCTTGTAAAAGAAGAAATTTAATTACTAATTTCCAAAACCCATTTAAAAAGACATTCCTCAAAAAAATCCCAAATTAAAAGTTAAAATTATCGATTACCAATGCAAGTAATCATTCTGTTTAAAAATTTGCAAATTATCTCATTCTCTTATTAACAAATTATCTAATTAAATTTGTACTTTTGCCAAGTTTTTTACACAACTACAACAAACAACAACAGAATGAATCAAACAAAATATATTTTTGTTACAGGCGGTGTGACTTCTTCATTAGGAAAAGGAATTATCGCAGCATCTTTAGCAAAATTGTTACAAGGAAGAGGATACCGTACAACTATTCAAAAATTTGACCCGTATATAAATGTAGACCCGGGAACATTAAATCCGTACGAACATGGAGAATGTTATGTTACAGATGATGGTGCTGAAACAGATTTAGATTTAGGTCACTACGAGCGTTTCTTAAATGTTCCAACTTCACAAGCCAATAACGTTACTACAGGAAGAGTTTATCTTTCAGTTATTGAGAAAGAAAGAAGAGGGGAATTTTTAGGAAAAACAGTTCAGGTTGTTCCTCATATTACAAACGAAATCAAAGACAGAATGCAGTTGCTGGGTAAATCTGGCGATTATGATATTGTTATTACTGAAATTGGTGGAACTGTTGGTGATATTGAGTCTTTACCTTATATCGAGTCTGTTCGTCAGTTGGTTTGGGAATTAGGTGAAAATAACGGGATCGTTATTCATTTAACGTTGGTTCCTTATTTGGCCGCTGCGGGTGAGTTAAAAACAAAACCGACACAGCACTCTGTAAAAACTCTAATGGAAAGCGGAATCAAAGCTGATATTTTAGTTTGTAGAACAGAGCATGAACTTTCAGATGAATTGCGCAATAAATTAGCATTATTTTGTAATGTAAAAAGAGAAGCTGTTATTCAATCGATCGATGCTTCAACAATATATGAAGTTCCAAATTTAATGCTTGAAGAAGGATTAGATGTTGTGGCTTTGAAGAAATTAGATTTGCCTAAAAAAGCGGCTCCCGATTTAAAAAACTGGAATACTTTTTTACGTAGGTTAAAAAATCCAAAACATACCGTAAATATTGGTTTGATTGGAAAATATGTAGAAATGCAAGATTGTTACAAATCTATTTTAGAGGCGTTCATTCATGCAGGAGCTTCAAATGAAACTAAGGTTAATGTAATTTCGATACATTCAGAACATATTAATAGTGATAATGTAGAAGAGAAATTAGGGCCTCTTGATGGTGTTTTAGTTGCTCCTGGTTTTGGAGAAAGAGGAATTGAAGGAAAAATCGAAGCGGTTCGTTTTGCACGTGAAAATAATATTCCATTTTTTGGAATTTGTTTAGGAATGCAAATGTCTGTTATCGAATATTCAAGAAATATTTTAGGTTATGCTGAAGCAAATTCTACAGAGATGAACGAGAAAACAAAACATCCTGTGGTGAATTTGATGGAAGAGCAAAAAACAATTACAGACAAAGGTGGAACTATGCGTCTTGGAGCTTGGAAATGTGATATTAAACCAAACTCATTAGCTCATAGAATCTACGGTCAAAAAACTATTTCAGAGCGTCACCGTCACCGTTATGAATACAATAATAAATATAAAGATGAATTACAGAAAGCAGGTTTAATTGCTTCTGGAGTTAATCCTGATACTGGTTTAGTTGAAATTATTGAACTTGAAAATCACCCATTTTTTATTGGGGTACAATACCATCCTGAATACAAAAGTACGGTTGCAAATCCGCACCCAATTTTCGTAAACTTTGTGGCTGCTGCAGTTAATGCACATAAAAAATAATAATTAATATTTTAAGGATGTAACTTTTGAGTCAAACTCATTACTAATAGCCTTTAACGAAGAACTTTTTTAAAATTATAATGGAAGAAAAAAAATTTGATCTTAATTCAATCATTGGTTTTGTATTGATATTTGGAATTTTGATTTGGATTATGTACCAAAATCAACCTTCTGATAAAGAAATTGCTGCTGAAAAAGCCAAGAAAGAATTGGTTGCTAAGCAAGAAGCTCAAGCTAAGGCTGATAAAACTAAAACTGCTGTTTTACCTGTTGTTGGTACAACACCTGGTGATACAGTTCAATTGGCAAATTTGCAAAAAACTTTAGGTGGTTTTGCTTATTCAGCTACACTTCCTTCTGCAAAAGAATCTTTTACAACTATTGAAAACGAAAAGATAAAACTAAAAATCGCTAACAAAGGTGGTTATATAGTTGAAGCTACTTTAAAAGAATTTGAAAGATTCAAAAAAGGTTCAGGGCAATTAGTTGAATTGATCAAAGACAATAATTCTCATTTAAATATTCAGTTACAAACTACTGATAATAGAACTTTAAATTCTAAAGATTTATTTTTTGAGCCAACTCTGACTAAAAGCGGAGCTGATCAAATTTTGACAATGCGTTTAAAAGCGGGAGCAAACGAATTTTTAGAATATAAATACATATTGAAAGCAAATGATTATTTAGTTGGTTTTGATATTCGTTCTCAGGGATTAAACAGAGTTTTAAATTCAGCTAAACCATTAGATTTAGTTTGGGATTTAAAAACGTTCAGAAATGAAAAAAGTATTTCTTACGAGAATAGATATGCTCAAATTGAATATGAGTATGGAGATGAAAAATACAGTTCTGTAAGTTCAACAGGATCTGGATTAAAAGAAGAAGCCCCAGAAAAAGTTAGTTATGTAGCTTTTAAACAGCATTTTTTCGCCACAATTTTATCTACTGATAAAGCATTTGATAAATCTAAATTAGAATCGACTAATCTGGTTGTTAACGAAGAGATAGATACTGTATATACAAAACAATTTAAAGCAACTGTTCCATTAGCTTTTACAAATGGGGAGGTTGATTATAAAATGAGTATGTATTTTGGACCAGTTGATTATAAAGTATTAAAATCGTACGATAAAAATTTCGAAAAAATTATTCCATTAGGCTGGGGAATTTTCGGATGGATTAATAAATGGATTTTTATCCCATTATTTGGATTCTTAAGTTCAACAATTGGATTGTCATTAGGAATTGCAATTATCATCTTTACCATTATCATCAAATTGGCTATGTCGCCAATTACTTATAAGTCATTCTTTTCTCAGGCTAAAATGAAAGTTTTACGTCCTGATATTACAGAGTTGGGAGAAAAATTCAAAAAAGACCCAATGAAGAAACAACAGGAAACGATGAAATTGTACAATAAAGCAGGAGTAAACCCAATGGCTGGATGTATCCCGGCATTGATTCAGCTTCCGTTTATGTATGCTTCATTCCAGTTCTTTCCATCAGCTTTTGAGTTAAGACAAAAAAGTTTCCTTTGGGCAGACGATTTATCATCTTTTGATTCAATTGTACAATTACCATTTACGATTCCGGTTTATGGAGATCATATCAGTTTGTTCCCAATTTTGGCAGCAATTGCGATTTTCTTCTACATGAAAATGACTTCTGGAGATCAGCAAATGGCAGCGCCTCAGCAAGAAGGTATGCCGGATATGGCAAAAATGATGAAAATCATGATTTATGTTTCGCCATTGATGATGTTAGTATTCTTTAATACGTATGGTGCTGGTTTGAGTTTGTATAACTTTATCTCGAATTTAATTACTATCGGAATTATGTTTGTAATTAAAAACTACATCGTTGACAGTGATAAAATTCATGCTCAAATTCAGGAAAACAAATTAAAAGAGCCTAAAAAACAAAGTAAGTTCCAACAACGTCTTCAGGAAGTTATGGAGCAGCAAGAAGCTGCTAAAACTCAAAATAAAAAGAAATAAGCATACTTATTCATACAAAAGCCGTCTATAAGACGGCTTTTTTGTATTTATAACTTAGGTAATAAGACCTTGTCTATTACATGAATAATTCCATTTGAGCATTGTACATCCGTAGTTACGATATTACTTATTCTGTTACTTGCATCCGTAATTTTCGCCCCTCCAGTTAAGCCAATTGTAAAATTTTGCCCGGCAAAAGTACTCACAACTTGTCCATTTGTTAATGCACTAGATTGTACATTTGCGCCGGCTACAACATGATATTTTAGAGTTTTTTCTAAAACATTAGAAGGGATAGCCGAAAGTCCGGAAAATCCAGTTTCGGTTAAGAAACTTGAAAAAGCAGCATTCGTTGGAGCAAAAACAGTAAAGGGTGAACTGGCAGTTCCAGATAATATCCCGGCAAAACCGGATGATGGATTATATGTCAACGCTGCTACTAGTGTGGTGAAATTTTTATTTGCTATTGCATGATTTACAATAGTGGGTAATCCGACAACACCATCAACTACATGAATAATTCCGTTTGATGCTTCAATATCTGCTGTAGATACTGTTGCACCACCATTTGTTTTTCCCCCATTAATATCAACACCGGAACCTTTTTCAAGATACATACTTATGGAGTTTGAAGTTGAAGCACTTCCTTTAGCTAAAGTTTTTACATAACCCGTTGCAATTTCGGTCGATTTTACTTTTGTACTTAATACATGATTTAATAGTATTTCTTTTAGGGCAGGAACAGGAACGGCATTTAAATTAGCATAACCGTTGGCTGTTAAAAAAGCATTAAAAGCACTATTAGTGGGCGCGAATACGGTATAAGAACCAGAAGCGTTTAGTGTGGTAGCCAAATCTGCTTTTTCAAGTGCGGCAACCAATGAGCTAAGATTAGGATTTGCTTTCGCAATAGAGACGATCGTTTGAGGTTTTTCAGATGAATCATCATCGTCATTGTTACATGAAATACTGACGAAAGCAATTAATGCTAATAAAGCAATTAATTTAATTTTGATTGTTTTCATAATATTGTTTTTTTTGTTTGTTACAGCTAAGTTATTCATTTTGTTTAGCAATTTTAAGAAAAAGTTAAACAAAATAATATTTTAATATTTTTTTAACTTTTTTGTTTAATATTTTAATTTATTGATTTTCAATATTTTGTATTTGTTTGTGCTCTTGTTTTTCGTTTTTTTAAATTTAAATACCCTAAAAAAGTTAAACAATATTTAAATTCTATTTTTGATTAAAAAAAATGAAATTAATGTCGAAAGGGTCATACTTTTGTAAATACTAAAAAGTAATTTTTGCTGTTATATAGAAAAACGAATTATGAAAAATTTTTGGATATTATTTTTAATAAGTGCTGCTGTTTTTTCACAAGATTCCAATAAACTAGATGCGAACGGAAAAAAAGACGGAGTTTGGAAAGGAACTTACGAACTTTCAAAACGTCCGCGATACGAAGGAACTTTTAGTCATGGAAAAGAAACCGGTGTTTTTAAATTCTTTGACGATACCAAAAAAGGTGATGTGGTAGCAACACGTGATTTTACTGCTAATGACGGAAGTTCCTTTACTATTTTTTACGATCAGAATAAAAATAAGGTCAGCGAAGGAAAAGAAGTAGGCAAAGCGCGTGAAGGCGAATGGAAATACTATCACAAAGCTTCTAAAGCAATTATGACGGTTGAAAATTATAAAAACGGAAAGATGGATGGTGTTAGATCTGTTTTTTATCCGGATTCAAAAATTGCCGAGGAAATGCCCTATAAAAATGGTCTAAAAGAAGGCACCTATAAAAAATACGGACAAAATGGTTTTCTATTAGAACAAAGTACTTATAAAAACAATGAGTATAATGGAGAAGCAGTTTTCTATGATTCTGATGGTGTAATGGCTTCTAAAGGAAAATTTTTAAATGGAAAGAAAGTTGGAATGTGGCAGTTTTACTTAAAAGGAAAATTGACAAAAGAAGTAAATATGAGCGATCCGAAAAGTAACTATAAGGCCGACTCAAAACCTAAAATGGAATAGTATCAATACCTACTTTTCGGGTGTTTTTTTTGCCACGAATTTCCACAAATTACTTTATAGTAATTTTTAATTAGTGGAAATTCGTGAAATTCGTGGCAAACTTTTTTCTAAATTTGATTGGCTAATACTTTGAGTAAAATGGATTTAAACGAACTTACAGGAAGATTTTTATTATTGTTTTTCTCGATTTTGGTTTTGTATTTTTTCTCAAACAGAAAAGATAATGAAACTATAAATCCGTTAATGGTAATTGTAGGTCTATGTACTTTTTCGTTGTGTTATTTATTCACAAAAATTGAAATTGGAGTAGGAATTGGATTCGGGTTATTTGCTATTTTCTCCATTCTTAGATTTAGAACACAGTCTTTTACTGTAAATGCGATTATTTTCCTATTTGCAACTATTACACTTTCCATTTTAGATATTATGTATCCGTTCGAAAAAATAGAAGTGCTGTTGTTCTTCCAGATAATTATTATCGGATTTTACATTTTTGCTTCTATTTTAGTCAATAAAAAAGCTTCAAAATATTTGAATATTGTGGATGTGAAAATTCCATTGGAAGGTGATTTCTCATTAGACAATCAAAGGATTCGACAATCAATTCAACGAAAAATTAATGTTGACAATTTCGAGTTTAAAATTATCCTGGTCAACACAGTTTCAAATGAAATTGATTTGCAGGTTTATTATTGATTATTCGTTAAAAGGCCTAACCTGTTTAATATATAAATCACGGTTTTCCCCAACAATTTTAAATTCAATATCAACAGGATTTGATCTGTTTTTTTTCCAGTAACGATGCATTCTCGTTTCAATTTTCTGACTCACCAAATTCAATCTTATCGTTTCTTTTCTGCTTAATAAGGGCTCATTATTGTTCAAATTAGAATTCGAAATATAATCAACATTAAACTCTTCATCTTTAGATTGTGTCGGCAAGTAATAAGCCGTAAACTGCTCACAGATTTCTCCTTTTTCAGGTTTAACGACTGAATTTTCTCCTTTTTGAATATTGACGGTAATGCCTGGAAAATTCTTCCTGAAAATATTTTGAGTAATAATTACGCCGTTTGCTATTTCATCCGGAAAGGAGCGATGCACTAAAACGCCCATCGCAATACTTTTCTGATCAATTCCAAAAAGTTCTCTTTCGGTATAAGATCCTTCATTCCACACACTCGCCCAAACTTGCTTTATTGCTTTTTCGAAGGTTTTTATACTGTCACCTAAGATTCCGGTTTTAGAATCGTAGAGACCGGCGCCATTAAAATCATCTAAATCTTCAGCATTTGTGGAAGATCTGAATCTGAAATTTTTAAAAGCAGCATTTTTAAAAGTTTCATTTAGTTTTTCAATTAAATTGGCGTCAACGGATTCCTTTTTAATAGCATCACGAATTTTCTTTAGTTGATGATGGATCCAAACTGTTGAATCTTTATGCGGGTAATCCAAAAGTTCAGTTATTAAAGGTGAAATTGACTTTTTCTGAATGTGTTGTGTATAGAAATAGAACGGAATGGCATGTGCATCTTCAGGAGTTTTAAAAGAAATCTCTTTTGAAATCGCTATTAAATAAGCCATATTCTGCGCTTTTGATCCAATAAAATCGACGCCTTTTTTTGGAATCGTATTCAAATCTACCAAATCTGTAATACTATTGTCAACCACTAGTTGTTTCTTTTTTGAGACAGATTTTTGCGCTATTTTTTTATTGGTCTCTTTGATATAAAAAGTATCGATTTCTATTTTTAATTCTACTTTCTTGGAAATTAATTTTCTTATATTATTGTCCTTTAAAACTGTTGTGTACGCCATAATCGGAATCTTTCTGTTTTTGCCTAAAAGTACCAAATGGCTCAATGGCGTTTGAAGTTCATTGACAATAATTCCCCTTACATCAGGTAAGATATCCGGCGTTCCATCTAAAATAATGATTTCATCAGCATTTGGTTTGATAGTTTCCAAATCCTTTATTTTATATTGTTTTAAGATACCGACATTACTTCCGGAAACAACTTCCTGATAAGTGATTTCATTAAAAATATAATCTGATTTTACACACGGAATTGTAAATTTTTGCTGTTGGAACCATTCAATTTTTTCCGGATTATTGAGATAAAATTTTAAACTTGGTCCAATAAAAGTTGACTTTAAAATTAAATTGTAGAAGTTTTCAATTAAGGAAATTGGCATACGATCTGAAGCCGCTAATTCGAAAATCCATTTTTCAGTTCCTTTAATGTGATTCAGATTTCCTAATAAATAATTTCTGCTTTTTTCAGTGTCGCTGTAGTTTTCTTTATTAAAAATTTCTACTTCCTTATCATAACCTAAATATTTGGTTACAAAATCATAATGATGGGAAATTAAAGTACTATTGAAATAATACATTTTTTTAGATTTCAGATCATAAACAATTTTTACCGATTCGATATTTGAAAACTTATCTGATAATGGCTTGCCTTTAAAAGCTTTATACGCCTCATAATTAGGCAAAGAAGCACTATAGCTTTGTGCACTTAAAGTGGTTATAGTGAAGAGAAAAATAAAAGTGTAAACAAATTTTCGCATGACATTTTTATTGATGATTAAAAGTAATTAAAAAAAACGATAGGTTTTGTCTACTACGGGATTATATAAACTAATCAAAACTGCAGAAATTATCTAAAATATGGCTTATCTTTGCACCCTTGTAAAAATATAAACAATTTAGAATGAAACGTGTAGTAGTTGGACTTTCTGGTGGAGTAGATTCGAGTGTTGCAGCTTATTTATTGCAACAACAAGGATACGAAGTTATTGGCCTTTTTATGAAAAACTGGCATGATGACTCGGTTACTATTTCTAACGAATGCCCGTGGTTAGAGGATAGTAATGATGCATTACTGGTTGCAGAAAAACTCGGAATACCGTTTCAAACTGTTGATTTAAGCGAAGAATACAAAGAAAAAATCGTTGATTATATGTTCAACGAATATGAAAAAGGGAGAACTCCAAATCCTGATGTGCTTTGTAATCGTGAAATCAAATTTGATGTTTTCATGAAAATTGCCTTAAGCCTTGGTGCCGATTATGTTGCAACAGGACATTATTGCCAAAAAAGTGAAATAGAAGTTGATGGAAAGCCGGTGTACCAATTAATTGCCGGTGCAGATAATAACAAAGATCAATCGTATTTTTTATGCCAATTGTCTCAGGAACAATTAGCAAAATCATTATTTCCAATTGGTGCTTTGACAAAACCGGAAGTACGCGAAATTGCTGCAGAAATGGATTTGGTAACGGCTGAAAAGAAAGATTCTCAGGGATTATGTTTTATTGGTAAAGTACGATTACCAGAATTTTTACAACAAAAATTACAACCTAAAGAAGGTAAAATTGTGCAGATCGATAAAAATGATCCAATCTACAATATCGAAAAACCGGTTGGTTTGTCATTAGAAGAGGAACTGAAATTAGAAGCTCAGAAACGAGCTTATCTTCCAACAATGGGAAAAGTAGTTGGGAAACATCAAGGTGCTCATTATTTTACCATTGGACAAAGAAAAGGTCTTAACGTAGGCGGAACAACTGATCCGTTATTTATTATTGCAACAAATGTTGAAACCAATACCATTTACACAGGATTAACAAGCAATCATCCAGGCTTATTCAAAAAAGCTTTATTTATCGAAAAATCTGAAGTCCACTGGATTCGTACTGATCTTGCTTTAAAAGTAGGCGAAACTATGGAAGTGATGGCGAGAATTCGTTACCGTCAGCCGCTGCAAAAAGCGACTTTGCATCAATTTGAAGATGGAATGTATGTTCGATTTGATGAACCGCAATCTGCCATTACTGAAGGTCAGTTTGTTGCTTGGTATTTCGATAATGAATTAGTTGGTTCGGGAGTAATTTCTTAGCTTTATACTTTTTTACAAAGGTTTGTTCCTTTAAAAAAAGTAAAGTATGAAACACTTTTTTACGTTATTTTTATTGTTGTTTTCTGTTGCTATATTTTCGCAGGAAGAAGATGCGTGGGTTTATTTTAAAGATAAACCAAATGCACAACTCTATTTGAACACCCCGTTAAATATGCTTACACAACGTTCTTTAAACCGAAGAACGAATCAGAATATTGCGCTAAATACTACTGATGCACCTGTAGAAAAAACCTATACAAACCAGTTAAAAGCAAGTACAGGAATTAAAATAATGGCGCAGTCAAAATGGTTAAATGCGCTCCATATTCGTGGAACCCAAACTAATATTCAGGCACTTAAATCCTTGTCATTTGTCGATAAAGTTGTTTTTGCGAACAGAACTTTAAATACAACTTCTAAAAAAGTTTCAGCGTTTAAGGAAGTTCAAACAAACGACAAACTCAAAACGACTATTGATTATTCTTACGGGAATTCCGCAAGTCAAATTCAAATGCTTAACGGACAGGTTTTACATCAGCAGAATTTTATTGGAGAAGGGAAGGTTATTGCTGTTTTAGATGCCGGCTTTCCCGGAGTTAATACAGCTCAGCCTTTTCAAAATTTAATAACAAATAACAGAATTTTAGGTGGCTATGATTTTGTAAATAGAAATGCCAATTTCTATACTGGGGATAGTCATGGTACTTTAGTGCTTTCCACTATGGGTGGTTATAAAGAGAATGCTTTAATAGGAACGGCTCCGGGAGCTTCTTATTATTTATTTATAACTGAAAATGATGCTTCAGAAAACCCGATTGAAGAATCACTTTGGGTAGAAGCAGCTGAAAAAGCAGATAGTCTGGGTGTAGATATTATCACCACTTCATTGGGTTATTTTTCATATGATAATCCTAATTATAGTCATACTTACAGCGATATGAACGGAACTACTAATTTTATTTCCCGAGGAGCAGAAATAGCCTTCAGTAAAGGAATTATTGTAGTAGCTTCGGCTGGAAATGAAGGCAGAACAGCTGAACCACATATAGGAGCGCCTGCAGATGCAGTTTCTGTTATCACAGTGGGTTCTGTTGATTCGTCAAAACTAAAATCTAATTTCAGTTCTATTGGTCCGAGTTTCGATAATCGAATAAAGCCGGATGTCATGGCTCAGGGAACGGCTACAGTTGTTTCTGACCCTTCAGGTACTATTGGAACTTCAAACGGAACGTCATTTTCATGCCCGGTTATGGCTGGAATGATTGCTTGTTTATGGCAGGCTTTTCCAACGAAAACGAATAAGGAAATCCGACAAATACTTTTGCAAATTTCTGATCGTTATGCTAATCCCAATAATAATTACGGATATGGAATCCCAAATTTTGGATCGACTTTAGGAGTTCAAAATTTTCAGGATTCTGCTGCTTTTTCCGTATTCCCGAATCCGGCTAAAACTTTCGTTTCTTTTTCTTTTTCAAATGAAAATTATGATGCAGTAGTCTCTATTTACTCTGTTTTGGGACAAAAATTAATCGAAAAACAAATTACAAATCAAAACCCAATTCTTTCCGTTGAAGCTTTAAATAGTGGACTTTATTTCTATACTTTCGATGCCGAAGGTTTACATAAAACCGGAAAGATAATTAAATACTAAGAACCTGCCTGCATGAATAAAATTACCCAACTTTTCAATATAAAATATCCAATAATTCAAGGTGGAATGATCTGGAACAGCGGTTACAAACTAGCATCTGCAGTAAGTAATTCCGGAGGTTTAGGTCTAATTGGTGCAGGATCGATGTATCCGGAAGTTTTACGTGAGCACATTCAAAAATGTAAAAATGCGACAGACAAACCTTTTGGTGTCAATATTCCGATGTTGTATCCAAATCTGGAAGAAATTATCAATATTGTCGTTGAAGAAGGTGTAAAAATTGTTTTTACTTCAGCTGGAAACCCTAAAACCTGGACTTCTTTTTTGAAGGAAAAAGGAATTACAGTAGTTCACGTGGTTAGCAGTACGGTATTTGCTTTAAAAGCACAGGAAGCAGGAGTAGACGCTATTGTGGCCGAAGGTTTTGAAGCAGGTGGACATAATGGTCGTGATGAGACTACAACCCTGACTTTGATTCCGATGGTAATAGAAAAAATCCAGATCCCTGTTATTGCCGCTGGAGGAATTGCAACAGGAAGAGGTATGCTGGCTGCGATGATTTTGGGAGCAGATGGAGTTCAGGTCGGAAGTCGTTTTGCAGCTTCAATAGAATCGTCTGCACACAATAATTTCAAAGAAACGATAGTTAAAGTAAAAGAAGGTGATACACAATTGACTTTGAAAGAATTAGCACCGGTTCGATTGGTGAAAAATAAGTTTTATCAGGATGTTCAGGAACTGTATGAAAAGTGTCCATCTAAAGAAGAATTAATTCAACTTCTAGGCCGCGCCAGAGCTAAAAAAGGCATGTTTGAAGGTGATCTTGATGAAGGTGAACTGGAAATTGGACAAATTGCCGGACTGATTCATGAAATTCTGCCAGTTGAACAAATTATTCAACAAATGATGGCCGAATTTGAAGCTGCCTGTAAAGAAAAAGCTAAATTTGAGTTTTAATTATCCCCATGAAATACAATATGAATTCTATACGAACCTACATAATATTACTTTTTTTAGCATTTGGTCTGCAACAGGTTCAAAGTCAGTCTTATCAATTTAAAACTTCAGGATTTAGTGTTTTAGAAAAAAATGAAAGAGGGAAATGGGGCGAATGGTCCAATCTTGATTTAGTAAATTTATCAGTGATTTTAGATACCAATAAACACCGAATTGTAGTGTACTCTCAGGAAATTCAGCTTTTTAGCATTTTGGATTATATCGAAAGAGAAGAAAACGATACTGATATAGTCTATTCTTTTATGTGTAAAGACAATGAAGGAAAAGAATGTAAGCTATCCATAATCACCCGAAAAAAACAAGACTATCGCAAACAGCTTTATATCAATTACGACGATCATATTATTTTATATAATATTTTTAGTGTATAGGTAAGGTCAAACTGCTTTAGCTGAAATATAAAACCCGACAGATTTAAAGACCTGTCGGGTTTATTATATAAAAACTTAGTAGCTTAGTATCTCAGAACCTTAGTAACTTTTTAAGAAATATCCTTAATAAACTCATCATATTCTAAATAAAACATTTCGAGTGCATTCATTTTTTCAAAAAAGAAATCAAAAATAGCATCCCAATTATTGCGGTTGCTAAAGCCTACGCCAGTTTTTTCAACCCAGATTCGGCTAATGGTTTTACCGCTTTCTAACGTGTAGTTTTTCTCGTAAACCAAATCGGTAATAAATTCTTCTTCCAGAATATTTTTTAAAGCTTCTATTTTTTCAAAATAAGCTGTTCGTTTTTCGTCACTTCTAGGTTCGATATCAATTAAGACCTGGGCTTTTTTATTATCAACGAAAAATTTAAAAGAAAAGTCTTTTATTTTAGTGTCATATAGAACCCATTTGCGTGGATATTTTTCGGCGAAAGCCACCCAAAATTCTCTTTTTATCTTTTGTGATTCTTCTCTGCTGTACATTTTTTATAGGCTTTGGTTCTGGAAAACTTGTAAAACCGCGTTTTCTGGACTATATTTATATTTTATTTGAAAGTACAAAAATAAACTTTGAATATGGATTTTCAAGATTTTTTGCAATATGTTCCTAATTTAATTCCAGTTGAATTGCCGGCAACTCTAGCCCACATAAAAATGGCTCCAAAAGGACGCATTGAAGAACTTAAAAACCTGGATTTAACCACTAAAACCCCCAGAATTGCCGCCGTAATGATGCTGTTTTATCCTAAAAACGATGAAACACATTTGGTTTTGATTGTTCGAAATGCTTATAATGGTGTCCATTCCTCACAAATTGCCTTTCCAGGAGGGAAATATGAAATATCAGATGTAAATTTTGAAGAAACAGCGCTAAGGGAAACAGAGGAAGAAATTGGTGTTTCGACTGATAAAATTGAAATTATAAAGCATTTTACCCCAATGTATATCCCGCCAAGTAATTTTTTGGTACATCCTTTTTTAGGAATTTCAAAAGAAGAGCTTTCGTTTTATCCTGACATTAGAGAGGTAGCCGATATCATCGAATTGCCTTTGTCCGTTTTTTTAAATGATGAAATTATAATCGAAACTGCACTAGCAACTTCTTATGCAGCGAATGTTTTGGTTCCGGCATTCTCTATTCAAAATCATATTGTTTGGGGAGCAACTGCCATGATACTAAGTGAATTGAGAGATGTTCTAAAAATAACTTTTCAAGAAAAACCATAAGAATGTTAAAATAACAATTTGATATTCATAACTTTAACTTCTTATGATCGAAATTGTTTAAAACAGTTGCTAAAAGAATAATTTTTGTATGTTTGCGACTTAACAAAAAAACACAATACAGAAGCTATGGGATTGTTTAAACGAAATCCTTTTGGACATATATTATTCATCAAGAAATGGTTAATCCGTGTTTTGGGGGCCATGACGCACCGAAGATATAGAGGGTTTAATGAATTGCAGATTGAAGGATCTGAAATCATTAAGTCATTGCCAGATACTAATGTATTGTTTATATCAAATCATCAAACTTATTTTGCCGATGTGGTAGCTATGTTTCATGTCTTTAACGCAAGTTTAAGCGGGCGTCAGGATACTATTAAAAACATAGGTTATTTATGGCAGCCTAAAATGAACATTTATTATGTTGCAGCAAAAGAGACGATGCAAGCAGGTCTATTGCCAAGAATTTTAGCTTACGTTGGTGCCATTACTGTAGAAAGAACATGGCGTGCCAAAGGAGTTGATGTAACAGAAAAACGGGAAATTAACCCAAATGATACTGAAAACATCAGAATTGCGCTTGAAGATGGTTGGGTAATTACTTTCCCGCAGGGAACAACAAAGTCTTTTAAACCTGTTCGTAAAGGAACGGCACATATTATAAAACAGCATAAACCTGTTGTAATTCCAATTGTCATTGACGGTTTCCGTCGTTCATTTGATAAAAAAGGTTTACGAATGAAGAAAAAAGGGATTTTACAATCCTTCATTATCAAAGAACCACTTGATATTGATTATGAAAACGATACCATCGAAGAAATCGTAGAAAAAGTAGAATACGCGATCGAACAACATCCTTCATTTTTAAAAGTCATTCCAGCCGAAGTAATTAAGGTAGAAGAAGAACTTAACGAGATGAGAAGATGGAGCTATAAAGCCCCGGAAAATGAAAATTAGATTTTTAAGTTTTTATCAAACTTGATATAAACTTAAAAAGTTAATCATACTTTAGAAATTTAAAAGAAACCTTTGAGCCTTTGTAGCTTTGAGCCTCTGCACCTTTTTTTAGAAATCAATTTTCTTCAACTCTTTGTAATTCGCATACAATCTTCGCAATAGCGTTCCGTAAAGCAATCTGTAGAAACACCAGAATAGCCCAAAAAAGGCGCAGGCAACTAAAAATGCGAGGCCAAAGGTTACAAACATTGCTTTGCTGTTTGAAGCTAATTTTTCTCTTATAAAAGCCATATCAGGATTATATACAAAAGCAATAAAAAAGCTTAATATTGCAATTATAACAGCGATTCCCAAATTATACCATACATAATACTGAACTGTTTTTCGGGTTCGTAAAATAGCGCTCATCAACGATTTGGTAGATACATTTGTAGAAATTGTTTTATAGTTTTTGTAAAAAATATAAACAAACACCAGCACTACCACATAATTAAAATAGGTTAAAGCTTCAAGTGCCATTACAATTTCAGGATGATTGATTTTTTGCAGCGTATCATCCGTATTAAGAAATAAGTTTGAAAAAGTCCAAAATGAAATTTCCAAAATACTGATTATCAAAATCCACTTAACGATTGAAGATGATTTTTTGTGAATCATTTTGTAGATTTCCTTTTCAGAAATTTGCTCAAAAGAAGCCGAGTTCTTTTGCCAGTCTTTTTTTAATAAATCCAGTTCTTTCATAATAATTTTTAAGGATTTAGTATTTTTTTAAGTTTCCCTTTGATTCTGTTCATTTTCACGCGCGCATTCACTTCGCTGATCCCCAGGGTCTCTGCTATTTCTTGATAATCTTTGTCTTCTAAATACATAAAAACTAATGCTTTTTCGATGTCATTCAGCTGATAAACGGCTTTGTACATCAATTTAATCTGCTCTTCCTCTTCATAATTGTAATCAACATCTTTTACAAAATGCTGATGACTTTCATATTCTACTGTCGATATGGTTCTTTTGGTTTTTCGATATAAAGTGATGGCTGTATTTAAAGCCACACGATACGTCCAGGTCGAAAATTTACTGTCGCCCCTAAATTTAGGATAGGCTTTCCAGAGCTGAATGGTAATTTCCTGAAACAAGTCTTTGTGAGCATCTTCGCCAGCAGTATATAATCTACAAATCTTGTGGATTATATTCTGATTTGCCTGCAATTGCGCAACAAATGACTGTTCTAAATTTTCGCTCATATTTTATTAGTAGTATTGCAACCGGTTTTGTTACAGTGTTAAAAATAAAAAATATATGATAAATAAAAAATTAGTATTAATCTTAATATTTTTTTTGAACCGTTCCCAACCTTTTATAAAAATTAGCACTCTATATATAAAAACACCACCATATATGAAAAAACTATTACTCTTACTTTTTATTTCTACTGTTGGTTTTTCACAAACTATTTATAGAGGTAATGTGAGCGAAAACGGACAGCCAATTCCAGGCGTTTCTGTTTGCGTAATAAATACTTCAAGATGTACAGCGACAGACTGGGATGGAAATTATGCTATCGAAGTCAGAACCGGCGACCAACTGCGTCTTTCCTATATTGGAATGAAAACTAAAATAATAAGAATTACAAACAATACGCTGCTGGAAAATGATAATAGAGTACATCCTATTATAAGTCAGGATTATGTCAATAAATTAAAGAAATCAGGTGATACTGTTGTACCAAGCCAATCAAGTGGAATTTATGAATTCGATTTGCAGTACAATATCGAAAATCAGAATTTAATGAAAATTGCACGGGATAATAGCGGATTTTATCATTTGAAAAGTATTGATGAATATTATAAATTGGCGTTTGAAGTCAATCAGGATTTTGTTTTTTCTACCCCAATACGATTGCCAAAATATCAAAAAAATTACGCTCAGGGCAGAAGCAATAATGGAGTTTTAGTTTACCAATCTCCCGAGACGAATGAAATTTTTAGCTGGGGACCAAATGTCAATTCTTTAGAATATTCCGGAAATCCGACAGCATATTATCCGCAGGGAAATATTGTCAATAAAGGAGCCGGTAACGGGAATCCGTTACAGATTTACAATCCGAATGACTTTTTTCAAAAAACGCAAGACAATAAACTGTCTTTTAACACTCAAATTGAAAGTCCAAAAGGAAATTCACTAAAAATCAATTTCGGTTATAAAACAGGAAATATTGTTATACCATCAAGTCGAAATAACGAAATTACAACTTCATTAAAGTATTTTAGAAACGTTTCAAGAAATGGAAAAATTGATGCCCTTTTATCTTATAATGATTTTGAAAATAACATGTCGAATTCTAATTTTGGTGTCAATAAAATCATTTTTTCCAATGCCGTAACGCCAATTCATTTTGATAATCAATTCACTTCGACTTTGTCAAATGGTTTACAGAGAAGCTATTCTGTAAATGAAAATAATCCATACTATTTTATCCAGCATAATTTGGATAAAAATAAAAGCAAAACCCTTTCCTTCAATTTCAATCATATTCATTCGGGTTTTGACAATAATACAGTGAATGCCAATTTTCAATCTTCAGAAATTCGTAACACAAATGGTCAGGGATTTTATTTTGCAGGAATAAATGCTCCTAACTTCGACAAAAGATTTGAAGGATTTAAAAGTCTTTCTGTTTCTGATATTTACAAACACAACTTTGGTTATCAGAGATATATTGAGTCCAAAATCGATTTTAGATTTCAGCAAAGAGATTTACAGCGCAGTTACTTTTCCGGATTTACTTTGCCGACTGATTTTCCTGATAATAGCGCATTACAAACCAATCTTGATGTACTGCAGAAAAGATTTGAAATGTTTTACAGTTTAAATGGTTCTTATGTTTTTCAAAATTTCCCGATGCATTATGCTGAAGTCGTTCTTAAGGCAAATACCAATTTAAATTATTCATCAACTGTTAAAAATGATTTTCTGTTTAATTATTTCGCTTCCGCAGAAGTGAGAAGAATATTTGATAAACCTATTTTCTTTACGATCAGTTATGGTTTTGCCCAGACAGAGCCTTCTTTACAAAATAATAATCTGAATTTTAATTCTTTGCAATATCAGACCAGCCAGTTTAATCAGATTAAAAATAATTTAGAACTCCTTACTCCAAAAAATGCAGTTGCAACACAAGAAGGTCTTACAAATCTTCTATTGATCTACAGGTTTGATTATATGTGGAATGTGAATTTGAATTATTACTTTAAAAGCGTTCAAAATTTATATGCACCTGTTTTTAATGCCAGTGCTGTGGTTTGGTCTCCAGATGTTAATTACAAACAGAATGGAGTTGAATTTGAAATTGAAAAAATAAGATATGGAAACAGACATTTTGATTATAGCTTTAATTTGAATTTTACCTATTATAAAAACGAAGTAACGAGCCTTAATCACAATCAAAACCGACTTCCATTTGCAGGTTTTGCCGATGTGAATAAAAACTATATTGTTGGTCAGCCATTGGGTGTTATTGTTGGAAATGGATATGCAAGAGATCAAAATCAAAATCTAATTATTGATGATGATGGTTTTCCGATGGTTGCTCCACAACCGAAAGTTTTAGGAGATCCGAATCCTGATTTTGTCGTTGGTTTTTTCAACACCTTTCAATATGAAGATTTTTCGTTAAGTCTTTCCTTTGACTGGAGTCAGGGCGGCGAACTTTGGAACGGAACCCAGCAAACTTTGAATTATTATGGTAAATCGGCCTTGAGCGGAGATCAAAGAAATGTAACCAATTATGTTTTTGATGGGGTTACGCAATCGGGTTCTGCAAATACTAAAGCCGTTTCATTTTATGACAACAATCTTCCGGTAGAGCAAAATCGCTGGGTGCGATATGGAATTGCGGGCGTTACAGAAGATGCTATTGAAGATGCAACTTATTTTAGGCTTAATTCGATCAATTTGGCCTATTCTAGTCCGTACGCAATTTTTAGAGATAAGATAAAATTTACGATTGCTGTTTTTATGAATAATGCTTTTGTTGTAACAAAAAGTAAATCGGCATTTAGTAATAATTCGATGTTTAATTCTGGAGATACCTCAGGACTGGATTATTTCAATTCACCAATGATGAAAAGCTTTGGTTCCTCCTTAACCATAAAATTTTAGTATGATGAAAAAGATACTGTATATATTGTTTTTACTAATAGTTAAAAATGCTGCAGCCCAAAATATCGAACCAGACTGGAATTCTGTTTATCAAAATTCGTCTACAGAAAAGGTGTATGTACAACTTAATAACGTGTTATATACGCCTGGAGAAACTGTTTTTTTTAACGCTTTTGTTACAGAAAGCGATAACAGACCAAGTTCATTGAGTGATTATTTATACGTTGATCTTTTTCAGGGTGATAAAAAAGTGGTCAGTCAATTTTATGTTATTGATAACGGAAGTGTGGCTGGTTCTTATACAATTCCTACCGATGGAATTTCTGGTTTGTATACTATAAAAGCCTATACTAAAATTCAAAATATGCTTTCTGAAAACATTTTTAAAAAGACCTTTTTTGTGCAAAAAGTAGTTTCACCAAGAATTTTGATGACTTTGGATTTTAAGAAAAAAGCATACGGGAAAGGAGAAATTTGCCAGGCCGATTTCGAACTTAAAAATCTCGAAAATCTTCCCATTAAAAATTATGCTTTTACATATGATGTTATTATTGCCGGTAAAAAAGTAGATTCCCTTCAATCGAAAACGGATGACTTAGGAAAAGCTATTATTCAATTTAAACTTCCGAATGATTTGACATCAAACGACGGAATCTTGAATGTAATGCTGGATTATGATAATTTCAAAGAATCGGTAACACGTTCGATTCCGATTAATTTGAATTTTATTGACCTGCAGTTTCTTCCGGAAAGTGGGAATATGGTTTTAAATGAAGCGTCATCCTTGTTTTTTATAGCGAAAAATGAGTACGGTTTTCCGATGGATATTGCCGGTTTTATTGAAGATGAAGAAGGGAATAAAATTACCGATTTCAAAAGTATTCACGATGGAATGGGAAATGTGATGCTAAAATCAGAAGAAAATAAAAGCTATTTTGCGGTTGTAACATCTCCTTTTATATCCAAAGAAAAAATTGCGCTGACAAAAGCAGAACAAAATATGTTTGTCATAAATGCGAAAAAGAATTCTGAAAAAGTTTTTTTAAAAATCTACGCTCCAATGGCAATTGACGCAAATATTTTGGTTCGAAATACAGCAAAAATTCATCGAAAAATTCAATTAAATTTAAGACAAGGCTGGAATACATTAGACATAAATACAAAAGATTTTCCTGTCGGAATTCACTCTTTTTCTTTAGTTGTTGAAAACAAGATTGTAGCAGAAAGACTTGTTTTTCTGAATTATCAGGATGGATTGAAAATCGAAATTAAAACTGACAAAGAGACCTATTTACCGAGAGAAAAAGTAAAAGTTTCTATCAAAACAAAGGATAAAAACAATGCACCAATTTCATCAAGTCTTTCTGTTTCTGTTGTAGATTCAAAATTGCTGACGTATATCGATGATAAACAGGATAATATTTTATCATGGTTTTTGCTTGGATTTGAATTAAAAGGCAAAATACACGAACCCAGATATTATTTTGATGACAATAAGAAAATTGAAATTAAAGAAGAAGCTATCGATTTACTTTTAAACACGCACGGCTGGAGAAAATATGATCAAAAAAATCTTCAAAAATTAATAGCGCAATCTAAAAATAGTAAACCCGAAAAAACGCCTGCAATTGAAGGTTTTGTAACCGATTATAGAAATAAAGCCGTTTCTAAAAAAGTATTGCTTTTTACAGATAACGGAAAAGTGTATGAAACGAAAAGCAACTCAAGCGGCTACTTTCAATTTAATAAAATTCCTTTTTCAAATTTAGCCTGTGTGGTTGTGGAGAGCAGCAAGAGAACAAAATATAAGGTTACACATTCGTTTTCTGAAACAGCCGATTTTATTAAAATGAAAGACACACTTTCAAATAAAACAACCTTGAATATCAATTATAAAACGGTAGAAAAAAAAGGAACAGTAGCAGAAAATGGACAGATTATAGAAAATGTTCAGTTTATCGAAAATGGACAGGTTAGAAGAAATTCAGTTTCGTTAGATTCAGATTCCGCCTCATTGTCAGAAGTAATTGTAATGGGTTATGGTACAACTACTAGAAAAATGGTTTCAGGATCAGTCACATACATAACTTCAAAGGATCTTACCAATTCGTTAAACGGAAGAGTAGCCGGAGTTCAGATAACAGAATCTTCAGGACAGCCAGGTTCAGCAGATAAAGTAAGAATCAGAGGTTTGGGATCTATTTACGGAAGCAGGGCAGGATCGCAACCCTTAATTGTTATTGACGGAATTCCGTATGCCAATAATGAGAACGCAGCTGTTTTTGGGAATTTATCAGTGAATTCAATCGAATCGATTGTGATTTTAAAAGATGCGACAGCAACTGCAATTTATGGCTCAAGTGGCGCTTATGGGGTGATTTTGGTCACTACCAAAAACAAATTATTACAAGGTAATACGCTTTTGGGAACCCGTTACCATTATTCTTTTGAATACATAAATAAACTCGGCAAAAATGTATTAAATGAAGCTGAAAGTTTTTACTCTCCAAAATACAAATCGACAATTGTGGAGGAAAAAACAGATTTTAGAAGTTGTATTTATTGGAATGCGATTGTTCAAACCGACAATAAAGGGGAAGCCGGTTTTGAATTTTATACTTCTGATGATAATACATCTTTCAAAATTACGGCTGAAGGAACATCTTATAAAGGAGATCTCGGAAAATCTGAAGCCGTTTTTTCTGTAAAAGAATTAATTCAAAGCGATGTTAAGATTCCTCTTTTTGTTTCGCAGCAAGACGTTATTTTATTGCCTCTTTGGCTAAAAAATAATTCAGATCAAAATTTAAAATTAGAATACAAAGTTGATTTTCAGAAAAAAGGAAATGAAATTTTAGATAGTACTTTTATTGAGCTAAAACCAAACGAATCACAAACGGTTAATATTAAATTAATTGCCAGTAATGTGGGGAAAAATATTCCTTTAGAAATTACTTTAACAGGAGAAAATTATAAGACGAAAATCAAAAAAACGATTGATATTTACTCAAAAGGCTTTCCTGCAAATATTGACATTTCTGGAAGTAAATCTAAAAGTGTAGATTTTGAAATGAGAGATATAATTCCAAATTCAGTCAATGCCGAATTTAAATTATTCTATAATCCTTTCTCTTCTATTTTTGACGCTTTGGACAAAATGATGAGAGAACCTTCAGGATGTTTTGAACAGGTTTCATCTTCTAATTATCCTAATATTATGGCAATGCAATTGTCGCAATTTAAAAATACATCACCTGAGTTTAAAGATCGTGCGTTGGGACTTTTAGAAAATGGCTATCAGAAACTTAAAAATTACGGGTCAAAAGGTGGTGGTTTTGAATGGTACGGAGGAAATCCCGGAAACGAAGCTTTGACTGCTTACGGTTTATTGCAGTTTAATGAAATGAAACAGTTTATTAATGTTGATCAAAAATTAATTGAACGAACAATAGGTTGGTTAAATTCCAGAAAAGATGATAAAGGCGGGTTTAACCAAAACCCGGGAAAGTATGGTTTTTCGGGAATAAAGAAAGAAGTAAACAATACCTACATCGTTTATGTTTTATCTGAAATTGGTAATAAAGATATCGAAAAACAATATCAGGCAGCTTTACAGGAAGGCTTAAAAAGCAAAGATTTGTATAGAATGGAGTTGTTAGCTTTGGCGGCTTTCAATTTGAATAAAATGGAGGATTACAAGTCGTTAATGGTCTTGGTAAAAACAGAAGTAGACAAACAATTATTATTAAACAATTTAAAAGCAGAACAATCGGTTATCAATAGTTATGGAAGATCAATGGATATCGAAATAGCTTCATTATATGCTCTTGCCTTATTAAAAGAAAAGAAAATTACAGACGATGTTATAGAAATTATAAATCATATACAATCATCTAAAACCTCATACGGATTTGGTTCAACACAAGCTACTGCTTTAGCTTTAAAAGCCATTACAGAATTCAATAAAATTTATTTGAATAATGATGTGATGAAAATTGCGACAATGGGTTTAAATAATGAACCAGTCGACTTAAATCAAAAAGATAAAGAGGGAAATGTAGTTTTAAAAGAATTAAAGGTGAAGGAAGGAACGAATAATTTTTCAATTCAAATTCCTGAAGAAAGTCTTATTCCGTACGCATTTCATGTTCAATATAATACCTATACGCCAAATAATGCTAAAGAATGTAAATTGCTTTTAACAACAAAAGCATTAACCAATAAGGTAAAAGTAAGCGAAACGGCAAGAGTTGAAATTGAAATTCAGAATAAAAGTAACAATGAAATATCAAATCCAATTGCAAGAATTGGAATTCCCGGCGGATTAACTCCGGAGCCGTGGCAACTAAAAGAATTGGTAGAGAAAAATGTGGTCGATTATTATGAAATTTTTGGAAATGAATTAGTGTTTTATTTTAGAAAATTAAACATCAAAGAAACCCGAAAAATCAATGTCGATTTTAAAGCAATTATTCCGGGAAGTTATAGAGGAGTCGCTTCATCAGCCTACTTATATTATGAAAATGAACACAAAAATTGGAATGAGGGATTGCAGATAGATGTGTTGCCTTAATTTAAATTATCCTAACAGGTTTTTTAAACCTGTTAGGTATTTTATGCTAATACTGTAATCAAAATTCTTTCCCTTTATAATAATTCACCATTAAATCTACAAATTTACTGTAGCTGTCCATACCATCTTTCTGATTATTTGTTTTTAAGAAATTATCATAAAAAGCGTGGAAACCTTTATCAATAAAAGTATCATACTGTTTCCAGAAATCATAACTTTCCTGGTAATTTTTCAGAATTCCAGGATGAGTCTGACTTTTTAATTGTTCAAATATTTTTTCATTTTTTACTTTCCAAATGCTTAAACAATAATGCAAAGCGAAACTGTATCCGGAATATTTATAATATAAGTTGTCGTTTTTTACTGATGCCAATACTCCAATGAAGTTACACTCACTTTCGCTTGCGTAACCCATTTGGTGTGCCATTTCATGATTAGTCGTAGTAGGAAAATTATACATTGGCAATAAATCATTGATTTGTGCTTCGTTTGTAAACGGATTAAGATAGCCGCCAAAACCCATATAAGTCAAAGGAAGACTAAAAAGCGATTTTTTGACACTCAAAATTTTATATTTAAAATAAGGATGTTCTTTAGCAAGGTTTTCATATCCGTTAAGTGTCATTTGAAAACCTTGTTTTTGAGAATATGGAAAAACAACTTTTAAACTGTCATTTTTGGTGATTTTGAAATGAATTTCATTGGTTTTGAGAATCAATTTTTTTGTAAAAGCTAAAAGATCAGCATCAGTATATTCTCTTTTGATTTCCATTTTTTGGAACAGAGGTTCACGGTAATAATTAAATGCCCAAAGAAGGTGAAAGAGAAAGTAAAAAACGGAAATCTTACTTAATATTTTTAAAAGATGATCCTTCCAATCTGTTTTCCATGTTTTTCGTATTTTCCAAAACCAGCTGATTACTGATAAAATTAAAAGAGCGTAAATACAATCACCAACTGAAAATGGAATTTTTCCAAAAAGTGTTCTGGAGAAATGTGAAATTCTCATGTACAAATTGTTGCTGTAAAACCCTTCAACATAATCTGGAAAATAGGCAAGAACTTTTAAAAAGATTATTTGAACTAAGAGAAATATTGGTAAGATATATTTTGATTTCACAATGTAAATTTTGGATACGTAAATATAAATACAATATTGTAACTAAAAAAAGTTTGTATTTATGGAATTTGATTTTAAAGTAGATAATTGCTGCTAATTCGGAAAATTTGTGGCGAAAAAAAATATAAACTTTGTAACTTTGACATTCTTAATTGTTAAACTTCAAACAAAATATAATGAGTCAGGAAATAAGAAATCTGGAACCAAAGGCACTATGGAATAAGTTTGCCGATTTGAATGCTGTTCCTCGTCCGTCAAAGAAAGAAGAACGTGTAATCGAGTTTATGAAAAACTTTGGAAATAGTCTTGGACTGGAGACTTTTGAAGACGAAATTCGAAATGTAATCATCCGTAAACCTGCAACTCCGGGAATGGAAAATCGCAAAGCAATTGTAATGCAGGGGCATCTTGATATGGTACACCAAAAAAATGCAGATACAGTTTTTGATTTTGATACTCAGGGAATCGATATGTATGTTGACGGTGACTGGGTTCGTGCGCGTGGTACGACACTTGGTGCTGATAACGGATTAGGAGTTGCAACAATTATGGCTATTCTTGAAAGCAAAGATATTCCTCATCCGGCCATCGAAGCTTTGTTTACGATTGATGAAGAAACGGGAATGACCGGAGCTTTAAATCTTAAAGGCGGAATTTTGCAAGGTCAGATTTTATTGAATCTGGATACTGAAGAAGATGACGAGATTGATATAGGATGTGCTGGTGGAATTGATGTAACGGCTACAAGAACCTATCATGAAGAAGAAGTTCCGGAAGGATCAGTTGGGCATATTATTACCGTAAAAGGATTAAATGGTGGTCATTCAGGAATGGATATTCATAAAGGTTTGGGTAATGCCAATAAAATAATGAACCGTTTGTTGTTTGACGCTTTTGAAAACTTCGGTTTGCAGGTTGCTGAAATTAACGGAGGAAGTTTACGTAATGCTATTCCGAGAGAAAGTGTTGCTAAAGTGATTATTTCTGAAATGTTTGATGAAGCCTATATCTTTGATATGCAGGAAATCATCAATGATATTAAAGCTGAATATAAAACGACTGAACCAAATCTTTCTATTGAAATCGTAAAATGCGATTTGCCAGCAAAAGTAATGGATTTGGGAGTTCAGGAAGGAATCATCAGAGCGATTTACGCAGCTCATAATGGTGTTTACAGAATGAGTGCTGACATGGCTGATCTGGTTGAAACTTCAAACAATATTGCCCGTGTTATTGTAAAAGACGGTGAAATTTTAGTTGGATGTTTAACACGTTCATCTGTTGAAACTTCAAAATTTGATTTGGCAAATTCATTGCGTTCTGCTTTTGAATTAGTAGGTTGCGAAGTAGAACTTTCAGGTTCTTATCCTGGCTGGACACCAAACGTAAACTCTGAAATTTTAGATACTTTAGTTGGTATTTATGAAAAACAAAATGGTGAGAAGCCTAAAGTAGTCGCTTGTCATGCTGGTTTAGAATGTGGGATTTTAGGAACAAATTATCCTGATATGGATATGATTTCTTTTGGTCCAACAATTCACGGTGCGCATTCACCTGACGAAAGAGCAAGCATTTCATCTGCTCAAAAATATTGGAAATTTGTATTAGAAATTCTTTCGAATATTCCAGTTAAATAAAAAGTATTTCAGTGTTCAGTTTTTTAGTATTCAGCAATTCTGCTAACTAAAAAACTGAACACAGTTTACTTTTTTAATCTCTCTTCGGAGAATTTTTCTTCTCTCGTTTCTCTTCTTTCTTTTCCTTTGCCGTTTTTAACGGTTCTTTTTTTGCTGTTTTCTTAGCATCCTGACTCTTTGCCATATTTTTTTGATTTAGCTATTTTATTTATTTTCAAGTAAATATAAGTCCTATTTTTGGTTTATGGTGTTAGTTTTGTTGATATACTTCAATTGAATCTTTGGCAAGTCTTTGTTTTAGCCACAATTTCATTTTTATTTTTGTTGGTTCATCAAGATCTTTTTTACTCTGAAAAAGAATTACCGGTATTACTTTAGATTTAGTTGCTTCATTTTCAATTGCGTAATTCCCTATTTTGATTGAAGTTATGGTAGGGAATAAAATTTTAGCTTCATTGCTAATTTGGCTGGCATTAAAATTATATTGCGATAATTGATTTCTAAGATTATTGATTAAAATATCTTTTTGATCGACAACACTTTGATTGTTATTAATCTGATTCATTATGTCTTTTCTCAAATTAACTGTGTCTTGTCTAATAATGAGTTTTGTATTAGGTAAGTCGTAATTAATTAGCTTCTTATTGAGATTTGCAATTTCGTTATCATTAAATTTTTTAGTTAAAAAAGCTACCTCAATTTTTTTAGGATCTGAGTTGTATCGTATCTTTTTATAAATAATAGGATAATCTTTATTCTGGAATTCCTCCTCAAGAAAAACTTCTACTCTGGAATTATAACTTTTTTGATTGTATAATTGATAAGCAAAATAAACACTTGGCGTAATTAAAAATAAAATTAAAATTGAGATTCCGTATTGTACTCGTTTTTGATGTTTTTGATCGAGTTGTTTTGCAATCGGATATTTTAAGTATTTGACAATTAAAAAAGTAGCGATGCAAATAAAAACACAATTAATAGTGTAAAGATACAGGGCTCCCAAAAAGTACATATAATTTCCCAATGCCAATCCATAACCCGCGGTACACAGTGGAGGCATTAAAGCGGTCGCAATAGCTACGCCGGGAATTGGATTTCCTTTTTCTACCCGTGTTACGGCTATCACACCAACCAATCCTCCAAAAAAGGCAATTAAAATGTCATAAATATTGGGAGCGGTTCTGGCTAATAATTCTGATTGGGCTTCCTTAAAAGGACTAATATAAAAATATAGGGTAGAAGTAACTAAACTTACCAAAGTGGCAATAATCAGATTTTTGATTGATTTTTTTAAAAGTTCAAAATCATACATTCCCAAACCAAAGCCGGCACCAACTATTGGTCCCATTAAGGGTGAGATTAACATTGCTCCAATTATAACTGCAGTAGAATTAACATTTAGTCCAACTGAGGCAATAATAATGGCACAAGCTAAAATCCAGATATTAGAACCTCGGAATGATACTGCACCAGTTATATTTTCGATTACAGATTTTTTGTTTTCTTCGCCTTTATGAAGATCAATAAAATTTAAAATTTTTTGCGTTATATCAGTCATGGTATTTGAGAGAATTATAATTGCGAATTAAATTTGCCATAGAAGTAAGGATGTCTAATTTAATCAAAAAAAGAGAGTATTTGGTTGATTTTAAAAGAAAGTAATTTGGAAGACTCCATAAAGAAGGTGAAACTTTATCTTTTAGGCAAAAAAAAATCCCTAATTTTTCAATTAAGGATTTTAATGTTTATGCTTTAAAAAGAAGATTTAATTTCGTTTTAAGATTTTATATTGTTCATAACAACCGCTAATGGCGTCTAGAATTTGCAGATCATTTGCAGTTTGAATAAAGGAATCAGAGTAGTTGCAACGTTGCAGAATTTCAGGGATTTCATCTTTACTAATACCCAAAAGTACGGCTAATGTTTCGCGATCATATTTCGATTCTAAAAGGTTTCGAATAGTATCATCTTTTTTCATATCCTTTAATTTCTTGAGTTCCTTTCCATTTTTTCCAAAGAAATTGTAGAGCATGTCGGCGGGATTAAAGATAGATCCAAGTACTTTTCCAAAAGCATTTGGTGCATATTCACCTGCTTCATATCCTTGTGTAAGGCCTGAAATGCTGTAGCGGTAGTTTTCTTTGGTTGGAATTAATTTAGAATCAATTTCCAGATATCCAGTTAGGTTAAAAGGTGCAATTATAACTTCTTCAAGTGCAATTGCTTTTTCTGTAAGCTGAATTCTTGTGATTTTATTTTTTATCCAGTCATTTGTCACTCTGATTCGCAGCGACTGAAACCCTAAAAGTGAGAAATGAAGTGTATCATTTGGCTGAACATCAATTTCGAAATATCCTTTAGCATCAGTCATAGCACCACGTACTTTGTTTGTGTTAATGATATTTACATTAGGAAGGGGTTGTTTACTATTATCGTTGTAGATATAACCAGAAACTCTCTGAGGAATGGTTGTTTCAGTTTCTTGTGCAAAACTGATGGTCGATACTAGCATAAAAAAGAAAACTGCGAAATATTTCATATCCTGATTTAAAGCACTAAAAGTAGTAAATCGGGATTAAATATTTCGCTGTGTTCAAATATAATTATCAGAAAATTAACAAAGGAAGCAGTATTCCTTTTTAAAAATTAGTCTAAAGTGATTTACCTGATTTAAATTAAATTGTTTTGAATTACAAAATTCATTAATTCAGACGATGTTTATCCTATAAAAAAAATCCCAAATTCCAAGTATGTCTGGAATTTGGGATTTTATATTTAAAGATAATCTAAATGATTAGTCTCTTCTTGGTCTTCTTGGTCTTGGTGAATCACCAAAGCTTTCAGAACGTCTTGGAGCTCTGTCTGAACCTCCTTCAGTTCTTGGAGTAGAACTTCTGAAACCACCTTCTCTTTTTGGAGCGGCTGAATTTCTGTCGCTTCTGAAACCACCTTCTCTTGGAGCTGAGTTTCTGTCGCTTCTGAATCCACCACCACCAGAACCTTCACGTCTTGGTGCAAAACTTCCTTCTCTTCTTGGTCCTCCAGCGCTTCTTCCGCCACCAGAACGTCCGTTATGGTCACGTCTTCCGCCACCATCATTTTTAGAAATTTCAACATTAATACGACGCCCTTCTAATTGTACGTTGTTTAATACTTCCATTACTTTTTCAGTGTGCTCAGGATCAGTGTTAAAGAAAGAGAAACCTTCTTTTACATCTACTTTGAAAACGTCATCGCGACCTAAGTCTAATGTTTCTTTCAAGTAATCTTTTAGCGTCATCCAATCGAAATTGTCTCTGGAACCAATGTTTACGAAATAACGAACTGCTCCGTTATTATTGAATTCTCTTGGCTCAGAATCACTTCTTTCACGTCTTTCTCCTGCTTGAGATGAAATATCTCTGTTCTTTTTATAGTAAGCAATAAAACGGTTAAATTCTACTGAAACCATTTTCTTAATCAATTCTTCTTTAGATAATCCTTCAAGAACATTGTTGATTGCTGGTAAATAGTTGTCAATTTCGTGATCAACTTCAGTGTCTTTAATTTTTGTTGCTAAGTGCAATAATTGAATTTCGCAGATTTCGATTCCAGATGGAATAGTTTTCTCTTCAAATTTTTGTTTGATAATTCTTTCGATAGAAGAAATCTTACGCAACTCACTTTTTGTAACAATTACAATAGAAGTTCCTAATTTTCCAGCTCTACCAGTACGTCCAGAACGGTGATTGTAAGTTTCAATCTCGTC
>Ga0247813_10000107_pt1 | contig 103895 bp, 101 predicted proteins | sample UWRJL169409C1_FD_180719 | JGI IMG/M metagenome (GOLD analysis project Ga0247813, IMG submission 180719) | Plant litter microbial communities from Arlington Agricultural Research Station in Wisconsin, United States - UWRJ-L169-409C-1 | ecosystem: Environmental > Terrestrial > Plant litter >...
ACTATCCTTTTGAGAAATCTCAGCGGAGGTGGTTAGTGTGTATTGGGAACGTTGTTTCCACCGCAGAGAACAGGAGAAACGCAGAGGTTTCGCAGAGGACAGAAAAGAAAGGGTTTCTCTGCGTAAATTCTTTCACCTCGCCTTCTCTGCGGTGAGAAAAACGTCATTGATAAAGAACCCAAACTGATACAGCTATCCTGACCCGAAAGCTCCGCTAACTATCAACAACCCGTCACCCGCGACGCGTCACCCACACCCCGTCACCCTTAACATCTCCCCATAAAAAAAACGTCCGGCGCAATGCCGGACGTTTCAAATATTTCAGAATTGTATTCCCTACCTGATCTGGTGAATATAATCGTTGTTCAAAAACTGGCGTTTGATATCCTGCAGGTCCCTGCTGATGCTGGCATCTACCAATGTATCGCCGAGTTGTAATTTGAAACCGCCGATAAGGCTTTCATCGATAGCCGTTTCCAGTTCGATGCTTTGTAAAGCCTTATCTTCTTTGATCTTGTTTACGATATCATTCTGCAATTCCGCACTGATCGGAGTAGCTGTTGTGAATTTCACCTGGTGAATATTATTCATCGCATTGTATTGCTCAATGAACGCTTTCGCTATTTCAGCCAGGTTACTTTCCCTGGTTTTTGCTACCAGCAAGCGGATGAACAACGTAGTGATATTGCTCACTTTATCAGCTGTGATCGATTCGATGATGCTTTGTTTTTTATCGGAAGCTATCACCGGGCTTTTAAGCATGGCTACGAAATCAGCATTGCCTTTGCATATCTGTGCCAGCAATTTCATATCGGCGATCACCGCTTCAAGGCTGTTCTGTTCGATAGACAGATCCAGCAGGCTCTTTGCGTATCTCCCGGCTAAACGTGGATTGTTCATAATAATGTCAAGATATATTCATTCCGGCAGGCCGGAAAAAAAATGATTAGTTAAGCTTTACTTCTCCAGCCAGCTGTTTGATGTAATTTTCCTGTTCAGCTTTGTTCGCCAGTTCGCGACGCAATACTTTTTCGCTCACTTCCACTACAAGGTTACCAACCTGGTTCTTGATATCGGTAAGTGCCGCCATTTTCTGGTGCTGGATAGATGCCTGCGCATCAGCAAGGATCTTCGCCGCCTGTGCTTTCGCTTCTTCCTTAGCTTCGTTGATCATCCTGTCTTTGGTTTCCTTTGCTTCTTTCAGCAAAGTCGCCCTCTCTTCACGTGCCTTCGCCAGCAACTTTTCGTTGTCATTCTTCAACTGCGCCATTTCAAGCTTTACTTTTTCGGCAGAAGCAATTGATTCAGCGATGTTGGTTTCCCTGTCTGTAAGACCGGTGATGATCGGTTTCCATGCGAATTTTTTCAACAGGAAGAATACGATCAGGAAGGCGATCAATACCCAGAACATGAGGCCGAGGTGCGGTAATAACAAATCCATAATAGTTATAAGTTATAAGTGATAAGTTATAAGTTACTTTGGTAGCTTTTAACTCAAAAAATTTCGAAAAGATTACTGCATCCCCCGCCCTTTGCTTCGGATGCAGTAATAAGCTTTGCGTGCAATTAGGCTTTCAATACAGCCAACAAACCAGCGATTACCGCGAAAAGGGCAACACCCTCTACGAACGCGGCAGTCAGGATCATATTTGCACGAATGTCATTGCTTGCTTCAGGTTGACGAGCGATAGATTCAACAGCTCCTTTACCAATCTGACCGATACCAATACCGGCTCCGATTGCAGCAAGACCTGCACCTATTGCACCACCAAAATGAGATAAACCAAGCTGAACTTCAGCGAACACAGTCATCAATGTCATGATACTTCTGTTTTATAATGAATAAAAAAATACAACTTCTAAACCCTACTCTCTAAACCCTACTCTCTAAACTCTAAACTTAAATAATCACCGGTTCCGCGTGCCCATCCACATCGTCATGCCCGCCTTCCATTGACTGACCGATAAACACCGCAGTAAGGTTGGTGAAAATGAACGCCTGTATGAATGCTACCAGCAATTCTATAAAATAAATGAACACCGTAAATAAGATAGAGATCGGCGAAAAGCCGTAACCAGCCACTTTTGCCATAGCACCGAAGATAAATATCAGTGAAATGAAGCTAAGTATGATGATATGCCCAGCCACCATGTTTGCAAAAAGACGGATCATCAAGGCTGCAGGTTTGATCAGCAACACACCGGCCAATTCTATCGGGATCAAAATGATCTTTACGAGGAAAGGCACGCCCGGAGGCCAGAAAATATGCATCCAGAAATGTGCGTTGGTACTGAAAATGATCACAAAGAACGCTACCAGCCCCAATACGATGGTGAAAGCAGTGTTACCTGTCACGTTGGCCGCACCTGGCAACAAACCGAACAGGTTGTTGATCAATATGAAAAAGAAAATTGTCAGTAAAAGAGGAAGGTAACTTTTCCATTTTTTACCCAGGTTTGGTTTGGCAACTTCGTCACGTACAAATGTGATCACCGGTTCTACCGCATTTTGCCAGCCTTTAGGAGCTGAAGTAACACCCAGGCCATTTTTATATTTTTTAGCGATGCCCAGCATCAGGAATACCAGTACGATGAGCGCCAGCAACATCTGAGCTACGTTCTTGGTGATTGAAAAATCGTACACTTTGCTGCCATCTACCGCAGTGATCTCTCCTTCTGCCAATTGATACCCCTTGTATGCTTCCCTGTGGCCTTCGTGGCCGAAGCGGCTGGAAGAGAAAACTGACAATCCGTTTGTGGGAGAATAAAGTATCACAGGCAACGGGATAGTAGCATGAAAATCACCGGCAGTGAAAAAATGCCATTCGTGGGCATCTTTGATGTGATCCATGATGATCTTGGCAGGATCCAGTTTTTCGGTTTCCCCTTCATGATGCTCTGTAGTTGGCTCATGATGCGTAGTATCCTGTGCAAAAGCCACAGTGGATCCCAACACCATAAACAGGCTAAAAACCGCTACCAGTAATGATTTGATGCTCTTTGCTGCCATATCCGTTCTGAAATTTGCCGCAAAGATAAGGCCCGGGGGCTGAAATTAAAAATTAGAAGGGAGGAAATTGAGAGAAGTTTTAGTCAAGGCCCATTTCATTTTTGAGCTTCTTGATTTTTTCCAATTCAATGACGTCTAGCTGGTCTTTTGGCCTATTCACAACTCTTTTATTAGCAATTAGTTGATTAATATGTAGAAATGGAATATCTACCCCATCAATCTGTGCAATTTGAGCAATGCTCAAACATTCATCGAAGGTATATTGCTCCAGCCCTTTCATTTCAATTAAGATATCAAGGCGAAGACCATTGTTCAACCTGAAATCTGTCCACCCTGGTACAAACTGCATAGTTTCCAACATGAAATAATCTCCCATTTCCGCATCTGCAAAAGCTTTCCGCAATTTTTGGCGATTTTCTAAAGTATCTTCCAGCCAGATATCCATATCGCCGGTATATCGCTGATACCCATGCAAATTGGTTGCATAACCGCCAATCATGATATATTTAACTTCATTTAAAAATAAGGAGCGGTAAAACCGGATGATCTCTTCGTCAAAAATATCCATACCAATTATTTTGTAAGGTTATCAGGTTTAGAGATGAACGTTGCTTTTTTAAAACTTTGTTGCACTTTGTATAACATCGTTGCAAATAGCAGCCTTTCTTTATAAGTTCGCTTTAAGCCTTCCCTTAATAATGCTGTTTCGGCAATATCATAAGATACCGAAGTTTCATTCAGCTCGGAATCTTTTTCATTTTTTTCATCATGTTGATATGGAACAGGCATAATGCAATTTACAAAATTGCTATGGTGCAGACTAAATAACCACCCTGTTTTTGTTATTATCAAACTGAATTTTATTTAGTTGGTAATAATGCCCACCTTTCTTTATCAACTCCTCATGCGAGCCCATTTCCACGATCTCCCCCTTATCCAGCACCATGATCTTATCCGCCTTGCGGATGGTGCTCAGCCTGTGGGCAATGATGATGGAAGTACGCCCGGAGATCAGTTTGTCAATAGCATGCTGTATCAACGCCTCACTTTCGGAATCTACCGACGATGTGGCTTCATCCAGGATCAGAATGGACGGATCGTATAATAAAGCACGTACAAATGACAGCAACTGGCGTTGCCCGAGCGATAAAGTAGCACCCCGTTCCATCACATTATAATCATACCCTCCGGGCAATCGCAGGATGAAATCGTGCAGGCCGATCAGTTTTGCCGCATGTATCACTTCTTCGCGGCTGATATCCGTATTGCGGAGCGTGACATTATCCAGCACCGAACCGCTGAAAAGAAATACATCCTGCAATACCACACCTATTTTGCTGCGCAAAAAATCAAGTTCATATTCATCAATATTGATATCATCGATGGCGATGCGGCCGCTATTGATCGTATACAATCTGTTGATAAGGCTGATGATGGAAGTCTTTCCGCTGCCGGTATGCCCCACGATCGCTAAGGTTTGCCCGGCTTCAATATGGAACGACACATCCCTGAGCACATAACGGTCGTCAGTATACGCAAAATTCACCTTCTGGAATTCTATACGACCAGCGATGGTCAAAGGTTTGTACGTATTCTGGTTCAATGTCACATCTTCATTATCTATCACTTTGAACACCCTTTCGCTGGCGATCATGCCCATCTGCAATACATTGAATTTATCCGCTATCACCCTCAATGGGCGGAACAACAGGTTGAGACAAAGAATGAATGAAGTGATGATACCCGCCACTTCATGCGGCGAACGTGAACCGAATTGTATACCCACCGATTCACGGGCTGCCCACCACACCAGCAAGCCGATCGACAAAGCCGACACCAGTTCTACCACAGGAAAAAATACAGAGTAAGCAAATATGGCTTTGATATTGGCATTCCGGTGATCTTTATTGATATTGCTGAATTTTGATTGCTCCCTTTTTTCCGCCGCGAATGCCTGTACCAGCCCCATTCCGGTGATATGTTCCTGTACAAATGCATTCAATTTTGCGACAGCATTTCTTACCGAGATGAAAGATTTATTCACTGCGTTTTTGAAAAAATAAGTAGCTATGATCAACACCGGAAAAGGTGCCAGGCACACCAATGTGAGCACCGGGTCTACAGAGAACATGTAAGCGAGAATTGAAATGATCGACAGCATATCCGCGATGATCGGGATCAACCCATCACTGAAAATGTCATTCACACTTTCGATGTCGTTGATGGTACGTGTGGTAAGCGTACCTATGGGTGTTTTATCAAACTGCGAAAGATTGAGATGCACGATCTTATTATAAGTAGTCACCCGAAGATCCTTTACCACTGATTGTCCCAGCGAAGCTGTTGTGAAGGTGAAATAAAATCTGCAGGCACTTTCCACGAGCAGCAATACCACTTGTATGATAGTGATCTCAATGATGAAACCTCCCGGCCCTTTCAAAAAGTGCCCAAGCGTATTTTCTTTCAATCCATCATTGATAGTGAGTTGTATCAGCAACGGCCGTAATGGCGCCATGATGGCCAGCACGACCGATAATATCAGTGACCCGTAAAATTTATTCCTGTAAGGGGCGGCAAATTTAAAAACCCTTTTCAGGAGGGAGAATCCGGGCTTTTTTGCTGCTGCAGTTGCAGTGATCATTTGGCAAAGTTAAATAGTTTCGGGTAAGAGTTGGCGGGTTACTGGTTGGCGAAGCATTCTCTGCCGTGAAAGCTTTTCCTTAACCGCTGAGAACGAGAGAACGCCAAGGCTTCGCAGAGATTCTCTAAACCCTAATCCCTAATCCAATCTCTCTACATATCCATCTGTTTGTGATAAGCTTTGATAAATATCGCTCCGAGATTTTTATACGGCGGAATATAATCTTCCCAGCTTTCGCGGATCATCCTGTTGGGGTCGGAAGAAAAAAGTTTGCCCAATGAACTCCACATCGCTTTCCAGGAAAGTTTATCGCCTGAGAGAAAACTCTGATTGAGGTAATTCAATATCGGCCTGTTGATGTCGCCGGCACCGATCTCTTTGGTAGAAATAATATGCGCATCCGGAGAGACTTCCAGTATTTCACTGAGATTCTGATAACCGCCACAAGAGCCCAGCACTACTATTTTGGCATCGCCGGGCATACGGTCGATCGTGCCTTTCAGCCAATAGCTATGCCCCCGGTGAACTACTACAGAAGGCTTCATATCAAGCGTCCGAAGATAATTGGCAAGATGTACCTGCGCCGAATCATCCAGGTTCTCATTATAATTCAACGGCTTGTTGGCAAAAACAAATACATTTCCTTTTTTGGACTTTATTTCCACCCATTCTTTCCTGGAAGTCACCACCCAATCTTTTGCCGGAAATGAATTTACAAACGGAGGAAAATATGCTTTCCCATCTTCATCTCCGTAAAAGAATACCTGTTGCACGATCCTGCCCTTTTCATCCTGCATATCCTTATTGGTAACTTCGTAAATAGACGGTATTCCAAATGCCTGCGTGAGGTCCACTTTGTTGCTGCTGTCGGCCGAAAGAAAAATTGTTTTCAGCAGTCCATAGATCACTTTACCGCGATTATTATTTTCTGTGATGCTCCTCGATTCATTTTCTTTTACATAATTCAGGATCACCGACTGCAATTTTTTATTGGTGATGCTGCTGTAAGAATCCGCAACATCCACGGCATCTTCGAGGTTATCGCCTTTATCAAGATTAGCCACAAATGCACGCATCAGCGATTCGGAATTTTGCGAAGGCATCATCGCCAGGAAGGTATCCAGTTTGTTATAATTGGCGGCCATCTTGATGAACTTCTTGAAATAATCAAAGTTCACATTCAATAATAATGAGTCGCCACGCGGCTTTGTACCCATACGCTGCACCATGCGGTTGAAGCTATGCTTGTAGCTGGAAGTATAAAGATCATTTTCTCCCATCACGATCATATAATACAATTCTTCGGGTGTAAGCGGGTCGATCGCTTTCATGCGGATGTTGATATTGCTGAGGTCGTGCAAGGCATTTATCGGTGTGATGAAATGTTCCAGCGCTTTGCGTTTGAGCATATCGTGCAAACCATTGGCACCAAACATCGCGACCGGCGTATCAGGGATCGGCGCCGAAACCCTTTTAAAATATTCTGTTTCAGTTTTTACCAGCAAGCGGTAATAACCAACGCTGTCATATCCGTTTTCACCATCGCCAACGAACTTCTGAATGTCTTCAATTTTTTGTTTACCGGATAAGATATCATCCAGGAAAGGAAAATAAAACAATGCATTGGAAGTCTGGCTGAGCTTTGTAACTGCCACCACCATCGGGTTTACATTACGATGGATGAGTTTGCCTTCCACCGAATTTTTATTTTGTGCATACGAATATAGCTGCACAGGATTTTCTTTGCTGGCGATCACGATCAGGCTGTCAGCAAAAGACTCTTTTGCAAAAGGCCTGATCGTTTCCAATATTTTATCGGGATGTAGATGGCAGAATTTCAGGTAAACAATATTCTGTGCTTCGGCATTTTCCTTATTGGAGATAAAAATAGCCGTGTTGATCTTAGCGATCTCATACGGTGCTTCGCTGATGTATGGTAAGATGGATCGCCCTTCGAGATTCGCTTTCATCACCTGGTCGAAATTGCTCACCAATTCCGGAAATTCCAGCGGACTGATCTGCCTGCTTTTCCAGGCGATCCTGAAAGCCCTTACAAGATCTTCGATGTATCCGAGATAACGAACCTTTTCATTATTGCTGGTAATGTCTTTATTTTTCTCCACCCAAAAGCGCAGCACATCAATCCTCCTGAAAAGTACATCTGTGAGTTGCAGGTTTACTTCATCATTGGCACTTGCATGCAGGATACCGTCCTGCTTGCCATCGGCTTTATCCGTCAGCTTTTGCTCCTTTACAATTTTGTCGTGAAAGAGTGCACGCTGAAAATCAACCTTCACGGTATCTTCCTGTGCGAGTGCGTTGTTACCGATAAAAAGGGTGATAAGTAAAAATATATGCTTCATAAAGAGGTTCCTACTGCAAAGATGGTGCAATTTTTTGATGCTTTTTCAACAAAGACAGGCTAATATCCCGCTTAGTTGCATATGGGTTAACAATTTCATAATACTATAACGTTCATTTAACGGTTGCTTTGATGGTAAGGATGGCTAATTTTGCAAAACAATTTGAATATGAGCACTACAAAAAAGATCCTGATCGCAGATGACGAACCCGATATCCTCGAGATATTGGAATTCAACCTGTCGGCAGAAGGTTATGAAGTGACTACTGCCAAAAATGGCGATGAAGCGATTGAGAAAGCGAAAAAGACATCGCCCGACCTGATCATCCTGGATATCATGATGCCGGGCAAAACCGGGATCGAAGTATGCAACCTGCTTCGTATGATGCCTGCTTTTAAAGAAACACTGATCGTGTTCCTCACTGCCATGAGTGATGAAGGTACGGAGATCAAAGGCCTTGAAACCGGGGCGGATGATTACCTCACAAAACCTACCAGTCCGAAAGTTTTGCTGAGCAAAGTAAACTCCTTATTCCGGAGGCTTAATAAAGAAGAAAGTACCGTCATCAAGGTTGGAGATATAGAAATCGACCGCGAAAAATACATTGTCACCCACAAAGGCACCGACATCATTCTTGCCCGCAAAGAATTTGAGCTACTAGCTTTACTTGCTTCCAAACCAGGAAAAGTATTTCTGCGCAATGAGATCCTCAACCAGATATGGGGCACCGAAGTGATCGTTGGCGATCGCACCATCGATGTACATATCCGTAAGATCAGGCAAAAGCTGGAGATGGATTGTATCACAACGGTGAAAGGGGTTGGATATAAATTTGAGTAAGGTATAGTTGCGGGTTGGCGCGTTACGAGTGACGGGTGTACACTCTCCGCGAAACCTCTGCCAGTTCTGGCACTCTGCGGTTAGGGAAAGCCTTTCCACCGCAGAGAACGGGAGTAAATAGAGTTTTCGCAGAGAAAGTTCGCAAACGATCAACCCGCAACCGGTCACCCGCAACCCACGATTCCTTGCTAACCCGTAACTTTACTACATGTTCGCCGCCAAAAATTTATCCCCCCAACAACTATCCGCACTGACTGCGCTTACGCTTTCGGTGCCGATCACGCTTGGGTTGTATGTCTTTAATCATACCTGGTGGGTTACACTGATCTCTTTTTTTGTGATATTCCTGGGCAGTTTTGGGTTGATACTTTTTACCCTGCAAACCTTCATCTACCGGAAAATAAAACTCATCTACAAACTCATCTACCAGACAAAAGCGAGCAAACGGGAAGAATTTTATTACAAAAATATCCTCCCTCAAAAAAGCATCGACGAAGTACGTGAAGATGTGGAAAAATGGGCGGAGCAACGAAAAGAAGAAATTGAATTGCTTCAACAGAACGAAGCCTTCCGCAAGGAATTTTTGCAGAACCTGAGCCATGAATTGAAAACCCCCATTTTCGCCATACAAGGTTACGTGGATACATTGCTTAATGGAGCACTGCACAATAATGATGTGAATAAAAAATTCCTGCAAAGCACTTCCCGCAACATCGACCGGTTGGTAAATCTTGTGGATGATCTCGATGAGATCTCGAGACTGGAAAGTGGGGAACAAAAATTGCATTACCAGGATTTCATCATACAGGACCTGGTGAAAGAAGTATACGATACTTTGTATCTCACTGCAAAAGAAAAAGAGATCCGGTGTGGGATCAAGAAAGGCTGTGAGTTTCCGTTGGCCGTGAACGCCGATAAGGAAAAGATCCGCCAGGTGTTGATCAATCTGGTGGAGAACGCCATCAAATATGGCAAGCAACATGGCATGGTGGAAGCCAGTTTTTATAATGTTGATGGCAAAAATGTTTTGGTGGAGATCAGCGACGATGGCTCGGGCATTGCCGAAGAACACCTGCCCCGCCTCTTCGAACGCTTTTACCGGACCGATCTTGCCCGCAGCCGAAAAGTAGGCGGAAGCGGACTTGGATTATCTATTTGCAAACACATCATCGAAGCACATAATCAAACGATACACGTAAGGAGTAAGGTAGATGTGGGGAGTACGTTTGGGTTTACGTTGACAGCGAAAAAGCAGATGATAAAATTGTAGAAGTTGCGGGTGAAGGGTTACGGGTTTCTGATCGTTAGGGAAGACGCCCTCTCTGCGAAACCTCAATTAACTCTTGTTCTCTGCTGTTTAAAACAAACTTGCCTCAACTGCAGAGAAACGAAGTTCCCCAGAGTTTTCGGAGAGAATGTTTCGCCAACGATCATCAACCCGACACCCGCAACTCGTAACTTTTTCATAATCATTTCTTCACGTTCAATTCAATTTCGAATGTGAATTTTTGTATATGAAAGTACTTTATGCATTACAGGCAACAGGCAATGGCCATATAAGCAGGGCCAATGAGATCATACCGATACTGGAAAGGCTCTGCAGCGTAGATATTTTACTCAGCGGCACACAGGCCGATGTAGGCCTCAATCATTTCATCAAATATCGACGTAAAGGAATGGGCCTGGTGATGGGCAAAAACGGCAGCATCGATCTGCTGAAAACATTGAAACAATTCCGCTCCAAAAAATTTCTTGAAGAAGTCCGTTCTGTTCCGGTGGAAGAATATGATCTTGTGATCAACGATTTTGAACCGCTCAGTGCATGGGCCTGCAAGCATAGCAATATCCCCTGTGCGGCATTGAGCCACCAATTTGCCGTGGTAGACAGGTCATCGCCTAAGCCCGTTAAATACGATCCATTGGCATGGCTGGTGCTTCGGTATTACTCTCCCTGCAATATCGGCGCAGGGTTCCATTTCAAAGCTTATTCCGGTTCAGTATTTACCCCGGTGATCAGAACGGAGATCAGGAATGCATATACCCGAAACCTCGGCCATTACAGCGTTTATCTTCCTACATACAGCGACAAAAAACTGATCAAGGTTTTATCCGAGCATAAAAATATACAATGGCATATTTTCAGCCGCAAGGCAGAAAAAAATTATGCCGCAGGCAATTGCTGGATAAGGCCGGTGAACAATTACGATTTTGTCAGCAGCATCAGCACCTGCGAAGGCATCCTCTGCGCAGCAGGTTTTGAAACCCCCGCTGAAGCGATTTTCATGAATAAAAAGTTGCTGGTAATACCGGTAAAAGGCCAGTACGAACAATTGTGCAATGCGGAGGCACTGAAAGAATTAGGTGTACCGGTGTTGAAAAAAATATCGCCTGCAAAACATAAAAAATTAGCCGCCTGGCTCAGCAGTAACCACAAGATACACATACCTTATGCAGATACTACACTTGCAGCTTTGAACATGGTACTGCAATCGGCAAGACTGGCAAAGGAAGAATTGGCCGGCAAAGAACCGAACAGCCGTGAAATAACAGCTTCCCTGATGAGAGAACTCGATTTTGTAGATGAGTATTCCATGTAGATAAGCATGCCTGGCTGCATCTTGCTGACAGGGAAGAGGTAATGAGAAACATAAAATAAGAAATATAAAATAAGAAAGTGGGGCTTCACAAGATGTGGGCTCCATTTTTTATTAAATGCTTACACTTATTACGAATGCTAACCTGCTTATTTATCATTTCTTATTAATTATTTCTTATTTAAACAAAAAGCCTCCCTTAAGAATAAGGGAGACTAGCATGATTAAAATTGCTATTTGCTTAAGGAAAAGTTGATCCACTTTTTGCTGTTGTAAAATGCATTAAAAAGTTTGTCTGGAGCGAAATGATGTATTAAGAAATAATCAAGTAATTGTAAATAGCAAACCGATCAGATGAAAAAATAAATGCTGATTTTAAAAGGATGAAAAGATTTCGCGGATTATTTTTTACTTCGTAAAAAAGGAAATGCAGTTTATAAAAATTTCGATTACTTAATTAAGTTTAATTTCTTATAAAAGTGATCAGCGCAATCACCGTTAATCCCCTGAATCAGTGATTAAAGCCGCTTCCAGGAATGGAAGCGGCTACACAATTAAACTTATTGATGCATGAGAATTGCTATGATGTAAAATTACCTTGCCCATTTAAAGAAATAGTATACAAAGCATTAAGGAATGGTAAACAAAAAGGCAGCTTTGTGGAGCTGCCTTTTGTTTCTTATCGGAAGATAATTAGAAGCCGAATTTTGTCCATCCTTTGAACCAGTTAGCATCTGCGCCCGCAGGTGCGATACCACCGATGAAATCAACTTTCTTGATGAAAGGACGTGCTACGATGATCGGATCATCGAAGTAAGTGTTGCTGGCAGAAGGGATTACTACTGCTGAATTACCGAATGGGGCGAAATCAGGGTTAGCGTAATCGAAAGGCCTTGTGTAAGTATTCTGTTCAGCGCTTTGTGTGATCACTTTGTTTTTTGTATTAGCAGTAAACCAGGTAGTGATAGAAGCAGTTGTTGCACCTGTAGGAGATGATGAGCTTGCCGTGTAAGCTACAGGCGTTTTGCAGCTGATCAGCAACACACCGCTCAGCTGAAGTGTACCTGCAGTGATATTGTTGTCTGTCGGGGTTCCCAAACCTGCATCGATCAGGATACCATTTGACCAACCTACGAAAGCAGAGTTGAAGATAGACAATGAAGAGTTCCTCCTGATCTGAACAGCTGAACCAAGATAGTTGCTGTTACCGATGTTGTTTGCAGTAGCCTGCGGACCAAAAGCAGTCACGTTACAGAACACAGCTTTTGTCTGTGGGGTCAATGAACTGCCGGTACCATCGTTATCGCTTTCAAATGCTTCTGATTTAGAAACGTCTGCGATGGATGAATCACGTACGATCAGGCCAAACTGAACGCTGCCGCCGAAACCGTTATCAGTATCGAAATCGTCATCCTGTGTTTTATAAGCGATCAGGTATTTACAATTTACTGTACCACCAAACCATTCGTACGCATCATCTTTTGCATAAGAAACCTGGATATGATCGATCACAGTCCTGCTGCCTACACAAGCCATTGTCAGTGAGTTGATCTCCTGGTTTGGAAGGAACGCGTAACCTGCGTATTCGATACGAACATATTGAAGTACACCTGAGCTATCGTTGTCAACCGGTGTTGGTACATAAGCATCACCCGAACCTGCATAACCATCTTTGTTAGCATTGTTCACAGAAAAACCTCCTTCCGGAATATATAGGCCCGGAGCACCGCCATTGCTGGAGTTGATGCTTGCTTTACCCAACAATTCGATACCGCCCCAGTCACCTGAAGTGGGTGTTGGAGAAGCTGAAGTGAAAATGATCGGTTTTTCCTGGGTGCCTTTTGCAACCAGATAAGCACCACGGTTTACGATCAATGCTGCGGTATTGGTACCGGCATAAGCACCTTTTACAGTTGCTCCTGCTTCTACTGTCAGGGTTACGCCCCTGTCAACATATACAAGGCCGGAAAGCTGGTTGTTGTCGATGGCCAGCAACGTAGTGTCTTTTGTAATATGGCCGGAGAGTATTACAGTTTTGCCTGTAGTTCCCCCGCCACCGCCACCAGGCACGGTAACTATGATGGGTTCGCCATCTGTTTCGATCTTACGGCATGCCGAATTACTTACTGCAATGATGGCCGCCAGGTAAAAAATATACTTTTTCATATTCTCCGTTGTTTTTTATGAGTTTTATTTTATAATGAATAGTTGAATGTCACGCTGAAAGTTGTTCCGAATCTTCTGGTGAAACGATAAGCATCTTTTACTTTGTCAAGGTCCGTATCGTCTGTATTGTTCTGGTAAAAATATTGGGTGCGGTTAAGCATGTCCGAAACATTCAACCTGATCTCTCCTTTATTTTTTATTACTTTTTTACCTACCTGCAGGTCAAGTACCGGCCTTGGGTGTTCCCAGATATCCGGCGCACCGCTTCCGCTTCCTGCCGGAATATCTCCTACCAGGTAAATACGTTTACCGATCTGGTTGAATAATAACGTTGCATTCAATCCTGCTTTTTCAAGATCATACATCAAACCAAGGTTGATGAGGTAAGGAGACTGTCCTTGTAAAGTTCTGGTGATATGCCTGATGGTATCGGTGATCGCACTATGTATGTATGCTGCGTTTGCCTGTATGGTGAAGTTTTTCAAACCGTGTACCATATCCAGTTTTTTACGCAGTTCCACTTCCGCACCATATACATTTGCATCCGGTGAGTTCATGTAAGTGAAGATGGCACCACCCTGTTGCAATTGCTGCTCGATCGGGTTGCTGAAATATTTGTAGAAAACACCTGCGGTGAATGCTTCCCCTGAGCGTGGATATAATTCGTAACGCAGATCCACGTTGGTAACTTTTGTACGCAACAGATTAGGGTTACCTGAAACTGCCGAGTTCAATTCGAAGTCATATAAAGTAAGCGCTGCAAGTTCCCTTTGTTCCGGACGGATAACAGTTTGTGATCCTGACAAACGAAGGTTTGTTTTTGTTGTCAGTTTGTAAGTCATGTTAACACCTGGCAGATAATCCGTTTGTTCGGTATGCCTGTGACGTTCGTCCCATTGTTTTACAGAACCAAGCAACTGATCGAAATTTTCTACCCTCAATCCCCAGACGATCCTGAACTTATTGCTCAGCTGATTGTCGAACTGCAGGAAACCTGCGTTCAATATAGTGTTGGCGAGATACCTGAAATTACGGTTGTTGATCGCATCAAAACGTAGTGAGCTATCATTGTTCGCATAATTTTGCGCAGCAAATAATTGTTCGATCGGCAACGCCCTCAACCTTGGATTATTCACCAGTGATGAAGCGAAAAGCTGTGCATCAAACAACCTGTCTTTCACCTGCAACATGTATCCGCCTTTTACTGTTTGTTTCTGTCCAAACAGGTCGAACGTGTAAGCCACATCGCCACCTGCTGTGTAGATATAGTCATTCAAAGTCTGGTATACCCTGCTTCCGCTTTCCTGTGCAAGTGAGTTACCAATGAGGAAAAGATAAGGCTGATTAGAACCTGTTGGCCTGGTGTATTGGTAGCGGCGCTGATCAGGGCTGTAACCATCAAGGATGTTGAAAGCCCCGTACCATTTGAATTTCAGGTTATTCAATATGCTGTGTTCACCGGTAAGTTGTGTGGTGAAAAAAGTATTTTCTTTAAAGGCGATCTCACCTGCATTACCCACATCGTCACCGGTATTGTTGTTGATACCATTACGACGGATCACGTAATTGTTGGTGTTCACATTCACGATCGTTTTTACACCGATCTTATTTTTTGAATTCAATTGAAGCGACAAACTTGCCAAACCACCCAGTGTTACTTCCTGCGTATAACGGTCATCTTCGTAGCTGAACTGCTGACTGAAAATCCCGTTTTCCAAAGACTGATATCTATTGGTAACATCTGTGAAACGATTTGATTTATTGTAGTTGATACCGATGATACCACCTATTTTTTTACCAAACAGGGTTCCGGTAAAACCACCATTTGCCTGGAAGGAAACGTTTGGTGAAACATTCTGTGGAGTCGTTGCCCATTGGTTGTTGAAACGTTTGCCGATCTCGATCTTTTGCTCCGGAGTTGATAAACTGAAATCGGATTTTTTTGTGTAATTGTCTGGCAGACCACGTGTGCCATCGTCGATACCCAGCCAATCGGTATTACCACCTTTTATTTTGTAAAAATCTTTTCCGATGGTTTGTGTATTGAAACCAGAACCTATCTGGATATTCAAAAAGTTCTTTGCAGGGATATCTTTTGTATTTACCTGTATCAGGCCACCAGCCCACTCTCCCGGAAGTTCCGGTACGAATGCTTTGTTGATGATGATGTTATCGATCATCGGCGCAGGAATGATGTCGAAAGAGAATGTTTTACGATCAGGCTCTGTACTTGTTAATAATATACCATTGATCATCGCCTGGTTGTAACGATCTGCAAGGCCGCGGATAACAAGGAACTTACCGTCGATCACACTGGCGCCCGGAGTACGTTTCAGTACATCCCCTGTATTTTTATCCGGCGAACGGCGGATACTTTCCGCCGAAATAACAGAAGCTACAGTGTTGGTATTTTTTTGAAAAGTGATAAGCGATGCCGCCGTTTCTTTTCTTGCAGTGCTTGCAGCCCTTACTATTACTGCTTCTTCACTTTTTTCACGTTGTGTGAGTGAAAGATCCTGTACAGTAACTTTCCCGTCTTTTATTTCTATATCATCTACCTGCTGCGTAACGCCATTGTAAGTAAATACCAGCGATATTTTTGCAGCGCCATCCACATTCAATGAATAACGGCCTTCCACATCAGTGGAAGTGCCAAAATTATTTGCCTTATTGATCACTGAAACACCTGTAAGCGGCTGTCCTGTTTTTGCATCTGTAACTTTACCTTCGATCTTAGCTTTCTGGGCGAAAGATGTGAAGCCCATGGTGAGAAAAGCTGTCAACAGTATTAATAGTCTCATTGCCGTCGTTTATTTGAATGCAAAGAGAGCCAAAGTATGTTACGGCAAAATGAAGGGAATGTTATGCAAACGTTAACGCTGTATTATGGGAATGTTAAGTGCGTTACAAAAACGCCGGAAGTTTTGGAAACCTCCGGAGTTTGGCCCCTAGAACCTGAACTGCAACCTGCACGTAAACACATCATCCTTCGCATCTTTTGTGTACCCCGACAGGCTGGTGGATTCGTTGTTAACTTTTGCGTAATACAAAACAAGCTTCACGTTAGGTGTTATATAATTCAGATAACCGACGCCAACAGTATTGTACTTAATATCTGCGGTTGTAAACCCTGCGGCGGTGCCGATCTCCTTTTTACTCACTTTGGTATTTGGGTCGTAAAAATCGTATTTCAGGATCAACTGATGTTTGGAAGAAAAAATATTCCGGAGGAAATAAAAATAAGCTCCGCGAAAATTCCTGGTGTAAAAACCACTGGTTCCTGTCAGAAGGTCTACCGGCGTTTCGCTGCTGTTGGCATTGGCGGTTTGTTTGCCGGTTATCACTTCGCCGCGAAGTTCGGTGTATCCTGCTTTTGTTTTCACCTTTAATTGTATATCGGCCCCATAATATCGCCTCGGCTCCACTTTACCAAGATTGCTTAAGGAAGAATCTACCTGAACCTGCTTGCCGGCAGCACCATCCACGGTAGTGAAGTAATATTTTGTATTATTCTCTAATCCTCCGTACAACATGGAAGCCCCTGCGGAAAGGAGCACTTTATTTTTAAACTTTGTTGGTTTGAGGGAAACCCTCGTGATAAGGTCTTTATTATTATCGAACTCCCCTGTTGATGCGATGCCTTGTCCGTTAAATAAGCCCACATCTATTTTCAGGTTCTTAAAAGGATGTATTTCCTTACGGGCATCAAAACTGATCATCGCCCCCAGGTCACGCTCGCTTTTCATCAGGGTCTGGTTCATTCGCCCACGTTCCGGGCTTTCACGATCGCTGCTGCTGAGGTTGGTTTCGTAGCCAAACGGGCGGGCAAACATCCCTGTGGTAAAAGCAAAAAGTTTATACTTATTTTCAAATATCCTTCCCCACACATCCCTGACGGTAAAACCACGTTCGTTGGCATCAAACTGAAAAACAAATTGTACACCGGCGGCATGCTCTTCATTGAAATGCGCATAATCAATTCTTATACGGCTTCGCCTCAAAAGAAAACGGTTGCTAACGCGTTCCCCGAAAATCGGGCCTTCGAAAGTTTTTATGCCTTTGGAAGAAGCTACCTGGAATTCCGGCTGAATGTATCCTCCAAAACGCAGGTGATCGTATTTTTTATAGATGCTCAGCAAGCCTTTACCCGTTTCGGACGTAGTATCCACCATATCCATCAGGAACTGGGCTTTGGAACATAATCCTGTCAGCATCAGCGTAAGAATGATCAGGTTTCTTTTTAGGAGTTGCATATTAACCATGGATCAGGCTTGTAATATTTTAATATTACCACTATGTTAAGAAATCATTACCAATTAAAAGGATGTAACTTAACAAAAGGATAAATTTATTTTTGCACCAAATATAATTACCATGGGAGTGAATGCAATACTTAAATTTTTTTTACCGAAAGACAGGGTATTTTACCAACTATTTGAAAATGTGGCAGAAGAGCTGGTGAAAATGGGCGATAAACTGAGAGAAGTAGTTCGGGAACCGGATTTTGACAAACGTGGCAAGCTGATAAAAGAGATCGAGGATATGGAGCACGTAAATGATGATTACACCCACCAGATCTTCACCGAACTGGGGAAAAACTTTATAACTCCATTCGATCGTGAAGACATCCACTACCTGGCATCTGCGCTGGATGATATCGCGGATTACATTTACGCTTCAGCGAAAAAGATCAATTTTTACAGGGTAAACCCGGATGATATCGGGATACAGAAAATGGGTGACCTGATCGCGTTGGGTTGTGTACAGGTGCACAAAGCGGTCACCGAACTGCGTAATATGAAGAATATGCGCCAGATCACCGACGCATTGGTTGCCATCAACAGCATCGAAAACCAGGGTGACGATATTTTTGATATGAGTATCGAACGATTGTTTGCGACAGAACCTGATGCCAAAGAAGTGATCAAGAAAAGGGAGATCTATCAGGTAATGGAGATCGTAACGGATAAATGTGAAGATGCAGCCAACGTGATCGAATCGATCATTGTAAAATACTCGTAGTCAATTACGAATTAAAAATTACGAATTACGAATTGAATGCAGAATTATTGTCTGAAAGATGATAAGCACTAAAATAAAACTCAATGCCAGATTTACCTATACTGCTCATTGCCATCATCGTACTGGCACTCATATTTGATTATATCAACGGGTTTCATGATGCGGCCAATGCTATTGCAACGATCGTATCCACCAAAGTGCTTACTCCCTTCCAGGCGGTAGTTTGGGCGGCGCTGTTCAACTTTGTGGCTTACTTCATTTTCAAGGATCATGGTGTGGGTGAAACGATCGCCAAAACGGTGAATGGTTCGATCGGTCTTGAAGTGATACTTTCCGGCCTGCTCGCCGCCATCATCTGGAACCTCATTACCTGGTGGTACGGTATCCCATCGAGTTCTTCGCATACGTTGATCGGAGGTTTCACCGGTGCTGCAGTGGCATCCGCAGGCAGTTTCAGCGTGATCAACACTCCTATCATGTTAAAGATCATCGGCTTCATCGTTGTAGCGCCGATACTTGGTATGGTAGTGGCTTTCATCATTTCGATGTGGTTTTTAAATTCATTCCGCAAGGGCATCCTTCCGAAGATCGTTGCATTGGTCATCATCGCCGGCACCATCATTTTGCTCTGCAATGTGATTGAAACGGATCCTTCCAAATTGAAAACACATTACGAAAGTTACCTGCTGAAAGTATTGTTCCATTCACACAATTTCAAATGGGTCCTGATAGGTTTCATCGTGATATCGCTGAGCATATTTTCATTATTCCTCAGCAACCTCAATTACGCACAATCTGAAAGATGGTTCAAAAAAATGCAGCTTGTTTCATCTGCTGCATTCAGTATCGGCCATGGAGGTAATGATGCGCAGAAAGTAATGGGGATCATCACAGTTGCCTTAATCAGCAGCGGCAAGATTGAAAAGTTCAGCGAAATGCCTAACTGGGTTCCACTGGCTTGTTATACCGCAATAGCATTAGGCACCATGAGTGGCGGCTGGAAGATCATCAAGACGATGGGGACCAGGATCACCAAAGTGACGCCGTTTGAAGGCGTTGCTGCTGAATCTGCCGGTGCGCTTACTTTATTCATTACCGAAATGCTGAAGATACCAGTAAGTACTACGCATACCATCACAGGTTCTATCATTGGTGTGGGTGCTACCAAAAGGCTTTCAGCAGTACGCTGGGGCGTAACGGTAAACCTGCTCTGGGCCTGGATCATCACTATCCCGATCAGCGCCATCTTCGCTACGATCATTTATTACATTGTACATTATTTTTTGAAGTAGGCACGTGCCTTTGGCGCGTGCTGGTTTAGAGGGTTTAGAAGGTTTAGTGATGATGTATTATTAAACCTTCTAAACCCTCTAAACTTTTCTAAACCATTTATAAAGCACGCCCCAAAGGCACGCACCTACGCAAACGCTAATCCTTAATCTCTCATCTCTAAACCATTTTCCGTATTTTTAGCAAAACTCTTACACTCAATGAAAAAAATATTGGTTACAGGTGGATGCGGCTACATCGGATCGCATACGATCGTGGATCTGGTTCAAAATGGATATGAAGTAATTTCAGTAGATAACAACAGCCGCAGCAGCATAAATATCTTAAACGGAGTTGAAAAGATCATTGGCAAAAAAGTAAAGAATTACACGGTCGACCTCTGCAACTTTGATGATACATTCGCCATCTTCCAGGAAAATGAAGACATCACCGGCATCATACATTTTGCGGCGTATAAAGCCGTTGGCGAATCGGTGGAAAATCCATTGATGTATTTTGATAACAACCTCAATTCCCTCATCAACATATTACGTTGCGCCGAAGAATTTCATGTGCCGCATGTGGTATTCTCCTCTTCCTGCACGGTATACGGCAATCCGGATGAAATTCCGGTAACGGAAAATACGGCTTTCAAACCAGCGGAATCGCCATACGGCAGTACCAAGCAGATGGGAGAAGATATTGTAAAACAAACCATCAACAGCTATCCGGATATGAACGCGATTTTGCTGCGTTATTTCAATCCGGTTGGTGCACATCCGAGCGGACATATCGGCGAGATCCCTTTGGGCAGGCCAGCCAACCTGATCCCTGGCATTACCCAAACCGCCATTGGTAAGCTGCCTCAGATGCAGGTATACGGAACGGATTATCCGACCAAGGATGGTAGTTGCCTTCGGGATTATATACATGTATCCGACATTGCGCATGCACATACACTTGCGTTGGATTATATGATCGAAGGCAGAAATGAAACTAGCTGCGATGTTTTCAATCTTGGTACAGGCATCGGTTATACTGTTCTGGAAGTGATCCGCATGTTTGAAAAAGTAAGCGGACAAGCACTCAATTATGTTTTGGCCGACAGGCGCCAGGGCGATGTGATAGCCATTTATGCCAATAACGATAAAGCGAAAACATTACTACGCTGGGATCCGCAATACGATCTTGAAGCGATGATGCAGACGGCCTGGGATTGGGAAAAGACGCTGCAAGCAGCGTCTAATTAAAAATTACGGATTACGGATTACGAATTGAGGGGTCACACGGCTTTAAATATTTTGCTGAATAAATGAAATGCATTTCTAATTCGTAATTATTAATTCGTAATTCATTAGTACCTTGTGACTCATAAAAAATTCAAACGCATGTTGGATAAAATAGAAGTAACCGGAAATAAAGACACCCGTAGCGGGTTTGGTGATGGCATACTCGAAGCCGCCCGTGAAAATGAAAATATCGTAGCCCTTACGGCAGATCTTGCCGGCTCATTGAAGCTGCAGGGCTTTATCAAGGAATTTCCTGAAAGGTTTATCCAGTGCGGTATTGCTGAAGCCAACATGATCGGTATCGGTGCAGGCCTTACGATCGGTGGAAAGATCCCGTATACTACTACTTTCGCCAACTTCAGCACCGGGCGTGTTTACGACCAGATACGCCAGAGTGTGGCTTATAGTGGTAAAAATGTAAAAATATGTGCTTCTCACGCAGGCCTTACACTGGGTGAAGACGGTGCTACACACCAGATCCTGGAAGATATCGGCATGATGAAAATGCTGCCGGGCATGACGGTGATCGTACCTGCAGATTACAACCAGACAAAAGCTGCTACCAAAGCCATCGCGAAATATGAAGGGCCGGTATACCTGCGTTTCGGCCGCCCGGTATGGCCGATCTTTACAAAAGAAGAAGATTTTGTGATCGGCAAGGCACAACAACTCAATGAAGGAAAAGACATTTCCATATTCGCCTGCGGGCATTTGGTATGGAAAGCAGTGGAAGCCGCGAGGATACTGGAAGCAAAAGGCATCAGTGTTGACCTCATCAACATTCACACCATCAAACCGTTGGATGTGGAAGCAGTAAGGGCATCCATCGAAAAAACAGGATGTGCCGTTACCTGCGAAGAGCATAATATCATCGGTGGATTGGGAGATAGCATCGCACAGGTGGCGGCTACACATTTTCCTGTTCCGATCGAGTATATCGGTACACAAGATACATTTGGCGAAAGCGGAAAACCTACAGACCTGCTGGTGAAATACGGGTTGGATACGGATCATATCGTAGCTGCTGCAGACAAGGTGCTCGCCAGGAAAAAATAGTTTTAATCATCAGGTTGCGGGTTGCGAGTGACGGGTACCGGGTTCAAAAAACTCGTAACTTTTCACCCGCAACCCGCAACTTTTTTTATGAAAGAAAATCTCCGTCTTAAAAAAGCATTCAGCGACCTGTACAATGGCGATCCCTGGCTGGATATAACATTGCTTGGCACTTTACAGAAAATTTCTGCGGAGCAGGCTTCAAAAAAACCGGCTCCCGGGGTAAATTCCATCTGGCAGATCGCTGATCATCTTATCAGCTGGCGCGAAACGGTATTACAGCGTGTACACGGCATAGTTGTTCCAACACCCGATCATAATTACCTCCTGCCGATAAAAGACAGTTCATCCAAGGCATGGGAGAACACTCTGCAGAAACTGGAAGAAAGCGAAAAGAAATGGGAGGTTTTTCTTGATGGAATGGATGAAGAAGGTTTCAGCAAATTGTACCCCGCCAACAACTATACCTACTTCGATCATATCATCGGCATCATCCAGCATGATGCCTACCATTTAGGGCAGATCGTGCTGTTGGCAAAACATTTCAACTGAACTTACACTGCGTAATGATGTAAACCTCTCCGCTAATTCGTGTAATTCGCTTTAATTCGTGTAATCGTCCGCCATATTATCCACTCAGCCAGCAATAAATTCAACGTCCAACCAAGCCATGCAATCATCCGGTAACGATCTATCGGCGGTATATCGGTGTAATTTGCCAGCAATACTTTCCATATCCTCAACGTAATGGCGGAAAGTGTAAGCGCAAAGCTGCGTATCATGAAAATGCGGTGGGCAGTGAATTGTTTTTTGATCGCTTTATATAATGCTATGGCCGTGGTGCTGATCCAGAGAACAGACAGCATCACAAATCCGATCCGGGAAGTGATGCCACCATTCGCGTAAAAACTCATCAGCAAACCTGCCGGGCCGGTCACTACCAAAATATTGATCACATACAGATAACCCAGCTTCCTGTGCAGCCGGGGATATTTCTTTAAAAATCTTTTTGAAAATTGGGTAAACCCTGCCAGCAATGCAAGTATACTGCTGAATACATGAATAAAGAATGCGATCCGCCATTCGGTGATGTGGATGTACTGTTGCTTCAATTGCAGAAAAGCGGCATCGTTTTGTACCGGAATGTACAAAAACATGATCCGCAGCATCAGGAAGGAAAAAAATGCGAGTGCAGATAATAGGAAAATGTTAACGATGTTTTTTTTAGTTGCTATCAAAAAAATGTATTTTACAGGAAACAACACTTTATGAAAAAATATTTTCTCGCCTGCACCTTGCTGGCGGCCTTGTTCAGCTGCAACAACAGCAACAAAACCCAGGATGCCGATAAAAATACAAATAAAGATACAGTTGCCGCAAATCCTGTGGCAGCCGCCATCAACCTGCTGGGTTCTTATGTAGGCGCTTTTGGCGATAATAAAATTACTTTACTCATTACCAAAGCTACGGCAGACAGTGTAGAAGGCCGTACAGTAGTGGGCGGAAATGACCGCCCCTTCAAAGGAACGGTAAAAGAACTGGGAGGAAAATACAACATAGTTGCCAAAGAACCTGGTGACGACCAGTATGATGGCGCATTCGATTTTACTATTGATGCAGCGCAACCTGATGTGGTAAAGGGCTCTTGGAAACCTAATAAACCCACTGCTACCCTGAAAGATAAAGAGTACAGTCTTCAAAGGAAGGCATTCAATTATCTGCAGGATGTAGGGCAATACCCGCAGGCTTCAAAAAGATTGCTGAAAGAGGAAGATGTGGAGAACATGATGAAACCTGAGTTGGAAATGATGCGCAATGAGATCTTTGCCCGCCATGGTTTTTGCTTCAGGAAGAAATCGCTACGCGAAGAATTTGAAAATAAAGACTGGTACGTGCCTAATACGATCGATATCAAAAATGAACTGACAGACATTGAAAAAAAGAATATCACCCTTATCAAACGCTATGAAAAATATGCGGAAGAATATGGGGATGATTTTGGAAGATAATAATGGATGGATAACTGATAACGGTATAATGGATAATGCTTTCAGCTTACACCGTTTTCTGATTTTTGAAATATCTTTAGCCAGGAAGAATTATCAATTATCCATTATACCATTATCCATTGATTACATTTGCATATTAAAATTATGGCCGAACACCAGGATGATAAGGAATTGTTGCTCGAATTCAAAAACGAAGCAACCAAAGAACGGGCCTATACGGCTATCATAAAAAAATACCAGGAAAAATTATACTGGCATATCCGCCGCATGGTATTAGATCATGACGATACTAATGATGTGTTGCAAAATATGTTCATCAAGGTCTGGAATAACCTGGATAATTTCCGGGAAGACAGCCAGTTATATACCTGGATGTACAGGATCGCAACCAACGAAAGCCTTACTTTCCTGGATAAACAGAAAAAAAGGTCGGCAGTATCCATCAGCGATGACGATAGTTACATGAGTAATAAACTGGTGGCCGACAAAGATTTTGACGGCAATAAGCTGGAATGGAAACTCCAGATGGCCATTCAGCGGCTGCCTGAAAAACAAAAGATCGTATTCAACCTCCGTTATTTTGACGAAATGCCTTACGAAGAGATGAGCCGTGTGCTCGAAACAAGCGAAGGTGCATTAAAAGCCAGTTATCATCACGCGGTAAAAAAGATCGAGGATTTTATATTAAACCATTAAACTTTGAGCATATATAACAGTCTACAAGCGCAGCATGACCAGCAATAAAGAAATATCAGCAGAATTATTATCACTCAGCCCTACATTGGCCGCAATACCGAATACAAATGTGTTCAGCGTGCCCGATAATTATTTTAATGAATTGCCTGCCAGCGTTTTACAACTATTACAACCTGACCAATCTTTTTCATTCGGCAAAGCCGGAATACCATCCATGACGGTTCCGGAAGGTTATTTCGACGGGTTGGCTTCTTCTATATTAAGCAGGATAAAATCACAGGCGGAAGAGACGGCATCCGAAGAAATTTCTTCTTTGTCTCCAAGCATCGCGGCAATCGGCAAAAAGAATATTTTCTCTGTTCCTGAAGGGTATTTTGATGGGATCAGTACCGAAGCTTTGAAAAATATTGCTCCGCAGGCTAAAGTGGTGGAATTGAAGCCAAAGACGCGTATCCTGAAATATATGGCCGCGGCGGTTGTAGCAGGTGTGATCGGGCTCAGTATCTTTAACCTAACCGGTACTAAAAAACAGGATAGCAACAGCGGTTACCAGGCTGATCTGATGGCCCAGGCCAATACCATCCTTAAAAACAAGAGCTTCGACAAGGAATTGAATGCTTTATCTGACAAGGATATTGAGCAATACCTCGAAGCAAATGGAGAAGATGTGGATGCTGCCCTCGTAGCTTCTACCGTAGTGGATGATAACAATTTGCCGAGCGTGGAAGAATATATCATTGATGACAACACATTGGAAAATTTTTTGAAAAAAGTAAACCTGAATAATTAATTCCGTAGTTATGAAACAATTTATACTATACATCAGCATTTTCATCAGCAGCATTTCTGTGAGTTTTGCTCAGCCTGGCGGCAATGATGGCCAAAAAGGGCAAAAGGCGCAGGCGCTTTATATCGCTTATATCACCCGCGAACTAAATCTTACGGAAGATGAAGCAAAAAGTTTCTGGCCGGTACATTCTCAGTTTGATGCCGAAATAAAAACAGCCAATATGAATGAGAATGAACTGGAAAGGCAGCAGCAGGCTTTGAACATCAAAAAGAAGTATCAGGACAGGTTCATCAAGGTTTTGGGTGTTGACCGAACCAACAATTTTTTCAAGATAGATGCAGGTTTCAGGGATAAAATGCTGGAAGTTCTACGCAAGCGGCGCCAGCAAGGCAAAGGAAACGGATATCTCCGGCAGAAGATGCTGCTACAGCAATAACATCAGTTTGTGATCATAAAAAATCCCTTTAGAAATAAAGGGATTTTTTTATGTCCGCAGGGTTATTTCTTAAACATTTATCAATCAATTACATAATGCCTTAGAAAAAAATAAGATTTATGCTTGCATGTCAATTTTTTTAATATATTTTTGTAATAGGTGTTTTTCATAGGTTAGCAACGGCCAGCTCTTTTTAGGGCAGGCCTCCTTTTTTTAAAGGGCGATCATCGGGGTTTTTATATCGTGATAAAACAGGAAGGTCCAATGTTCGGCCTGTCCTTTCTCCCACCACTCTTGTCTTAGTTCCATACATTTTTTTCCATCGTAATCATATTTAGCAATGAAGCGGCTTTTCATTTGTTGTAATTGCGGCGCAACGTCTCCGCCAAAGAAAACCTTTTGTCCATCTTCTTCTATCCGGAATACCTGGTGAAAAGGAGAATGTGCTCCCGAAACTTCATAACGGATATAATCATCGATCGTACCATCGCCGGTGGTAAATACCACATTGCCGCCATCACCAAGTATCTTGAATTCTTCGGGAGTATAAGATGGACTTCCTTTTTCTATCGCGTAATCAAACTCATCTTTATTTACATAATACTGTGCATTGGGAAAACTCAGGAATGTAGTTCCCAGTATCTTATCTTCCTTACTCACACCGCCGGAGTGGTCCTTGTGCAAATGGCTCATCAGCACTTTCGTCACTTCCATCGGGTTGATGCCATTATCGAGCAGATTCTGGTGGATCTGCAATACGCCATCACGATTGCTGAAACCAAGCCCGGCATCTATCAGCAGAATATCTTTTTTAGTAATGATGGCAAAAGGCTGCACTTCTACCAGCAGGCTCCCGGGTGCCCGTTGCTGGAGGTCGTCTTTATCTTTATCAAACGGAACAAAAACTTTTGTCTTGTCTATGGTGAAGGCGCCTTCGCTGAGGGGAATGATTTGCATGATAAAAAAGTTGTGAGATGTGAGTTGCGAGTTGTGAGCCGTTCTATCTGGCAACTCACATCTCACAACTCGCATCTACCTTAAAACCATCTGCCTGTCGGCATCCAGTTTTATCAGGATGAATAATAATATGGTGAAAGTTATCAGCGATGATCCGCCGTAACTCATCAAAGGCAAGGTGATACCGATCACCGGTGCAAGGCCGATGGTCACACAAATATTTACCGCCACGTGAAAAAATATGATGCCGGCTACCGAATACGCGTAAACGCGGCTGAAAGTACTTCGTTGCCGCTCCGCAATCTTTACGATGCGAAGCAACATGATGAGGTAGAGCATCAGCAGCCCGGCACATCCCCAGAATCCGAAATTTTCTCCTACGGAAGTAAAGATAAAATCCGTGTGCTGCTCCGGTACAAAATCACCCTGCGTCTGTGTGCCTTTCAGGAAGCCCTTTCCGGCAAGGCCGCCGGAGCCGATCGCGATCTTGGATTGTTTTACATTATAATCCTGCTGCTCGCTTTTCTTTTGCTTCAGCTTTTCTTCTTCCGGTGAAAGGGTGGCAGTTTTGTTATCTGTAAAAGGGTTTTCTACCCCAACCATGCTGAATATCCTGTCGGCCTGGTATTTTTTAAATACTTTATTGAATACAAAAGGTACCGCTACGCCAACAAAAAGCGAGCACACCAGCCATGCGCCCAGTACGATGAAGAGCAATTGTTTATTACGCCTGATCTGTCGCCGGTTGAAAAACAGGAATATTGCGGCCAACGCCGCAAATGCGATGAGCAGTGTTTTGGTATGAAACAACAAAGACACTACCAGTAAAACTGCCATAGCTACGCCACCGATCAGGTATCCCGGAGGAAGTCCTTCTCTGTACATGGCGATCAGGAAGGAGAAATACACCAATGCCAATCCTGTTTCTCCCTGTAGGATAGAAAATACTGCGGGAGTAAATGCAATGGCTGCTGCAATAAGCTGTGACTTTGGTTTTCGAAAATCCGTTTCCTGCATCGACAGGTATTTCGCCAGTGCAAGCGAAGTAAATATTTTACATAATTCTACCGGCTGAAGATTCATAAAACCCAATGGTATCCAGCTTCGCGAGCCTTTGATCTCTTTACCTACTACAAAAGTCGCGAGGATCAATACAATCCCGATGAGATAGGAAAGATTTGCGGTAGCGGTAAATAATTTACTATCCGTCAACAATATAAATGTGGCGATTATGATACAAGCGCCAAAGTAAAAAAGCTGTTTGCTGTAATTTTTTTTGAAGCCGATCAAAGTCTGCGTTACACTTTCCCCGCTTTTATATTCCACCGAAAATATGCACACCAGCCCTATCACCACTATCAGCGCATATAACCATACCATAAGCCAGTCAACTCCTTTTGATATGGAAGGATTTTTTTGATACATAAAATGAACTAAATCGTTTAATTATTTATAGAATCCTTTGAGGCTTTCTTTTTTTCATTTGGCAGCACGGCTTCCATTTTTAATATTCTTGCCATCGAATCATTTTTTCTTTTTTCTTCCTCCTGCTTCAATTGCAGTTTTACTTTTTCCACCTCCGCTTTTTTCACTTCCATTTCATCTTCTACACCCAATGTATCTTTAGATAAGCGGATATAACCTTTTTGCAAAAGGTATCCGGTATCTTTTAAGTGATCGAGCGAATCCATCGTACGAAGCTGTACTGCAATACGTGCCGGTATAAGATTGGTTTTTGCCAGCGCTTCCAGTTTTGCCAATCGCCCTTTGTCTGTAATAGAATCTTTCAGATATTTTTCTATCATCAAACTAACGATGGGGGCAGCATATGTTCCACCAAAACGGCCACTATTTTCTACCACACACATGATCGCAATTTTAGGATTATCTCTTGGTGCAAATGCTGTAAAGAAAGAGTGATTAGGTTGTTTTACGCCACGGATATAATTTTCTACGGTCCCCGTCTTTCCACAAACCACAATACCGGGCACTTTGGCGCCGGCACCGGTCCCTCTTTCCATTACTCCCTGCATACCATCGTGTACTGCTTCAAAAATACTATCGGGAATATCGATGGGGTGATGCTTTATTTTGTATTTATCCAGCAAACCAAATTTATCCCCCCCTTCAATCGAGTCAATTATATGTGGTGTAATGAACCAGCCTTTATTGGCCAGGTAACACATTTCATTGGCAACCTGTATAGGTGTGGTATTTACCTCACCCTGCCCGATGCTCATGGATAACAACTGGCAAAATTTCCATTTGTTTTGTCCGTATACCTTATCAAAATAACTGGCCCCCGGTATTAACCCCCCGCGTTCTGTAGGCACATCCACTCCAAGCTTATGGCCAAGGCCAAATGCATTCATGTAATTTCTCCATGCATTGGTACTGCTGTCTACATTCGGATATTTAGGGTTATTGATCACCCTTTCCATTACGTTGGCAAAATAAGTATTATCGGATAATGTGATGGCATGACGAAGATCGAAGGTCCCGAAATCCAGGCACTTCATCGGGCGGCCACATCCGTAATATGCACCATGGCAACTGATGGTAAAGTTTGTATTGATAACACCTTCGTGCAATCCAATCAATGCCTGCAGTGTTTTAAAAGTAGACCCGGGAGAGTATGCCGCATTTACCGCACGGTTCAATAACGGTGATGCAGGATCACGGTACAGCATGTTCAGGTGTTTTCTTCGCTCGCTACCGGTAAGAAAACTGGGCTTGTAGGTAGGCGCACTTACCATGGCAAGTATACCGCCTGTCTTAGGATCGATAGCCACAATTGAGCCTATCTTATTCTGCATCAGTTTTTCGCCCAGTTCCTGCAATTCAATATCGATAAAACTTTGCATGTTCTGACCTGCTACTGCTACGGTATCAAATTTACCCTTCTCAAGTTTTTCGGTGAGCCTGTTCTTATTGTCCCTCTTCCAATATTCAATTCCACGTTCGCCCATCAGGGCTTTTTCGTATGTTTTTTCTATCCCGGTTTTACCGGCATAATCACCAGACACATACCCTTCGTTCAAATGGTATTTTAAAAAATTTGTATCAACTTCTGCAGTATAGCCCAGCAGGTTTGCGGCGGCATCGTAGGGATAGCTTCTTACCGACCGTTCCTGTAAATAAAATGCCGGTTCAAATTTGTACATACTTTCATTCAGCCTCGCCATTTTATCTTCTGAAAGCAATGCTTCAAAAACAGAAGGGCGTGCCCTGCCGTTCTTGATGATCACTTCTATTACTTTCTTATGAAATTGTGCCGAATCGATCCCTAGGATGCCGCAGATGGCCATGGTATCGATGCCTTTGAGCTTATTAGGCGTTATCATCAGGTCATAGATGGTAGTGTTCTGTAGGATCGGATTGCGGTGCCGGTCGTATACTATTCCCCTGTCGGGATAAATAACTTTTCGGAAAGTGCCTTGCACCAATGCGATATCCTTATACTCTGAAGAAAAAAGCTGCAGGTGCGCCAGCTGTAATATGATGACGAGGAACATGCCGATAAAAACAAGCATGATCACATTTTTTCTTGATTGGTTGAAGACAGACACTGATAAAAGTTGTGAGATGTTAGATGTGAGTTGTGAGCTATTTATTAGAAATTGTTATTGTTAAAACAATTTGAAGTTGGTGATAATTTTTGAAAAAAAATTCCAACGACCAACATTTTACAGCCAACAACTTCTCTTTATAAATTTACAAATTTTAATTGGTTTTCGATAGTACGGAGTTAGCATAAAATCAGGTGAAACTGCCATTAAATAAACTTCTGACAACTCTCATCTGACATCTGACAACTTTTTAAATCGTATTCGTTTTGAACTTCTGTTTGCGTACAAATATCAATTCAGTGATCACGATCAGCACCAGGCTTACGGCAGTTGACAATAATGTTTTTACGAGGAAGTACCAGACGTTTCCAAACTGCCATGCTTCCAGCAAAAAGAGCCAGGCATTGTGCAACAGGCAAAGTGTGCCGGCAAAGATCATGTAAGGTACCAGGCCGCCCATACTTTTCACCGAAGGCGCTTCGTAGTTGGTTTCGGCACCTTCCTGCGGTATCATGAAATTGATGAGGAACGGGCGTACATAAGCGATCAGCACACAGGCTGCCGCATGAAACCCCGGGTGGTGGCGGAAACTATCGAGTGTAAAGCCCAAAGCAAAACCGAGCACCATCACCCAGCCACGCTGCATCTTGAAGGGTAACCAAAGGATAAACAGGAAGTACAGGTATGGCGTAACCATCATCTGTTGCAGATGGATCTTATCCAATACAAAAAATTGTAACAGGATAAATAATATGAAGCGTACTATGGTCTTTACAAATAAACTCATTTCACCCTACTGCTGTTTTGTTTGTTTGTCCAACAATTTATCGATGTCCTGCTGCTGATAATTAATGATCGCGTACACATATTGCAGGTTGTAAAAATCCGCCGATGAACGTACTTTGATCGTATAATTGCTGGTAGATTTTTCGCTGAATATTCCGTCGATGCGCCCTATAAGTATCCCTTTCGGGAAATATGTGCTGAACCCGCTGGTGATAATACTGTCGCCTACGGCAATCTTGGCGCTTTTCGGGATACCACTCAATGCAAGGATATTCGGTGATGTTCCATCCCAGGTAACAGTTCCGGTTTCGCCGGTTTTCATCAGCTTCCCGTTGATCTTACTATCCTTATGCAGCATGCTCATCACCACTGCATAATCGCCGCTTACTTCTGTGATCACACCAACAGCGTTGTTATTGATATCGATGATGCCCATCGCCGGTTTGAATTTTTTTACATTTGCGCCAGCGATCACAATGAAATTATTTTTTTGATTCACCGAGTTGGAAACCACTTTAGCATTGAGGTAATTCAATGTGCGATACTGGGTGATCGAATCGATCTTCATAGTATCTATCACAGTTTTGGAAACGGTATCAGGCAGGTTGAAATCCGCCTTGAGCTTGTTGTACAATGCTTCATTGGCTTTTACAAGCGAATCGTTGGTGCGTTTCAGCTGAAAGTAATATTCAACTTTGTTGTATTCGGAATTGACTTTACCAGTGATCTTATTGGCAGTATCGCCAAACATGGCCTGGTGATATTTACTGTAATGAACGATGAAATAGATGCTGAGAACCTGCAGGAGCAGGAAAAGTAAAAAATTGAAATAGCGGCGGATGAAAAGAAAAATATTACGCACCGAAGGAGTTATGAATTATGAGTGATGAATGCTGAGATGGTGTTTGAGTTGACATCTCTTGAGATGTCAACTCAAACACCATCTCAGCATTCAGGTATTAAAATATTATCTCATCACGAAAGGATAGCGATCATAGTTCTTCAATGCTATTCCTGTACCACGCACCACACTTTTCAGCGGATCGTCGGCCACGTGAACCGGCAATTTGATCTTTGCGGCGATCCTTTTATCAAGGCCACGCAGCAAAGCTCCACCACCTGTAATGTACAGCCCGCGGCGATAAATATCTGCAGCAAGTTCCGGAGGAGTTGTTTCCAACGCTTTCAGGATCGCTTCTTCTATTTTGAAAATACTTTTATCCAGTGCTTCCGCAACTTCCTGGAAACTTACCATCACCTGTTTAGGAATACCTGTTACAAGATCACGGCCATTTACAGGAATATCATCCGGTGGATTATCAAGATCTTTCATAGCAGCCCCCACCTGGATCTTGATCTGTTCCGCGGTACGTTCACCGATCAACAGGCTATGGTAGCGACGAAGTGCTTCCATGATATCTGCAGTAAATTCATCCCCGGCGATACGGATACTCTGATCGCAAACGATTCCCGCCAGGGCGATCACCGTAATGCCGGTTGTACCACCACCGATGTCGATGATCATGTTACCAACCGGTTCTTCCACATCGATCCCAATACCAAGTGCAGCTGCCATCGGTTCGTGGATGAGGTAAACTTCTTTTGCGCCAGCTTGTTCGGCACTATCCCTTACCGCACGTTTTTCTACTTCGGTGATGCTGCTTGGTATGCAGATCATCATCCTCCAGCTTGGTGCGAATAAAGGTTTTTTGGGATAAACTAATTTGATCAGTTCACGGATCATCAGTTCCGCGGCGTTAAAATCGGCGATCACACCATCCCTCAAAGGGCGTACGGTGCGGATACTTTCGTGGGTCTTTTCGTGCATCATCAATGCCTTCTTTCCCACTGCCAAAAGATTTTTCGGATTGTTTCTGTCCAGGGCCACGATAGATGGTTCGTTCACCACCACTTCGTCGTTATGGATTATGAGGGTATTCGCAGTACCCAGATCTATCGCAATTTCCTGCGTAAAAAAGTTGAAGATGCCCATATATGTTTAAGTAACGATCGTGTAATATAAAGAATGTGGCAAAGTTGCTGTAAAATATTGGATTTACAACGGTAAAAAAATATTTTTAGTACAACCGGAGGAATGTATTTTTTGGAAGAATATCGGCTGGCGGCAGTTTGCTAATTATTTTAGCTTTGGCCAGGAATGGATAATAGAAAAATGGATAATGGATAATGTTTTCGGCCAGAGAGATTTCTCCGCGATCTCAGGCACTTCAACCAGCAAGTTCTATCATCCATTATTCATTATTTCATTATCCATTATCGATGAATTCAAACCCAATATCCGACCTGAAATAAATATCCTCGAAATAAAGCTGTTCCAGCAGATAAGTGGATTGTTCAGCGGCTTCCTGGATGTTCTCTCCATAAGATGTAACTACCAGCACACGCCCACCATTTGTAACCGTATCGTCTTTGCTTTTTTTAGTTCCGGAATGAAATATAAAGCTTCCGGGAATGTCGACCGTATCCAACCCTTCAATCACTTTCCCTTTTTCATAATTCCCCGGATAACCACCACTGACGGCCACTACCGCCACTGCAGTGCCTGGTTCTGTATCGATCACAACTTCGTTTATCCGTTCCTGTGAGGTAGCAAGCAAAAGATCTACAAGATCGTTTTGTAAACGCGGTATCACCACTTCTGTTTCAGGATCGCCGAGGCGGCAATTGTACTCGATCACTTTTGCATCGTTATTCTCTATGATCAGCCCGATAAAGACAAATCCTTTATAATCCAGTTTTTCCTGTTGCAACCCGGTGATCGTCGGCTCGATTATTTTTTCAGTGATCTTTTTCTTCAGTGCTTCATCAAAAAAAGGCACAGGGCTAACTGCCCCCATTCCGCCGGTATTGAGGCCTTTATCGCCTTCGCCGATCTTTTTATAATCTTTTGCCTCAGGAAGTAACACATAATCTTTTCCGTCGGTGAGCACAAAAACGCTCATTTCAATTCCTTGCAGAAATTCTTCCACGATCACTCTTCTTCCGGCTTCGCCAAATTTGGAGCGCAAGACCATTAATTCAAATTCCGCCAATGCTTCCAGATGACTATTGCAGATCACCACACCTTTTCCCGCCGCAAGTCCATCAGCTTTCAATACGATCGGCAAAGCATGCTTGCGTATGTATTCCACCCCTTCGGTATAATTTTCTTCGCTGAATTTTTCATACGCCGCCGTAGGGATATCATATTTTTTCATGAAAGCCTTGGCAAACGCTTTGCTGCCTTCCAGTTGCGCAGCTTCGCCTGAAGGGCCGATAATATGGATATGAGCAGTTTTAGGATCGTTCTTAAAAAAGTCTGTAATGCCTTTCACCAGTGGTTCTTCGGGACCTACGATCACCATATCAATGGAATGTTGGAGACAGGCAGCCGATAAAGCAGGAAAATCATTGATCTGGATGTCCAGGTTCGTTCCGGTGAGTGCCGTGCCCGCATTTCCCGGCGCAATGAACAGTGCTTCGCATTTATTGCTTTGCTTCAGTTTCCAGGCCAGCGTATGCTCACGCCCGCCCGAACCGACGAGTAGAATTTTCATGAAAGGAGATATTGTTTGTAGTTTCAAGTTTGTCGATGCGAATTTAATCCAGTTAAGTCAACAATTGGATTTTTTTTACAAATGGTTACGCCCATTTGTGCACAGCAAACTATTTTGCTAAAATTAGAAGGCGATTTGGAGATGCTAAAAAGAAATTTACTACTTTGGGCAATTAAGTAATCAATTGAAGTAATAAAACCAATTAATATGAGTAATGAAAATAATGTAATAAATGTTCACACAAAAGCTGGCAAACATCCCAAGGCCTTATATATTTTATTTTTTACAGAAATGTGGGAACGTTTTGGTTACTACCTAATGGTAGGCATTTTATTTCTATTCTTAACAAATAGTACCGGGAAAGGCTTACCAAAAGCAATGGGCTCGGATGTGGTGGGCACTTTTATCGCATTGGTATATTTAACCCCTTTTATTGGAGGTTTATTAGCCGATCGTTATTTAGGTTATATTAAATCAATTTTCATAGGCGGTACCTTAATGGCTATCGGTTATCTTACTATCGCTCTTCCGGGGGATTATACCGCTTATATTTCGATGGGCCTTATCATTATCGGGAACGGTTTCTTTAAACCAAATATCTCTACCCTTTTGGGAAATGTATATAACAGGGAAGACTTGAAACCCTTAAAAGATAATGCTTACAATATCTTTTACATGGGTATCAACATCGGTGCTTTCTTCTGTAATTTTGTTGCTGCGATCTTACGTAATCAAATCGGTTGGCAGGCTGCTTTTTCTGCAGCAGGTGTTGGTTTGATTATAGGATTGATCGTGTTGGCTTTTAGTTTAAAACATATTAAGACCTACGATGTAAAGAGGCCATTGCAGGAAGGCGATATGCCCACATCTAAAATATTGAGTACTGTATTTTTACCGATGATCATTTTTGCGGCAATTGGCTGGTTCCTTCCCGGCAATATCTTCGGAAGTGATTCTGCTGATGCTTTCATGTTTGCCTGCTTGCCGGTAATTGTATTTTTCATTAACCTTTGGAGAAAAGAAAAGGGAGATGATAAGAAAGGTATTGGTGCGCTATTATTTGTATTCGCTGTTTCTGTTATCTTTTGGACAATCTATAATCAAAACTCAACAGGGCTGACTATTTGGGCAGAGACACACACTGATCGTTCTATACCTCAGTTTATGGAAAAACCTGCTGATGCAGTTTACACTTTGCAAACATTGGAAACCAAGCCGCAGAAAGTAGATAGCCTTGATCAATATTTACGTATTGTTAATGACGACTCTGGCCATGCTATCAAAACAATGGGTCCTGATCCATATTTTGCCAATATTCCCAAGGACCAATGGCCCAAAAGTGGGGCACTTAAAGTTGGGAATACTGAATTGTTCCAATCAATCAATCCAATTTTCATTGTAGGTTTAACTCCATTATTATTAATATTTTTCGCATGGCGATCCCGAAAAGGAAAACCGATTAGTACGGCCAGCAAGTTTGCCTGGGCATTGATCATTTCCGGTTTAAGTGCGCTGGTAATGGTATTTGCGGTAATGTCGGTACCAAGTATATACCAATATAAAACAAGCGCAATGTGGCTCTTTCTTACTTATGGTGTATTCACGGTAAGTGAGATATGCCTAAGCCCAATCGGATTATCATTCGTATCCAAATTAGCTCCTCAACGTTTAACAGCATTGATGATGGGTGGTTGGTTCATTTCTACTTCACTTGGTGGTAAGGTAGCTGGTATCATGGCCAGTTCATGGGACAGCATTATCGATAAACGAATCTTCTTTGGTATTGTCGCAGTAGCGGCCATTCTTGGTGGTCTGTTGATTTTCAGCAAGGTAAAATCTTTGGATAAGATCGTAAAAGATAAAACAGGATCTGTATAAAGAACACGCCCAAGGCGAAGTTCCTACAAAACATATTTGATTTGAAGGCGATACTTAAGCGTATCGCCTTTTTTATTATCTTCCTTTTCTAAAACAACTGTTCATGTCTGAGAAAAAACTGTTTCAGCCTTTCGTTTCGCCAGGAACAATCATGAAAGAGCTGACCATTAAATCTGTCCTGCTGGGATGTTTCTTCGGTGTCATTTTTGGCGCAGCCAATGTATACCTTGCTTTGAAAGCCGGGTTGACCGTTTCCGCTTCTATTCCCATAGCCGTGATCGCTATCACTTTGGGCAGGAGATTTTTCAAAACAACCATTCTTGAAAATAATATCATACAAACGACCGGTAGTGCCGGCGAAAGTATCGCATCCGGCGTAGCATTTACTTTACCAGGATTTCTGTTTCTTACTTCGCCAAGCAGCGCCGATTATTTCAATTACCTCACCATACTTATTCTCGCTATTGTTGGCGGTATGCTGGGAACCTTGCTGATGGTGCCTTTGCGCAAAGCGCTTATTGTAAACGAACATGAAACGCTTCCCTATCCTGAAGGAACTGCCTGCGGCGATGTATTGAAAGCAGGTGAAAAAGGCGGCGATTTTGCCAAAACTGCTTTCTGGGGATTGGGTGTTGCTTTTCTTTATGCGATCCTTCAAAAGATCTTCCGCATCGTATCGGAAGCGCCGGAATTCATCACCGAACAAAAGAATAAATTTTTCCCTTCCGCAAAAATCAGCGGTGAGATCACACCCGAATATCTTGGTGTCGGTTATATCATCGGCCCACGCATTGCCGGAGTATTGGTAGCTGGCGGTGTGTTAAGCTGGCTGGTATTCATCCCGCTGTTGGCAACGTTGATCCCCGGAGAGATCATTGCTACGCAATTACATAAATTAGGTTATCTCGCCGATGTGGCCAAAGATGGGGGCAAGGGTGGATGGAATGCAGCTACTAAAACATTTGCAGATTATTCTGCGGCTATCTATTATGCGTATATCCGCCAGATAGGTGCAGGTGCGGTTGCCGCAGGTGGTATCATTACGTTATTAAAAACAATCCCTACGATTGTAAAATCAGTAAAAGGAAGTTTCAGCTCCATCAAGAGCAATTCAGAAGAAGCAACTACAGCCACGCTCCGAACCGAACGTGACCTCAGCCTTAAAATTGTAGGTATCGGCAGCCTTGCACTGGTAGTGCTTATCGCAGTATTGCCGCAGGTTCCGGGTGACAACATCATTCAAAAAATACTCATCGGATTTCTCGTATTGATATTCGGGGCATTATTTGTAACTGTTTCGTCCAGGATTGTAGGGCTCATCGGTTCTTCTAACAATCCTGTTAGCGGTATGACCATTGCCACAGTAATGGGCACCAGCCTTATTTTTATGGCAGTGGGCTGGACAGGCCAGGCATATGAGCCACTGGTGCTGGTTGTAGGAGGAATGATCTGTATCGCTGCAGCGAATGCAGGCGCTACTTCGCAGGATCTTAAAAGTGGTTACATCGTTGGCGCTACGCCACGCAATCAGCAGATATCGTTATTTATCGGCGCAATCGTTTCTTCGATCGTCATCGGATTTACCATTAAATTCCTCGACAAACCAAGCGCTGAATTACTTGCACAGGGTATCCACCACACCATCGGTACCGAAACTTTTCCTGCACCGCAGGCTACTTTGATGGCAACACTGATAAAAGGTATCTTGTCGTTCAACCTCGATTGGCAATATGTTTTTGTGGGTGTATTTCTTGCAATCACCATGGAATTATGCGGCATTAAATCACTCAGTTTTGCCGTAGGCGCTTACCTGCCCTTATCTACCACTTTACCGATCGCCATTGGTGGTGCTATAAAAGGATTGGTAGACAGGAAAAAGAAGAAAGAGCAGGTTGAAACATCTCCTGAAGAAGATGAGTTAGGAAAAGGCAGCTTATTTGCAACCGGCCTTGTAGCAGGTGGCGCGGTAGCAGGTGTGTTGGTAGCGTTTGTATCCGGCAGCGAATCGGGCAACAAATTTTTGAATGCGGTGAGTATGGAACATGGCCTTACAAATAGTATGGGCGCGGGAATTTACGCTTTATTGGGTGTAGCATTCTTTGCTGCTATGGGCTGGATCTTGTATAGAGTTGCGCAAAGGAAATAGTGTGAATGGATAATGTTATAATGGATAATGGATAATGTTTTCGATTCGAAATTCTTTCGCTTTCTGTAAGAGATTTGAATCGAAAACATTATCCATTATAAAATTATCCATTATCTCATTATTCATTATCCATTAATCAAGTTTTTGAAAGAGATCAACGATATCATCCGTGCGTACGAAAAGGCGCAGCAGCAAGGCTTACAGACTGCCCTTGCTACCGTGGTGCATGTAGAAGGCTCCTCTTACCGCAGGCCGGGAGCCAGGATGTTGATAGAAGAAAACGGTAAACTCACAGGAGCTATCAGTGGCGGTTGCCTGGAAGGTGATGCATTGCGGAAAGCTTTGCTGGTCATGCAGCAGCGGCGTGCCATGCTGGTTACTTACGATACGATGGACGAAGACGACGCGAAATTTGGTGTCGGATTGGGCTGCAATGGCATCATACAAGTGCTGATAGAACCAATATTGGAAGAAGAAGAACTTCATCCGATCCGCATTCTGCAAATGCTTGCGGCAGATAGGACACCTGCAGTTTTGGTCACTTTGTTTTCGATTGCCGATAGAAAAAATGCACAGCCGGGCACATGCATTCTTCAGAAAAAAGATGTCCCTCTTATCGAAAAAAAAGGCAGTCATCCTTTGCAGGATTATTTATCCGCAGACATCGGGGCATCCTTTGAAACAAGATCATCTTCCTTCAAAAATTATATTGCTGAAAATTTCAACCTTACCGCCTTCATCGAATTTGTTCCACCGCCGGTTTCATTGATCATTGCCGGTGCCGGAAATGATGTAGTGCCATTGGTAAACATGGCAGATATCCTGGGTTGGCAAACGACTGTAATTGACGGGCGGCCTGCTTATGCAAAGCCGGAAAGATTTATCGGTTCCTGCCAGGTGATGTTGCTGAATGCAGGAGAAATTTTACAAAAGATCCCTGTGGATGAGCAGACCGTTTTTTTATTGATGACCCACAATTATAATTACGATTTTGAATTACTGAAATATCTGCTGCCGCAAAATGTTGTATACATCGGCATTCTTGGCCCGAAGAAAAAATGGGAACGCATCATTCAGGAATTGAAAGAACAGGAGATAGCCTTATCGGCAGATAATCTTGCCGCGATCCACAGCCCGGTAGGATTGGACATTGGAGCAGAAACACCCGAAGAGATCGCATTATCCATTCTGGCAGAAATAAAAACAGCACTTGCCAAAAGAACTGCTGTACAATTAAAAGACAGACCATTGCCCATTCACGAACAGGATGATACTTTGATCCGTAAAATATCTGTGAGTTGAGCAACCAAAAAAAATATGGCATCATTCTCCTCGCGGCAGGATCTTCTTCACGGTTGGGGCAACCAAAACAGCAACTACCTTTTCAGAAAACTTCTTTGCTGGAACACATGATCCATATTGCCCTTGGGGCAAAAGTATCGGAAGTGATCGCAGTCGTGAACGAAGTTTTTAAACATATATCGCCGGCAGAAAAAATGACTTTACTGATCAATGAAGATGCTGCCAGCGGGCTTTCGTCTTCTATCCGGAAAGGGATAGAAACCATAAAAGAAAAATTACCCGAAGCAGAAGCAGTAATTATAATGCCATGCGATCAGCCATTTTTAACTACTGCAATATTGGATAAACTGATATCAAAATTTGAATCAACCGATAAAGGAATTATTGCAGCCCGTTATGCTGAAACCTTTGGCACGCCTGCCCTGTTTCATCATCGTTATTTTGATCAGCTCCTTCAACTGCAGGGCGACGTGGGCGCCAAATCTATCATGAAAGCTCATACCTCCGATATGGCATATGTCGATTTTCCGCAGGGCGGGATTGATATCGACACTCCTGATGACCTCAAAAACATGGGGATTATACAGTAGATTTGTGATACATTACGCAACGATGATCATAGATAAATTTCAACGGGTACATAATTATCTGCGCATATCCCTTACGGATAATTGCAACCTGCGCTGCTTTTACTGCATGCCTGATGAAACTTATGAATTCACGCCTGCTTCAAGGCTCATGCAGCCGGATGAAATATTTGCCATAGCTCAAAAATTTGTTTCTCTTGGTGTAAACAAGATCAGGCTTACCGGCGGAGAACCATTGGTACGAAAGGATGCAGGAGACATCATACAAAAACTTTCCACACTTCCGGTGCAACTAACGTTAACGACTAACGCTACACGTTTGCATGATTTTTTTTCGCAACTAACGGAAGCGGGTATACGCTCCATCAACATCAGCCTCGATACATTGCAACCAGAAAGATTTTTTTTCATGACAAGGCGTGATCAATTTGCCCTGGTTAAAAAAAATATTGAGCTGTCTATTCAAAAAGGCTTTCATGTAAAAGTAAATGTGGTGGTGATGAAAGGATTGAATGATGCGGAGATCAATGATTTTATCGCCTGGACAAAAGACACCCCTGTTCACATACGTTTTATAGAATTCATGCCGTTCAGTGGTAATAAATGGACCAGCAATAAAGTATTCACCCTGCAGGAAATATTAACTGTTATCAATGAACGCTATGCTACCGAAGCATTACCGAATGATGCACACGACACTGCCAAAGCATTTACCGTTCCCGGCCACGCAGGAACATTCGCGGTCATCAGCACCATGTCGGCGCCATTCTGCAGCGGTTGTAACCGCATGCGGTTAACAGCAGATGGAAAAATGAAGAACTGTCTTTTTTCAAAAGAAGAAACAGATCTGCTCGCCGCATTCAGAGCAGGCAATGATATCGGGCCATTGATACTCGAAAGCATACAATCAAAATATGCCGCACTCGGCGGACAAATGAATACCGATTTTGAACATCTCCATGCCAATGAGATCAGTAACAGAAGTATGATCACCATTGGCGGATAAAAAAATTTCATGATCACGGTAACTGAAGCAAAAGAACTTATACAGCAACATTGCCAACCCGGCAAGCCTATCGATATGCAAATACAGGAAGCATGCGGAAGAATATTGGCAGAAGATATTTTCAGCCAGGCAGATATCCCCAGCTATCCGCAATCTTCGCATGACGGATATGCGTTTAACCATGAGGGTTATCTTCAGCATAAAACACTTCATATAACAGGAGAAATGGCTGCGGGTGCTGAGATCCCTGTTCCGATTGAACCTCACCAGGCTGTCCGCATTTTCACCGGTGCACCAGTTCCCCCGGGAGCAGATACGGTGATCATGCAGGAAAAAATTATCGTGGAAGCTGATAAACTTTTTTTACAGCAACATGATATCGTTCCCGGCGCAAGCGTCCGCCCGACGGGAGGCGAAATAAAAAATGGCGAGCTTGCTTTAAAAAGAGAAAGCCTGTTGACCCCTGCGGCTATCGGTTTCCTGGCAGGCATCGGAACCATTGAAGTAAAAGTATATCCTGTAGTTTCTGTCACGATCATCATCACCGGGAATGAATTACTGGAACCCGGACAGCCATTGGCTTACGGACAGGTATACGAAGCAAATTCGTTTTCGCTAAAAGCCGCCTTACATACTGCCGGGATAAATTCTGTAAATGTTGCTTATGCAAAAGATGACCTGCAGGAGTTGACAACTGTATTAAAAAATTCATTAGCGCATAGCGACATGATCTTACTGACCGGAGGCGTAAGCGTGGGTGATTATGATTTTGTGATAAAGGCCGCCGAAAACTGTGGAGTAGAAAAAATATTCCATAAGGTTCGGCAGAAGCCTGGCAAGCCATTGTATTTTGGAAAAACAAAAAATAATGTTGTTTTCGGATTACCGGGAAACCCTTCGTCTGTACTTACCTGTTTTTATCAGTATGTTTTGATTGCGTTGCAACAAATGAAAAATATACAAACAGCACAAGTAAAAATAATTGTGCCGGTTGCTTCAGACATCAGCAAACCTGCGGGCCTTGCTCACTTTTTGAAAGGTTATTATGATGGCCATACTGTCGAAGTTTTAACAGGACAGGAAAGTTTTCGTATGCGTTCTTTTGCAACTGCGAATTGTCTGGTTGAGGTAGAAGAAGCTTCGACTGGATTAAAAGAAGGCGACAAAGCCACGATATACCTGCTCCCGTAAATTATTTGAAATATTCTCATCGTATCTTGGTGATAGAAATTTTTCCATGGATTATATCTATCTTTTTTATCTCTTGCTTTTCATAGTTGCGTTTCTATATGCATCTGTGGGACATGGCGGAGCAAGCGGATACCTTGCGTTGATGGCATTGTTCAGTTTTACCGCTGATGTGATGAAACCTACTGCGTTACTACTAAACTTATTTGTATCGGGCATTTCATTTTACCAATTCTATCGCGGCAAACATTTTTTATGGAAGATCTTTGTACCATTGGCCATTGCGTCGGTTCCCATGGCATTCCTTGGTGGCAGCATACACAACATCGATCCATCTTTGTATAAAAAAATATTAGGCATTTTGCTGCTCGTGCCGGTGATCCGGTTTTTATTTTTTCCAAATATCACCGTAACAGCATTCAAGCCATCCAACTTTTATCTCTCTTTATTGATTGGTGGAACGATCGGGTTTCTTTCCGGACTCATCGGATTTGGCGGCGGCATCCTGCTATCCCCTATCCTGCTTTTATTAAAATGGACAGATCAAAAACAAACAGCTGCCATCAGCGCCTTGTTTATTTTTGTAAATTCGTTGTCGGGGCTTGCCGGGCAACTCACCAGGGGCATTAGTTTCAGCGGGCAGATGTATGGATTTGTAGGAGTAGCTGTGGTGGCTGGCTGCCTGGGCGCTTATTTTGGCGCATTGAAATTTAACCAGGCAGTGCTGAAAAATATCCTTGGGTGTGTTTTGTTGTTGGCGGCTATCAAATTATTATTTACTTAGACCGGGCATTATGAAATATTTATTCCTCTTCGCTTCTTTATTCGTTTATACTTTTTCATTTGCCCAGGCAAAAGATCGCGTAAAGCAAAAGCCTTATAGTTTTTCTGTGGAAGGCGAAGTAAATCAAAAGATCAGTTTCACTTTGGAGGATGCTACAAAATACAGCAGCATATTCATCGACAGCCTGGTGATCTATAATCACCTCATGGAGAAAAGAAAAACATATAAAAATATCAAAGGCGTTTTAATTAAAGATGTAGTTAACACCGCAGGAATAAAAATGGAGAAACCGAAATTGTTAAGTGAATTTTATTTTACCTGCATCGCTCATGATGGATATAAAGTGGTGTTTTCGTGGAATGAATTATTCAATACCGCAGTAGGCAAAAAAGCGATCGTTGTAACCTCTATCGACGGAAAACCGGTGCAGGATGGCAATGACGGAATGATAATCCTGTCCGCGGCCGATGAAGCTACCGGCAGAAGATTGGTATTCGATTTGGAAAAGATCATAGTGAACAGGGTACCAGAAATTTTACAGCGATGAAAACGACCATTCATTTTTACGGGCAGCTTACCGACATTACTCAGGCTTCTGTATTGGAAATGAACGATGTGCCTGATACTGACAGCTTGTTAAAAAACCTGATGGCGCAATATCCCGGCTTAGGCCAGGTAAAATTTACCATTGCGGTAAATAATTCTTTGGTTCAAAACAACACCCCTTTGAAACCCGACACAATCATAGCATTAATGCCGCCTTTTTCCGGTGGATAAATATGGATAATATTCACGAACGATATGAGCGCCAGATCGCATTACCACAACTAGGTGAAGCAGGCCAAAGAAAATTACTTTCGGCAAAGATACTTGTAGTGGGCGCCGGCGGACTTGGTTGTCCTGCGCTTCAATACCTTGCTGGTGCCGGTGTTGGCACGATTGGCATCATTGACGACGACATCGTTTCATTGAATAATCTGCACCGGCAATTATTATATTCTACAGAAGACATTGGTTTTTCCAAAGCAACAATTGCGGCAAAAAAAATTGCAGCTCTTAATCCTGCCATCAACATATATACTTACAACACACGCCTTATCAATGCGCAGGCGTTGCAGCTATTTCCTTTGTATGATATCGTGTTGGATTGTACGGATAATTTTGCCACAAGATACCTGGTGAATGATGCGTGCGCATTGCTGAAGAAAACACTGGTATTCGGTGCCGTCAATCGTTTTGAAGGACAGGTAGCCATCTTCAATCATTGCCAGGCTGGAAATGATATGCCTTCAAATTACCGCGATCTTTTTCCTGTTCCCCCCGGGGAAGGCGAAGTGATGAATTGTGCAGAAGCAGGTGTGCTGGGCGTTTTGCCGGGCATCATTGGCACCATGATGGCCAATGAGACCATCAAACTGATAACAGGGATCGGGTTACCATTGGTCAATAAAATTTTGTTATTGAACCTGTTGAATTATCAGCAGGCGATCATCGATATCCAACATGGAGAAGCGGGGGCAGCCAATTTACCATTGGATGAAACTTCCTTTTTGCATAAGGATTACATCCCTGCCTGCAACCCGCCATCGGTTTTCAGCATAGGACGTGAACGTTTGTTTGAACTGCTGGAAGATCCTCAAACATTATTGGTAGACGTACGGGAACTGCACGAAACCCCTTCCATCACACAATTGCCTTTCATACAGATCCCGATTTCTTGCCTGCAGGAAAATTTCGATAAGTTTGAAAAAGATACGATCATACTTTTCTGCCAGTCGGGAAAAAGAAGCCTGCAGGCTGCGGCAATACTCACAGAAAAATTTGGCGACAAGAAAAAAATATTCAGTTTACAAAATGGCGTAACAGATATTACAGGGCCTGTTTATTAAACAACCAGCATGAACGAAAAGAAAATAAAAAATATTTTTGTGGAAGGGCCGATAGATCCTGCTTTCATCGCATCCGGCATACAAAAACATAACAGCAAAACTTCCATTGGCGCACATAGTATTTTTCTCGGGCAGGTGAGGGCTGATGTGATAAATGACAAAACCGTTGCTGCGATAGAATATACCAGCAATGTTGAAATGGCATTGGCGCAAATGACAGAGATCCGCGAAAGTATTTTTGCAAAATATCCACTTACCTGCATGCATGTGCATCACAGTCTTGGCAAAGTAAATACGGGTGAAATATGCCTGTTTGTTTTTACATCCTCTGCCCACCGCAAAGCCGCAATCGATGCTTGCGAAGAAACGGTAGAACTTATCAAATCTTCTTTGCCGATCTGGGGGAAGGAGATCTTTGAAGACGAAACGCATCAGTGGAAAGTGAATAGTTGATGTTTTAAATGCACGAATTCCAAGAATTAATTTTTTTCTAAACTCTATAATCAGGATGGTCAACATTACCCATAAATCAAATTCACTTCGTGGAGCAATCGCGACGGCAACTGTAACCGTATCATCAGCTGATACCATTGCGTTGATTGAAAAACGGCTTGTCCCAAAAGGCGATGTGTTTGAATTTTCCCGTGCCGCAGGTTTGCTGGCGATCAAAAAAACAAGCGATGTAATTCCCGATTGCCATCCGCTTCCGGTTGAATTTGCAGCCATCAAACATTCCATCAATGGGCTTGATATAATCATCTCTGTTGAAGTGCACACTATTTACAAAACCGGTGTAGAAGTGGAAGCTATGCATGGTGCGGCTATCACTGCATTGACGATGTATGACATGTTGAAGCCGGTTGACAAAAATATTGTTATTGGCAATATCAAACTTGAAAGCAAAGTCGGCGGTAAATCTGATCGTTTGAAAAACATTCCTGAAGAATTGAAAATTGGTGTAATCGTTTGCTCTGACAGCATCGCCGCAGGAAAGAACGAAGACCGTTCGGGCAAAACGATCATTGAAAAACTCGGGAAAATGAATCTGCAAACAGAGGCTTATGAGGTTGTTTCCGATAATGCCGCACAGATACAACAGGTAACCTTGAAACTATGCAGTGAAAATTATGACCTGCTATTGATCACAGGCGGCACCGGACTTTCACCAACAGATGTAACTCCCGAAGCCATTCGCCCGCTCATCGAACGGGAAATTCCTGGTATCAGCGAAACTGCCCGCAACTATGGCCAGCAACGTATGCCATATGCAATGCTAAGCCGTGGAATTGCGGGTTTTATCAAAAATACTCTGGTGATCACCATGCCTGGCTCTGTAAAAGGAGTGGTGGAAACAATGGATGCTTTGTTTCCGCAGGTATTGCATGTGTTTAAAGTAGCCGATGGCGAACGACATGAAGCCACATAAAGCCAGCCCGGGAACTTCCATGGATAATGGGATAATTGATAACGGATAATGCCTTATATTGGGCGTTCGTTTATTGATTGCAGTTGCATTGGAATGACATTATTATTCATTATCCATTATTTCATTATCCATTAACTAAGTCTATGTGGAAAAAACATCCTAAAGCATTACCCTTTTTGTTCTTCAGCGAAATGTGGGAAAGGTTCGGCTATTACCTGATGATCGGCATTTTTACATTTTATCTTAAAGATGCCGCTCACGGTTTCAATATGGATGAAAAGGATTCTGCCAGCCTTTACGGCACTTTCATCGCATTGGTATTTTTTACTCCATTTCTTGGGGGCCTGATCGCCGACCGTTCTTTAGGTTACCGCCGCTCCATTATCCTCGGCGGATTGATGATGGGCGCTGGTTATTGCCTGATGAGCATTCATAGCATTTCGATGCTGTATTTTTCGATGGCATTGGTGATCATCGGTAATGGATTTTTTAAGCCGAATATTTCTACGCTTTTAGGGAATGTATATTCTACCCCGCAGCATAAGTCACAAAAGGATGAAGGGTATAATATCTTTTACATGGGTATCAACATCGGCGCATTCATATGTAATTTTTTCGGCGCCGCTTTATATACAACCATTGGATGGGGAGCTGCGTTCATCGCGGCAGGTGTGGGTATGTTCATCGGTGTGATCACTTTTATCGTTGGCACAAAACATTATAAAGAATACGATACCCGCAAACCTTTGCAGCCCGGCGATATGCCGCTTTGGAAGATCATGGCAACAGTGATATTACCCTGCATCGTATTCGGTGTGATCGGTTGGTTCATAAAAGGCGATGCGTATATTTTTGATTCCAATTCAACTGACGCATTCATATTCGCCTGTGTGCCGGTGCTGGTATTTTATGTGGTGCTCTTGTTGAAAAGCAATAAGGACGAACGTCCTGCAATGGGCGCCATGCTGGCGATATTTGCCGTAGTGATCTTGTTCTGGGCAATTTTCAAACAAAACGGATCAGCGCTCAATACCTGGGCGAGCCGTTATACGGAACGTCATGTTGATGGCACGCCGGAAAAAATACTGACTTCGCTGAAACAAACCGAAACGGTGAATTACAAACAGGATTCCATCGCCAAAACCGATGCACAATTCAGGAAGATCAAAGTTGATGGGAAAGAAATGAAAGAGTTTGGTTACCCGATGTATTTTAAAAATATAAAAGCAGAAGATGTTCCTGCTGATGGTGGCAGTGTGAAAACATGGGTACCGAGTTTGAGCCAGTCCATTAATCCGTTTTGGGTGATCGCGTTAACTCCGTTGGTAGTAGCATTATTTACATGGCTCCGCCGAAAAGGAAAAGAGCCTTCCACGCCAACAAAGATCGCATTAGGATTATTGGTATCAGCGTTATCCGTTCTCGTTATGATCGCCGCCGTGAAGGCCGGCAACAATGGCGCAGAAAAAGTAAGTGTCTGGTTCCTCATCGCCAGTTATGGTGTGGTCACGATCGGAGAATTATTTTTAAGCCCGATGGGATTGTCCCTCGTGTCGAAACTCAGTCCGGTGAGAATTACTTCATTGATGATGGGCGGGTGGTTTCTCTCCACCTCCATTGGCAACAAACTCAGCGGCATCCTTGCCAGCAAGTGGGATCAATATGATGACAAGGCCAGCTATTTCTGGCTGAACTTTTCCTTGCTATTTGGCGCCGCGGTGTTCCTGTTTATTTTATTGAAATGGCTGAACAGGGTGATGAGGGAGAAGGGAGTGAATTAGTGAATAGTCAATAGTCAAACCTTCGAAGATTACATTTTTTTATTAAAGTTTTTAATAACAGAATAACAAAAGAGCAGTTCCAATGAACTGCTCTTACTTTTTAACTTTGATAGAGTAAACTTCAAAAACAGTATAAAACCTTCGAAGGTTTGACTATTGACTATTCACTATTGACTTATATGAATTTCAAATGCTCATACTGTTTCCCCAGGATCATCCTGTCATCGCTTCCCAGCCATTTATTCAAAACAGTCGCATACACATTCTTAAAATCAACCGTGTGTTTCAGATCGCCGTCATTGAGGTTTGACAGATCGGGTAGATCATTCAGCATTCCTTTTTCTTTCAATCCCCCGCTTACAAAAAACATATTATTTGCTGTGCCATGATCAGTGCCGTTACTGGCATTCTGGCTCACCCTTCTGCCGAATTCGGAAAAGGTCATCAGCAATACATCATCAAAACGATTGTTCTTTTTCAGATCATCTGTAAAAGCTTTTACCGCTCCATTCAATTCTGTAAACAATCTTTTTTGCTGCGCTTCCTGGTTCACATGTGTATCAAAACTACCGAGAGAAACATAGTATACTTTGGTATTGATATCAGACATGATCAGCGATGCGATCGTCTTCAGGTTTTTTCCCATTTCAGTATTGGGGTACGATTGCGAAGTAGGATGCAACTTGCTTTGCTGAAAAATATAATCGGCGCTACTCAATGTGGCGCTCATCGTTTTGTAGAGATAATCCACCGTCTCTTCACTTTGCTGATGCGCCGCATTGATGTCTTTATAAAAACGCTCGTTGCTGCTGCTATACAATCTCCGCGGATCTTTAAATGCAAGGCCTTTTTGCACATCACCTTTCAGGGCAAGGCTCAGCATATCGTCTATTTCCAAAGCCTGTGTGGGTTTGTCGCAACCCTTGCATTGTGCATCCAGGTAGCGGCCAAGCCAACCGGTGTTCACATATTTATCGCTATCGCTCGCACTTTGCCAGATATCCATGCTGCGAAAATGTGAACGATCAGGATTAGGATAACCGACACTATTGAGGATCGACAAATTTCCATCGTCATACAATCCTTTAAAGGCTTCCAGTGCAGGATTGAGGCCAACGTCGCCGGTAAGGCTAAGCGCTTTATCCTTTGCAATACCAATCCTGGGGCGGCTTTTGTAGTAAATATCATTGGTGACGGGTATTACCGTATTCAAGCCATCATTGCCCCCGCTGAATTGTATCACCACAACCACTTTATTACCCTGCGGAACAAAATGGCCTTGTTCGAAAGCCTTCAAAAACTTCGGCATCATGAGCGATGCACTGGCTAAGGAACCGATCTGTAAAAATTCTCTGCGTTTGATAACCATAAGAAATGTATGATGTGTGATGGATGATGTATGATATATGATCTATGATCTATGATGTATGATCTGTTCCGATCAGAACTATTTTCAAGTTTCGAAAGTTATTCAACCCGAAAGAATACATCATAGATCTTAGATCATCCATCATAGATTTATGCCATTTGGTATTCCGGTGTGCTCATCAGATTAATGACTGCACTCTTTATGTAATTTTCCCTGCTTTCCGCATTCAGGTATTTTGTCAATAATGCGCTGTTCAGCCTGCTGTTTGTTTGCAATAAAGTATCCGTGATTTTTTGCGCCAGCTCTTCCCTGGAAGTTTTTTCAAAGATCTTATTGACAAGGCTCCAATCAATTTCTGCAGAACCGCCTTTATCAGCGTACATTTTATTTCGTTTGATGCGAACGTTTTCTTCCATCATCTGTCCCATGCTCACATCGTCATCCGTTTTCGGACTCAGCACGATACTTTCTTTGGCGGCCAGCACCTGCGGCATCTGCAATCGCACCATTAGCGTACTGCTATCTATCCAGCTTCTGCCGCCTGGCCACCCTGCTACGTTTGGCGGATAAAATAATATTTGCCCCAGTACTTTTTGAAACAGCAATTGCGCCGCATCATTATCCATTTCCAAAGGCAAAAAACGCCGGATGCCGGCCAGGAGTTCTACCGGGGATTTGATCTTTGATCCGATATTTTTTTCTTCGTAAAACCAATCGCTTGTGTAAATATCTTCGAGCAATTTTTTGATATCGTATTTATTGTCATAAAAACGTTTGCTCAGCATTTTCACTTTTGCTTCATCTACATTTTCATTGACAAAATAGCTGTAAATTTTTCGGGTGATATAATCCGCCGTCTGTTGTTTCTTCAATAAAATTTCCAGGATATCATCACCATCAAAATTCCCGGTCTCTCCCAGGAAAGTTTTGGTGCCGGTATCATGCTGTTGTTGCCGGAATACGAATTCACCCTGGGCATTAAACCCCCATCCGGTAAAGGCTCTCGCCGCTTCCTTGATATCTTTTTCTGTATAATTTCCCCGCCCCATGGTGAAAAGTTCCATCACTTCACGGGCAAAATTTTCATTGGGTTTCCCTTTTTTGTTTTGTTGATTATTAAGAAACTGCAGCATGGAGGGGGACTTGCTCACTTCTTTCAAAAGATCACCAAAGTTGCCGATCGCATTCGTGCGGATGGTGTGTAATAATTCCTGTTGAAAATAACTATTGATCACACGGCAGGCAAAATGCCCATGCCAGAAAAGGCTCATTTTTTCTCTCAGCTGCGCTTCGCTGTTGATCATTTCATCCAGCCAGAGAATGTTGAGATTTTTTAATTCGTCACGGGAGACCTGGCGACGTTTTCTTGCGGCCTGCGCTTTGGTTTCCTCGTTCTGCATTTTGGCAGCATTGGAAAGATCGCCCAGGCTTTTTACACCATTGTACAATCCATCCACGAGATTTTGTGCGACTTCAATTTTTTCGGGAAATTTTGAGGAGGTCTTTAATAAAAGCTCCCAGAGTTTTTTGGTGGAGAAAGTTTCCAGTTGTGCGGCATTTTCGGCCATCGGCCCAAAAGCTGCCCGCCATAACAGGTGTTGATTTTTTAATCGGATAGTTGCTGCCATACTATTAAATTAGGAATGTGCCGGCCTATGACCATTCCGTTAACGAAATGTTTAACGGAGGGGAAAATTTATTCCGGCACTTAATTTCAGCAAAAAACGACCCAAAAATGTATGATCTAAGATGTATGATCTATGATCTGTTCTCACGAATTGAAGATTATTACAAATATGTAAAGCACTTCAGTTGAAGGTTATTAGATCATATATCTCAGATCATACATCATACATTGTTCTTATCCTTTTTTCGCATTCGCCTGTACATACAGCAACACATGGGCTTTTTCTGTCGAATCCAATCTTGCTTTAGGCGCCATGCTGTTCATGATCGGCACCCATTCCTGTGCGGTAAAATCATCCACTTTTTTCAATCCATGGCAACGGCCACATTTGGCTTCGTAGGTTTTTGCACCCGCAAGAGCTTCCGCACTGTTTTTAGGATCTGCCGTAACAGTGGCAGTGGCTGTGGTCACTTTAGTATCTTCCATCACAACAGGTGCTGTTGTGGGTGTAGTTGTAGTGGTTGTAGTACCTGCAGTTGATGTAGGCGTGGTTTTAGGAGAACAGCTAAAAACGATCACAGCTGCAATGGACAAGAAAGATAGATATTTCATTTTCTGTTGTTTAAACGTTGATTGTCATGCTAAAGTAATCTTTTTCAAAATACGTTGTCAGGAAATTTAATAATTTTGACTTCGCTAACATTTATTTAGCTTACAAAACTCTTTTTTATCAACACCATTTCATGCTGCACGAAAGCCTTTTATTAATATTATTTCTACTGTTTCTCGTATTTGTGCTGGCGATGCTGGGGCAAAAACTAAAGATCTCCTACCCTATATTATTGGTAGTTGGCGGATTGCTTATTAGTCTGATCCCGGGCATACCTTATATTTCTCTTAGCCCGGATATTGTATTTCTTGTTTTTTTACCCCCGTTACTTTATGAAGCCGCCTGGTATACTTCGTGGAATGATTTCTGGAAATCAAAACGACCGATATTACTATTGGCCTTCGGATTGGTATTTTTCACTTCAGTGATCATTGCTTATCTATCCTCTTCCGTCATCCCGGGATTTACGATGGCACTTGGGTTCTTGCTGGGTGGTATCATTTCGCCGCCGGATGCGGTGGCAGCAACATCTGTATTAAAAGGCATCAAACTTCCCAAAAGGATCGTGACCATCCTCGAAGGCGAAAGCCTGATAAATGATGCGTCGAGTTTGATCGTTTTCCGCTTTGCATTGGCTGCTATCATGACGGGGCAATTTACTTTCAACAGCGCTGTCGGCGATTTCCTGCTGGTAACGTTAATGGGAGTGATCGTCGGTATCGCCATCGCGTTCATACTTTACCTCATTCACCGGTTCATGCCCACTACACCGGACATCGACACGGCATTATCCATCATGGCGCCTTACATCATGTACCTGGCGGCTGAACATTTTCATTTTTCGGGGGTGATGGCGGTAGTTACCGGCGGACTTTTCCTTTCTTATCGTTCACATGAAATATTCAATCATCAATCGAGGCTGCAGACCACCAGCGTGTGGAGCACGATCGTGTTTATCCTCAACGGGCTGGTATTTATTCTCATCGGCCTGCAGCTTCCGGTGATCATCGCCGGGCTGAATGGCTACTCCCTTGTCGAGGCCATCCTCTATGGTTTGATGATCAGTGTTGCGGCTATCATCATCCGCATCTTGTGGGTATTTCCCGCGGCTTTTGTGCCAAGGTATTTGTTTAAAAGTATCCGTGAAGCAGAACCCAATCCCGGTTTTGCCGGGCCTTTCGTGATTGGCTGGGCGGGAATGCGGGGCGTAGTTTCCCTGGCCGCTGCGCTGAATATCCCCTTATTGCTGAATGACGGAACACCATTTCCACACCGGAACCTGATACTGTTCATCACTTTTATTGTGATATTGGTAACGCTGGTGCTGCAAGGGCTTACCCTGCCTTCCATCATAAAAAGAATGAAGCTACAATCGCCGAAAGAAGACATTCCCGATGAAGAGCAGGATTCTGCTATCCGCATCCGGCTGATCAACGCGGCACTTATCGTGCTCAATGAAAATTATCGTAAAGAAGCGGATGAGAACAGGCTCGTCGGCAACCTTCGCACCGTGATGGAAACGAACATCATTCACATCATCGAACGGCTCAACTCACTGGAATATGAAGAAACAGACAAGGCGGAAAGAGCCGTTTACAAACGGGTGTACACACATGTGCTTGAAGCGCAACGAAGGGAACTGGTGGTGTTAAGAAGGGAAAAAATATACCACGATGAGGAAATACGAAAGCATCAGTCGCAACTGGATATTGAGGAGATAAGATTGAAAAGGTTTACATAATTAATAATTTATAATTAATAATTTCTCTGGTGTGAACCTTTCATTTTTCATGGAAGCATTTGAACCTGAAGAATTATTAATTATACATTATTAACTATTAATTACTTCTCTTAATCGGGCAGTTTAGGCATCCGCATTTTATTAGGTTCTGCAGTGATGGCATTTAAAAACTCCACAATGTCTTTCTTCTCTTCTTTGGTAAGATCCAGCTTTTTGATCAGCTTGTCCGTTTTTGGGAACAAAGTATCCGTAAGCTGTTCCGGCTTAGGTTTTGGCTGGGGCATACCTGCACTGAACATGTTGATGACGACATCAATATTATCAAACAAACCATTGTGCATCCACGGCCTTGTGCGTATCACATCACGCAGGGAAGGAGTTTTAAATTTACCTACATCCGCAGCTTTTTTTGTAAAATTATACAAGCCAAGGTCTTCATTTTGGCCGCCATAATAAGTGAGCCCCACATTATGAAAATCATTGTCGCTCAGCAAGGGGCCATTGTGGCAATTCATACAACGGGCTTTGGTACGGAACAGGTTTAACCCACGCAAAGCGCCATCGCTCATAGCAGTTTTATCACCCGCCAAAAAATCGTCGAAAGCGGCCTTACGGCTAACAATTGTTTTTTGAAAAACAGCCAATGCTTCCGTGATCGTTTCGGGATTGATGGCCGGAGCCCCGAATGCCGAATCGAACAAAGCCGGGTAGCCTTTTATCCTGCGGATCTTTGTCGTTACCTCCGACATGTCGCTATGCATTTCAATCTCGCTGTTGATGGGGCTGAAGGCCTGATCCTGCAGCGAATTGCTTCTGCCATCCCAGAATAATCTTTTATAAAACCATACATTTAAGATGGTGGGTGAATTCCTTTTATTGGCCTGCTGATCGTGTCCTACAGATTTTTCTCTCCCATCGGCCCACGACAGATCGGGCACATGGCACGAAGCGCAGGATATCTGGTTCGAACCACTGAGCCTCGGATCAAAAAAAAGCATTTTGCCAAGGTTGATCTGGTTTTTAAATGAATCAAGAAAAGGTTCTAGAGGACTCTCAGGAACGATGCCCAGTTCTTTCCATTGAACACCACTATCAATGGTGGGCGCAGGCCAATCGGCAACGGGAAGGCTATATAAAAAACGTAAAGTGTCTGCATATGTTCCCGCAGGAATGGCCAGCTTTTTTTTCGCTGTCTTCTTCTCCCCGATAGTAGAAACCGAGCATGCTACCAGTACCATTATTACCGATAAAACCAACCATTTTTTCATACTAGAAAGTTATAGCTATGCTGCACTGAAACTTCCATCGCTCTTTATCCTGGATTGTTAACCTGCTGAAGGTTTATGATCTTTCTATCAATGCCGCACCAAAATATGCCTGCAGCGCCTTTGGAATATGGATCCCATTTTCCGATTGATTATTTTCCAGCAAAGCTGCAATGATGCGTGGCAATGCCAATGAGGATCCATTGAGAGAATGTACCAGTTCGGTTTTCCCTTCTTCATTTTTAAAACGGATCTTCATCCTGTTGGTCTGAAAAGTTTCAAAGTTGCTGACTGAACTCACTTCCAGCCATTTTTGCTGCGCCGCGCTAAACACTTCAAAATCGTAGGTGAGTGCGGAAGTAAAGCCCATATCTCCACCGCAAAGGCGCAGGATACGATAAGGCAACTCCAGGAACTGCAACAGCCTTTCCACATGGTTCACCATTTCTTCCAGCACTTCGTAACTGTGTTGTGGTTTTACCAACTGTATCACTTCCACTTTTTCAAACTGGTGAAGGCGGTTCAATCCACGTACGTCGCTGCCAAAACTGCCCGCTTCCCTGCGAAAGCAGGAAGAATAAGCCGTCATCTTGATCGGCAGGTCGCTTTCTTTCACGATCTGCTGACTATATACATTCGTTACCGGCACTTCCGCCGTTGGTATCAGGTATAGTTTGTCTTCCGTGATATGATACATCTGGCCTTCCTTGTCCGGCAGCTGGCCGGTACCATAAGCCGTGGCTTCATTCACCATCAATGGCGGTGCAAATTCTGTGTAGCCGGCTTCTGTATTGTAATCCAAAAAGTATTGTATCAATGAACGCTGCAGCTTTGCACCTTTTCCTTTGAACAACGCAAAGCCGCTGCCAGCCAGCTTTGCACCGGTCTCAAAATCCACCAGGTCATAATCTTTGATGATATCCCAATGCGGTTTTGCCCCGGCAAATAATTGCGGCACGGTTCCTCCTTCAAGCACTACTTCATTCTCTTCAGGAGTCTTTCCTTTTGGTACAGAAGTATGCGGAAGATTTGGCAGCAATAATAATTTGCCGGTGAATTCGTCTTCCAGCGCCTGCAACGATGTTTTGATCGTTGATTGTTCTTCTTTCCACGCCGTTACCGCAGCTTTCTTTTCTTCAGCTGCTTCTTTTTCTCCTTTCGCCATCAATGCTCCGATCTCTTTGGATGCTGAATTTACCGAAGCCTGCAGGTTTTCCGAAACGAGTTTTTGTTTACGAAGTTCTTCATCGAGGCGGATCAGCTCGTCTACCAGGCCAATATTGGCGAAGTTGCGCACTGCCAGCCTTTCCTTTACCAGGTCTGCATTCTGCTTGATAAAATTGATCTGTAACATTGTTTTTGTTTTTTAAAAATCCTTTAAGAGCGGCAAAGATAAAAGGAAAAGCATAATTCATACATTTGCGTATGCAACATGTACAGGAAGACCTACAGGTACGCTGGCTCAAACTGAGGATCAAGCTGAAAGAAGTATTTGGTATAAAGCCGGATATGAATGGTGTGCTGCTGCTCATCGGCGTACAGGAATTGGGCCAGGGCCCGCAGCAATTCAGCAAGGAGCAGAAGCAGGACCTGATGCACATCGCCATATGTACGATCCTGTCTGCCAGCGGTTATTATGTAAATGAAGGCCTGGATGAAGAAGGCTGGCCACATTTCAAGCAGTTGAAAGCTTTGCCCGAAAACAATACATTTGAGCAGGAGAATTTTCTCAAAGACCACGCATTATTATATTTTCAATCACAAAATTTTATTTGATCTATGAAAGGAAAATTTACACTTTTACTTTTAGTATTGGTGGCAGGTTTCGTTGTCTCATCGGAAGCCCAGCAGAAAAAAAAGCCGGTAAAGAAAACTACCGTGGTAAGGAAAAAGCCTGTCATGGCAGTAAACAAGTCCACACCAAAATATATTGCTAAAAAAATTGTGGGTACACAGGTGAAGATCACTACCGACTCGGGCGTGATCATCGTGCGTTTGTACGACAGTACCCCGATCCACCGCGACAATTTTGTAAAGCTGGTGAAAGAAGGTTTCTACGATAGCCTGATGTTTCACCGCGTCATTCCACAATTCATGATACAAGGCGGCGATCCTACGAGCAAATATGCCGAACCTGCCGCCCTGCTGGGTAATGGCGGAGATAATATGGAACGCCTTACGGCGGAAATAAAACCGCAGTATTTTCACAAGCGCGGGGTACTTGCTGCCGCAAGGGATGGTAACCCGGAAAAGAAAAGCAGCGCCTGCCAGTTTTATCTCGTTCAGGGAAAAAAACTGACCGATGCTGAAGTGGCGATGGCCGAACAACGTACCGGCAAAAAAATGACAGAAGCAGAAAAAAATATTTATAAAACAGAAGGTGGAACGCCATGGCTGGATGGGCAATACACCGTTTTCGGCGAAACGATCGAAGGATTTGATGTGATCGACAAGATCGCTAATGCCCCGAGAGATGCCAACAACAGGCCGTTGGGGGATATCAGGATGAAGATGGAAATAATTCAATAATGGATAATTGTATAATGGATAATGCTTCCGGATGGAATTGCTTTCTCATCCCGGCAGAACTTTCTCCCGAAAGCATTATCCATTATCCATTAATTAATTATCCATTACCAACCTTTTTACTAAATTGCACCATCACAAAATTTTACCAATAAAAAAACGCTTCTCATGAATTTTCCAGAAAACTTAAAGTATACCAAAGACCACGAATGGGTTTCTTTGGAAGGAAATGTAGCCACGATCGGTATTACAGAATTTGCGCAGCATGAACTGGGCGATATCGTTTACGTAGATATCAGTTCAAAAGGTAAAGCGCTATCTGCCGAAGAAGTATTTGGTACTGTAGAAGCGGTAAAAACCGTGAGTGACCTTTTTCTGCCTGCGGCAGGAACCATCACCGAAGTGAACCCTGCACTGGAAGCCAATCCTGAGCTGGTAAACAGCGATCCGTACGGACAAGGCTGGATGATAAAAATGACGGTAGATACCCCTGCGGATATTGATGGCCTGATGGATGCAGCCGCATATAGCGCGTTGGTAAGTTAATACGATATTATGCAAAAAAATAAAACCCTCTTCATGGGGTTGAGCATCAAAAAATTCATACCAGGCATTGCCTGGTTTTTTGTGGTACTTATCCTGATCTGCACACCCGGCCCCGATCTTCCGGAAGTAGGCGACTGGTTTGGAGAGATCAGTTTTGATAAGGTCATCCACTGCGGTATTTTTGGCCTGCTGGCATTACTGTTCATGTGGCCGGTTGCGAAAGCGGGGCTTGATAAACGAAGCTGTACGCAATGGTTTTTAAAAGTCGCGCTGGCTACTGCCGTATTCGGACTAATGACCGAACTGATCCAAAAATACCTGATCGAAGGACGAAGCTTCAGCCTGCTGGATTGCGCCGCAGATATAGTTGGCGGGTTTGGCGCATTTGCCGTTACTTACTGGTACTTTTTTAAAAGAAAAGCGAAATAAGCCTGATTTTCTGCACAATCGTTGATTGAACGCCTACTAAACAGGCTGGCTGCTTGTTTCAACCACATTTACCACTTACATTTGCTATTATGAAGAACGTAGATAACATGGAGTACAATACAGGGAGAAATCACCTTATCATGAAAGAATATGGCCGCCATATTCAGAAAATGGTAGAATATCTCCTCACTATTGAAGACAGGCAGGAGCGCCAGAAAAATGCGTATGCAGTCATCGAACTCATGGGTTTCCTGAATCCTCACCTGAAGAATGTGGAAGATTTCCGTCATAAATTATGGGATCACCTTTTCCTGATCAGTGATTTTGGCCTGGATGTGGAAAGCCCTTATCCTATCCCAACCAGGGAAACGCTGAAGGCAAAACCGGAAAGACTGGCCTACCCGAAAAAATACCCACGTTTCAATCATCTGGGTAAGAATATAGAAGTAGTGATCGACAAAGCATTGAAAGAAGAAAACCCGGAAAAGAAACAGGGCTTCGCCAACGCGATCGCTTATTACATGAAACTTACTTACAGCAACTGGCATAAAGAACTGATGCATGATGATGCGATACAGCAGGAACTGAGTTCTATCACCAAAGGGGAACTGGAATTCAATAACAGGCCTTTCGTAAAACATCGTGCCGATAACAGGCCGCTTGATGAATACGCTACTCCGGGCCGTAATCAATACCGCAAAAACTTCAGCGGGCGCGACAACAGGAATAACAACGGAGGCGGAAACGGCAACCGTAACAACAACAATAACCGCAATGGAAATTCCGGTGGAGGAAGAGATAACAATGGTGGCGGAAGGGATAACGGTGGCGGAAGGAATAATAACAACAATAGAAATTTTAAAAAACGATATTAAATTAGTTTAGAGACCAGGCTTTAGGGTTAAGAAGTTTTAATCAATAGCCCCCGACTTAAGTCGGGGGCTATTGATTAAAACTTCTAAACTTTCTAAACTCTCTAAACTCTCTAAACTTTCTAAACTCTACACTCAATGGGTATTTTCGAAGTTACCGGTGGTAAAAAACTTTCGGGAGAGATCACGCCGCAAGGCGCAAAAAATGAAGCGTTACAGATCATCAGCGCAGTTTTGCTGACGGATGAAGAAGTGTTGATAAACAATATTCCGGATATCATTGATGTGAACCTGCTGATAGAATTGCTCGGCGAAATGAATGTAAAGATCAACCGTATCGATGCACATACCTGCAGGTTTCAGGCGGATGACGTGAATGTAGAATACCTGCAAAGTGAAGATTACCATAAAAAAAGCGGAAAGCTTCGTGGCTCTGTGATGCTGGCCGGACCATTGCTGGCCCGTTTCAAAAAAGCATACCTGCCCAAACCGGGTGGCGACAAGATCGGCCGCCGCAGGCTGGATACTCATATCATCGGGTTTGAAAAACTCGGCGCTTCTTTCAACTACGATAACAATACCGGTTTCTTCAAACTGGAAACAGAAGGACTGAAAGGGACATTCATGTTACTCGACGAACCAAGCGTTACGGGTACCGCAAACATACTGATGGCCGCTGTTTTAGCCGAAGGCACCACCACCATTTACAATGCTGCCTGCGAACCTTACATTCAACAGCTTTCCAAAATGCTCATCCGCATGGGGGGCAATATCGAAGGGGTTGGTAGCAATATGCTCATCATTCACGGAGTGGGAAAACTGAAAGGCACCGAACATACGATGCTGCCCGATATGATCGAAATAGGCAGTTTCATCGGCCTTGCCGCCATGACACAGAGTGATATAGTGATCAAAAATGTTGGCTTGAAAGAACTGGGCATCATCCCCGAAAAATTTCAACAGCTTGGTATCAAAATGTCTTTCAACGGCGATGATATCCACGTACCGGCGCAGGAGTATTACGAAGTACAACGATTCCTCGATGGAGGGGTGTTAAGCATTTACGATCATCCATGGCCGGGTTTTACACCTGATCTGCTGAGCATCGTATTGGTGACGGCCATCCAGGCAAGAGGCAGTGTATTGATCCATCAGAAGATGTTTGAAAGCCGTTTGTTCTTCGTCGATAAACTGATCGAAATGGGCGCACAGATCATTCTCTGCGATCCACACAGAGCTGTGGTCATCGGGCTTGAAAGAGAAAAACAATTACGCGGTATCACCATGAGCAGTCCGGACATAAGGGCTGGTGTGGCTTTGCTGATAGCGGCATTAAGCGCCGAAGGAAAAAGTACCATTCAAAACATCGATCAGATAGATCGCGGTTACCAGGATATTGATGGCAGGTTGAGAGCGCTGGGGGCGGAGATTGTGAGGAAGGGGTAGGTGCTGGATGCTGGTTGCTGGTTATCGTAGCGAAGGTTTTCATTAGAACAGCCATTTTTATAGCCGTAGGTCTGGGACCAGACGGCGGCGAAACATCCGGCATCCAGTATCCAGCATCTAGTATCCAGCATCCAGCAACTATCACAAACTATCTAAATAAACAAGCCCTCTGCTCACGCAAAGGGCTTGTTCAATTATATCCTTACCGAAATTATTTTGCTTTTACATTCACAGCTACCCTGCGGTTCTGTGCACGGCCTTCGGCAGTTGCGTTATCAGCGATCGGATGTTCGATGCCATAACCAGCAGCACTGATGATGGAAGTTGCGGCAGCACCCAGTGCTTTTGCTTTTGTTGCTACGGCATCAGCCCTTTTCTGCGACAAAACCAGGTTTTTTGCTTTATCACCTGAGTTATCAGTGTATCCACCAATCTTGAATTGAGCAGTCGGATAAGCTTTAGCGATAGCAACCAGGTTTTTCAACTGTGCTTCAGATCCTTCAGTAAGTTCGGCTCCACCGGATTTGAAACGTACATTGGTAAATTCAAACCAGTTTCCTTTTACTGTGTCCAATACCGCTGATTTATCATTCAGGAATTGAACCAGCTGATATTCTGTGCTATTTTTCCCTACAGTCAGTTTACCGCCATTATTTGGCAATTCGATCGTAACATTTTCACCCAGATCATAAATGAAATCACCTGTCAGCGTATCAACTTTTCCTGCAACATGAGCCGTAGCAGTTGCTTCGTGTGACGTTGCTGTACTGTGCTCGTCGTGAGTTGCGGCGGTAGAATCATGGCCACCGTGTGCTGCACCATGAGCATCTCCGCTATCTTTTGACATATAAAAAATACCGGCAGCAATCAGGCATAATAACAATACCGGCAGCAAGATCTTCAATCCCCCGCTCATGCTATCTTCTTGTTGTACTGGTGTTTCGTCGTGATGAACTGACATATTTAATTGTTTTAGTTTAAAGTGTTTAACTGGCGCAAAAATAAGAAAGGAATAAGAAATAAGGAATAAAAAATAAGAAATAAGGAAATAGGCTAGATTTACAACGAACTTCCTTTCTTAAGTCACCCTTGCTTATTCCTTATTTCTTATTTGGTATTTCTTATTTATTTTTGCGCATGGCATCACATTACCACAAGATATTGATCATTACCGCACCATCGGGGGCCGGCAAAACATCCATTACGCACAACCTCATGCAGCATTTTCCACAGCTGGCATTTTCCGTATCGGCGGCTACCAGGCAGGCCAGGGCCAATGAGCGCCACGGGGTGGATTATTACTTCATTTCGCCGGAAGAATTTAAGGAAAAGATAAAAAGCAAGGATTTCGCCGAATGGGAAATGGTGTATGAAGGGAAATATTACGGTACACTCAAATCCGAATTGGAGCGTATCTGGGCCAATAACCAGGTGCCGGTGCTGGATATCGATGTAAAAGGCGCCATTCACGTTCAACAACAATACCCTATCAATACACTCAGCATTTTCATTGAGCCACCTTCGGTGGATGAACTGCGCAAAAGGTTGGAAAGCAGGGGCACAGAAACTGAAGAAACGCTGGCAGCCCGTATCAATAAAGCATCTTACGAGATCTCTTTCAAAACGCATTTTGATGAAGTGATCGTAAATGATGACCTTGACCGGGCCTGTAACGATGCCCGTGAACTGGTAGCGAATTTCCTGGCGGCTGAAGTTTTCCAGGGTAAAAAAGCTGATTAAAATAAGGAATAAGGAACATAAAATAAGAAATAAGGAAGTTACCGACATTTAAATCGACCTTCCTTTCGTAAGTCTACATTTCCTTATTTTATATTTCTTATTTCTCTGTTTCTTATTTCTCTGTACCTTATTAACGGATTGCTTATTTTTATAGTATGGATATAATCACCGCAGTGATAGCGATGCTCGGCCTTCTCATCTTTATCGGATTTTTTTCCGGTATAGAGATCGCATTCATCTCTGTAAACAAACTGGCGATCGAACTCAATAAAAAACAAGGCACCCGCAGCGGAAAAGTGTGGGGCAATCTCGCCGAGCACCCTACCCGTTTTATCGGCACCGTACTCATCTGCTACAATATCGCCCTGGTTTCCTATAGCCTGATCATCGGAACAAAACTGGCATATTTTGGCCACCAGATCCATAAAAGATTTCCCAATGTATCGGAAAATGGCCTGGTTTATCTCGAGTTACTGATAGGTACTGTGGTAGCCGTTTTCTTTTTACTGGTGATAGAATCTTTTAGCAAAGCTTTGTTCAGGGCCAAAAACAACAGCATACTTTCCAACGGACTTATCACTTATCTGGTGCAGGCTTTTTACTGGCTATTCGCTTCCATCGCAACATTTTTTGTCAGCGTGGCCGAATGGATATTGAAAATAATTCTCAATGTAAGTATCAAGGATAAAAAGGAATTGTTCAGCAAGGGTGACCTCGAACATTATTACCAACAAAACAAAGGGCATCACGAAGACGACACTTCCGAGCTCAATAAAGAATTGTTTGAAAATGCTTTGTCACTCAGCGAAACCAAACTTCGCGAATGCCTGGTGCCCCGCAAGGAAGTGATCAGCATCGACATCAATACGCCGATGGAAGAAGTGAAGCAAAAATTCATTGAAACAAGATTGAGCAAACTGGTGGTGTGTGAGAATAATATCGATTCTATTTCAGGTTACATACATCAACTTGACCTGTTTAAAAACCCGGCAAAGATCTCCGAAATACTGCTGCCCATCCCTACCGTTCCGGAAAGTATGAGCGCCACCGACCTGATGAATAAATTCAGCAAAGACAGGAAAAGTATCGCCTGGGTGATCGACGAATTTGGCGGCACCGCCGGTATCGTTACCATGGAAGACCTGTTGGAAGAGATCTTCGGCGAAATAAAAGATGAGTACGATGATGTGGATGAGTTTGTAGAAAAACAATTGGCGGAAAATGAATACATTTTCAGCGGCAGGCTGGAGCTGGATTACATCGCTGAAAAATACGACCTGCACTTCACCGAAGTGGAAGGCGCCGAAACCTTATCCGGCTACATCATACAAAACAACGAAGATATTCCACAGCAGAAGCAACGTATCATCGTAGGCAAATATGAATTCGATATCCTGAGCGTAAATGGCACCAGGATTGAAACGGTAAAACTGAAAGTGCTGAGATAGAGAATAATTCTATCAACAGTCTTTTAATTTTTAATTTTTAATTTTTAATTTTTAATTTTTAATTGGTCTTGACCATCGCAGCGCATATCATTCTCTCTCCAAAAGCTGATCAGAATTATTTACTGGACAACATCATTTTTTGGGCAAAAAATTCACCCGCCGATCATTTCATTATTTTCTCCGATGATATTTCCTTTGCAGATACATTGCCGGCCGGCAACATCACGCCGGTGCTTATTAAGCCTGCGATAAAAAACAATCTCTCTTTTTATTACTGGTATAACCTGAAATTACCGTCATTGCTGAAAAGATATGACGCCAACGCTTTCATCAGCGGATCCGGCGCCATCAGCCTGCGCACCAACATTCCGCAGTATCTTTTTTTGAGAGAAAGTTTTTCCAGGTCGCATGACAAGCATCGTCATAAAAAATATCTCCTGAAATATTTCCCCCGCTTCGCGGAAAAGGCGGCGGCTATTTTTACCACTGAAAAATATATCGCCGCGGCTTTACAAAAAAGGTTTCCGCAGGTTACAAAAGAAATTTTCACTCCTTATCATGCGCTTTCTGAAATATATCAACCTCTCAGCTGGGAAGAAAAAGAAGCCATCACTGCCACTTTCACTTCGGGCAATGATTATTTCGTTCACTATCTTTCCGCTAATACACAGCATTCCGTGAGGATGATGCTCAAAGCATTTTCCATCTTTAAAAAATGGCAGAAATCCAGCATGAAACTCGTTTTCCTGGTGGATAATTTACAGGCTGAAGGCCTTGTTCCGGATATGGGTTTATACAAATACCGCGATGAAGTTCTGTTCATTCCGGCGGGTGCGGACAACAGATCTATGTTGCTGGCAGCGGCTTTGTCGGCATTGTATCTGCCGAAATATATCCATGGAGAAAACTTCGGATTGAATGCGTTGCAATGTAATGTGCCGTTGATCGTGCCTGAAATGGAAGATCTGAAACTCAGTTTTGGCGATGCTGCATTGTATGCCGGTTCTGATGAAACTTCCATCGCCGAAAAAATGCTGCTGCTCTACAAAGATGAAACCCTCCGAAAGACGCTGCTGGAAAGCGGCAGCACACTACTGCTGAATTACGACCTCGAAAAAAGCGCCTCCGAGATCTGGAATGTCATTAATTCGAAGGTTTAGTGCGAAGAAAATTGCCACGAATGCACGAATGAATGCATTTGTATAAGTTGTTTTTTTATTCGTGCATTCGTGGCAACATATTTACACCGATTGTCAGCCTGAGCTTGTCGAAGGCAGGCTTTTTAGACGTAGGCCTTCGACAAGCTCAGGCTGACAATCCAGAAGAGTTGTGATCTGCTTTAATCTTAAGGATCATAATAATCTGCGTTCCGTTTTTACTAACTTTGCGCAAAATTACTTTCACATGCAGAAATCATCTATCAATATAGATATACTTTTAGACCCGAATAAGGTTCCGGAAGCCATTCATTGGAATGCGTCCGACAGTACCGCGGATATGAACCAGAAAGCCAAAGCGCTTTGCCTCGCATTCTGGGATGGGGCCGACAAAACCGCTTTACGCATCGACCTCTGGACCAAAGACATGATGGTTGATGAAATGGGCGACTTTTTTTACCAGATGATGATGACGATGGCAGATACGTTTAAACGTGCTACCAAAAATGCCGAACTTTCTGAAGACATGAAAAAATTTGCACAGGAGTTTTTTGAGAAATTCAGAAAATCGCAGATCACGGAGAACGGAGCTTGATAATGTATAATTTTATAATGGATAATGGATAATTTATTTTCCACTTAAAATAATTTTGAAAAAAGGAAGGTTTTTCAAATGAAAGCATTATCCATTATCCATTAACCAATCTGATAAGAATTCAACTAAAATAAACAATATGGCATTAGAAGCACAGATCATGTCAGAAATGAAAGAAGCCATGAAAGCCAAGAATGAAGCGGTTCTCCGTGGATTGAGGGCTATCAAGGCAGAGATCATCAAAGCAAAAACAGAACCAGGCGCCGGCGGCGAGATTGACGAAGCTACCGAGCAGAAATTCCTGCAGAAAATGATGAAGCAGCGCAAAGACTCCCTGGATATCTTTGAAAAGCAGGGCCGTGAAGATCTTGCAGTAAAAGAACGTGAAGAGATCGCCGTGATTGAAAAGTTCCTGCCCAGGCAAATGGATGCGGCTGAAATAAAAGAAGCCGTTGCCGCCATTATCAAAGAAACCGGCGCAAGTTCCGCTGCTGATATGGGTAAAGTGATGGGTGTGGCTTCCAAACAATTAGCGGGAAAAGCCGATGGGAAAAGCATTAGTGCTATTGTGAAAGAACTGCTGAATTAAATAAAAAATAAGAAACATAAAATAAGGAATAAGAAAGTGGCACTCGTGAGACCGAAGCACTTCCTTATTCCTTATTTCTCATTTTTTATTTCTTATTTTTATTCACTATGCTGATAGATTCTATCTTCGCCATCTTACTCGTTCTGGCCTGCATCAAAGGCTACACCAAAGGACTCATTGTGGCGCTATTCTCCATCATCGGGTTTATCGTTGGTCTTGCAGCGGCTATCAAACTTTCTTCTTTTGTAGCGGAAAAATTATCCGCTTCTATGAATGTTTCCGCCAAATGGTTGCCCTTCATTTCATTTCTGCTGGTTTTTGTAGCAGTCATCCTCCTCATCAACCTGGGAGCAAAACTGATCGAGAAATCAGTCCAGATGGTGATGCTAGGCTGGGTAAACCGGATCGGAGGTATTATATTATACATTCTTCTTTACAGCATCCTGCTGAGTATTTTCCTTTTTTATGCCATCCAGCTCAAGTTCATCACCACCGACACGGTGAAAGCTTCTGTCATATATCCCTACATCGAATTCCTCGGCCCGAAAGTGATCAACTCTCTCGGAGTTATCGTTCCGTGGTTTAAGGATATGTTTACGGAATTGCAGGATTTTTTCGGAAAGCTTTCCGAAAAAACCAATTAAGAATTAAGAATGCTTCCAACCAGAACCTTCATTGCTATTTAGAACCGTCATTGCGAGGCACGACGCAATCTCCTAAAAAAGTTTCGAATGCTGATCCAGGGGATCGCCGCGCTGCGCTCGCAATGACAGTTCTATTTTACACTCTTAATTTTTAATTCTTAATTCTTAATTAAACTCCTATTTTTGTAAAATCTACTAATTTACTAGACTATTAAATAGTACAAGCATGGCTCATCCTTCTTACCTGGCTTTCGCCGTTCCTTTGTTCCTGTTTTTCATGGGATTAGAGTATTGGTATTCCAAAAGAAAAGGAAAAAATTTTTTCCAGTTTGCCGAATCGGTGGCCAATATCAATGTTGGCATCGCAGAAAGGTTAATGGATGTATTCACCATGATCCCGTTCTTTTATTTTTTCCAATACATACATACCAATTACGCCATGTTCGACCTCAAGGCCAATGCATTCACCTGGGTGGCATTGTTCCTGCTCACCGATCTTGTATGGTATTGGTACCATCGCCTGGCGCATGAGATCAATATATTGTGGGCGGCCCATATCGTGCATCACCAGAGCGAAGATTTCAACTATACGGCTTCGGCGAGGATCACTGTTTTCCAGGCGGCTATCCGCTGTGGCTTCTGGGCAGTATTGCCGCTGATAGGCTTCCCGGCCCCAATGATCTCCGTGCTGCTGCTTATTCATGGCCTTTACCCATTCTTCATCCATACGCAAACCATCGGCAAGCTGGGCTGGGCAGAATACATATTTGTAACCCCATCGCACCACCGGGTACACCACTCTTCCAATCCGCAATACCTGGACAAAAATTACGGCGATGTACTCATCCTCTGGGATAAGATCTTCGGCACTTTTGTGGAAGAAAAGGAGCAACCGGTGTACGGACTTACCAAACCGCTCAACAGCCATAGCTTTTTGTGGCAACATTTTCATTACCCGCTGGAACTCTACGTAGCCTTTAAAAGGGCGAAAGGCTTCAAGGCAAAATGGACGGTATTGTTTGGCAGTCCCGAAGGGATCGATCCAAGGATCAGGACCCATCTCGAGAAATTTTTCCTGAAAAAAAGGCAATTTTTCCAGCCTACAAAAGCGCACAGGCAATATATCGGCATCCAGACCACTATTTCCCTGGTGCTGTTATTCGTAGTAATTTATTTTTACGGCAGCCTTTCATCCCTGCAAACCAGCTTTATCAGTGTGTTCATCCTCATCAGCCTTATCAATACAGGCGCTATACTCGAGCAGCGTTCGTGGATCTTTTACCTGGAATATGCCCGTTTATCGGTATGCCTGCTATGGGTCTGTTGTTATTACCCCAACCTGTTGCTGGGCATTTCGGCGGCCACCATCCTCGTTATCTTCCTGTATTATTTCAGGCCGATGGAGAAACGTTATAAAAAAATATTATATCAGGAGATACATTCCTGACCAGTCTACCAAAGCCGCTTACACCATTTATGTCAGCCTGAGCTTGTCGAAGGCGATTTCAGGACCAATACTGCCTTCGACAAGCTCAGGCTGACATTTGGACGAGAATAAAAATTACACTTTTTATATTTTTTCATTCCTGTTATCTTTGCCCGAAACCGCATTTTTTGCTCTAAATCGAGTATTTTAGCAAAACATAGATCAGCACAACCATATTAACCCAGCGAATGGCCTACGAAATAAAACAAGACGGAAAATTCAAATTCATAGAAGAAGGACAAGGGGAACCTATCATGTTCCTCCATGGATTATTTGGTGGGCTCAGCAACTTTCATCACCTGGTAGAGCATTTCCGCAAAACCAACAAGGTGGTAGTACCCACATTGCCTTTACTGGATCTCGACCTTTTGCACACTTCCGTTGGCGGATTGCAGAAGTTTGTCAATAAATTCATCGAGCACCGCAAATACGAAAATATCCATCTCATGGGAAATTCCCTGGGCGGACATGTAGCGCTGGTGCACACTTTGAAGAATCCTTCCAAGATAAGATCACTGATACTCACCGGCAGTTCCGGCCTTTTTGAAAACGGGATGGGCGATACTTATCCGAAGCGTGGCGACAAGGAATACATCCGCAATAAAACGGCGCTTACCTTCTACGATCCGAAGCTGGCCACTGATGACCTCGTGAACGAAGTATTCGAGATCACCAACAACCGGCTCAAAGTGATCAAGATCATCGCCCTGGCAAAAAGCGCCATCCGCAATAATCTTGGCGAAGAACTCAACCAGATAAAACAACCTACCTGCCTGATCTGGGGCAATAACGATACCATTACCCCGCCATTCGTAGGTAAGGAGTTTAACCGCCTCATCCCTAACAGCGAGCTTCATTTCATAGACAAATGCGGCCACGCCCCGATGATGGAAGTGCCCGAAGAGTTCAACAGGATCCTGGATGGATTCCTGGCTAAATTATCAACGCCTGCTGCAACGGTTTAACGTTATTTTTTGTCACTACTGTTAAACGTTGCATCCTTTTATTTACTCCCAACGTAAATAGAAAAACATAAACCCGCAAAATGCTAACAGTAGACCTTATCAATAATAATATTCCCCGCCTGCGCTTGCAGGATACTGTAGGCAAGGCGCTTCAGCTCATCAACGATTTCCGCGTTTCTCATTTGGCCGTAGTGGCAGAAGAAAAATTCCTCGGGCTTATCAGCGAAGAAGACCTGCTGGATGCAGAAGATGAAAAGATCTCCATAGAAGTATTACAGAACAATTTTGTGAATGCCGCCGTAAAAAATAACGTGCATTTTTTAAATGCCGTCAACAGCAGCATACAATTTGATACCACGGTAGTTCCCATCGTCAATAATGAAAATGAATTTATCGGCGTGATCACTACTGCCGACCTGCTGAAAACGCTCGGCAATTTTTCCGGTGCCAATGAGATCGGCGGCATCATCGTAATAGAGATGGAACGCTCGCAATTCGCCATATCGGAGATAAGCCGCATCGTGGAAAGCAACGACTGCCACATTCTCCACCTCAATACTACGGTTGATCCCACCACCGGAATGCTGACCGTTACCATCCATATCAACAAACGCGAAATATCGGCCGTGGTAGCCACTTTTGAGCGGTACGAATACGATGTTACTTATTACTTCGGAACAGAAAAATTTGAGAACGAGATCGATAGCAATTTCAGGCACCTGATGAATTACCTGGATATATGAGATCCGTTTTGCTGATATGTTGCCTGCTGGCAACAGGTTTTGGCGCTGCCGCGCAAATAAAAGACTCTGCTACACTTGCTTTACTTCAACAGGATACTTCGGCAAAGGTCAAGGTCGTTACCATCTCCATTTCAGGAAATAAAAAAACTAAAGGATACATCATCCTGCGTGAAATGCAGTTCAAAGAGGGTGATAGCCTCCTCACTGCTACATTGGCCCGAAACCTGCAACAGGCACATGACCAGGTATACAACACTACCCTTTTCAGCGATGTAGCGATCACCCCCACATTCATTTCACCCACACAAATAACTATCAGCGTGGTGGTGAAAGAAAAATGGTATATCTACCCAACACCACAATTTCAGCTGGTGGATCGTAATGTGAATGAATGGATCAAGATCTACAATGCCGACCTCAACCGGGTGATCTATGGAGTTAAATTCGCTCATTACAATTTCAGCGGCCGCCGCGATCAATTACGCGTTTACCTGCTGAATGGTTATGCCCGAAATATCTCTTTCGCCTACAGCGCCCCTTACAGCAATTCGGCGCTCACCGAAGGTTTTTCCGTTGCCGCAGGCTTTACACAAAACCGGGAAGTGCCTTATTACACGACCTGGTTCAATAAACTGCTGCAATTCAAAAACGGTGATTTCGTGCGCAATGTATTTTCCATTTCCGCCGGATATACTGTGCGAAAAAGTTTTTTCAAAAAACATTCCTACGTCCTTAGTTATACATTGCAGAATGTGAATGATTCCTTGCTGACCTCACGTTACAACCCCAATTATTACGGCTCCGCAAAATCGCACAATGGCTACCTCGATATGATCTATTCTTTCCAGTACGCCAATACCAACAACATCAATTATCCCCTCCGGGGACTGGTGTATGGCGGATCGGCATTGAAACGGGGATTTGGCTGGAAAGGCGGCATCAACATGCTGCAGCTGGATGGATACTTTGCCAGATACCTGCCTCACGGCAAAAACTGGTACAGTAGTTTCCAGGTAAACGCGAAAATAAAAGCGCCTTTTGAGCAATCTTATTTCAACCAACGGGCATTCGGCTACGGCGACCTCTTCCTCCGCGGACTCGAATATTACGTGATAGACGGTGTGGCCGCCACTCTGGGAAAATATACCTTAAAGAAAAAAATATGGGCATTTGATGTACCCGTACCTTTCAAAAACCGGCTGGCATCCAAAATCCCTTTTACCATTTTTGCCAAAACCTACGGCGATGCAGGTTACAGCTACAACAAACCGGAATTCTACTCGGTGCTCAATAACCGCTTACTTTACAGCGGCGGCTTCGGCCTGGATATCCTCACCCTGTACGACATCAACCTTAAGATTGAGTATAGCCTGAACCAGTTAGGCGAAAAGGGAGTATTTTTGCAGATGAGAGGCGGTTTTTGAGCGGAGCTCAGAAGCAATTACGAATGACTAATTACGAATTACAAATGAGTACTTTCGGGTTATAGTTCGTAAAGTGGCGTAAAAGATAACAGTCTTCAACCATTGCATCCATTCGTAATTCGTAATTAGTAATTCGTAATTAATTTTAATGAGAATAGCAATATACAGCCGGGGCATAGAGAACAACCAGATGCAGGATATGGAACTCCTGCTGGCAGAAATGGATAAACATGGTGTGGAGCCGGTTTTCTTCCAGGATTTTTTCAACCAGTTTTATTCCGCGGTAAATATCAAAGGCAAATATTCCACGTTCAACTCCAGTGCAGATATGGACCTCTCCATCGATTGCCTCATCAGCCTGGGTGGCGATGGTACTTTGCTGGATACCGTTACGCTGGTAAAAGATACCGGCATCCCGGTGCTGGGCATCAACTATGGCCGCCTTGGTTTCCTGGCGAATATCGGTAAGGAAGAATTGCACACGGCTTTTGAAGCACTGGTAAACCGCAAATATGTGCTGGATAAAAGGGCACTCCTGCACCTCGATGCGGATGTGCCTTTATTCGGTGATACGCCCTATGCGCTCAATGAATTTTCCATCCACAAAAAAGATTCTTCGCCGATGATCAAGATACACACGTATCTCAATGGCGAGTTCCTCAATACTTATTGGGCCGATGGATTGATCGTGGCTACGCCAACAGGTTCTACCGGTTACTCACTCAGTTGCAATGGGCCGGTGGTTTTCCCCGACAGCGCCAGCTTTGTGATCACGCCGGTTTCGCCGCACAACCTCAACATCCGCCCGATCATTGTGCCAGATAACACCATTGTTTCTTTCGAGCTTGAAGGCCGTACCGACGGCTTCCTCTGCACACTCGACAGTAGAAGGGAACTGGTGCCGAAAGAAATACAGATCGCTGTAAAAAAAGAACAATTCGGCATCAACCTGATCAGGCTGAATGAAAATAATTTTTTACAAACGCTGCGCAACAAATTGTCGTGGGGGTTGGACAAAAGGAATTAACAATTACGAATTACGAATTACGAATTGGTGCTCCCGATTTGTAGTTCGTAAGGTTTCCCCAGGTTGTAATGAACTTCCCGGGATTGAACTCATTCGTAATTCGTAATTCGTAACTCGTAATTATGAATTCTAAGCCAAAAAAAATACAACTCATCTTCGTCATCTACTGGATACTCCTGGCATATATCATTGCCGCGTTGATCTTTTGGTTTATCGCATTGACGCAGCAGAATCAGCAGATGACCACTTTTAAGCTGCAAAGGCTGAGATCGGAAGACGTGAATTATACGGAGCAATATCTCCGCATCGAAGATGAAAAACGCCGCAAGACAGCGCAATACATCGGCGAAGGAAGTATCTTCCTCTTGCTCATTCTGGCCGGGGCCATTTTTATTTTCAGGGCGGTAAGAAGGCAATTGCGGCAGAGCCTCGAACAGCAGAATTTCATGATCGCTATTACGCATGAATTGAAAACGCCCATCGCCGTCACCAAACTTAATCTCGAAACACTGCAACGACGCAAGCTGGATGAAACGCAGCAGCAGCGGCTCATTCACAATACCGTGCAGGAAGCCAACCGGTTGAACACACTTTGTAACAACATGCTGCTTTCTTCGCAGATCGAAGCTGGCGGCTATCGTGGCGTGGATGAAGAAGTGAGTTTTACCAATATCGTTTCCGAATGTTGCCAGGAATTTTCTACCCGCTTTCCCGAACGCCGCTTGCAGCAGGACATCGCAGAAGACATTTTTGTGATCGGCGATCAGCTCTTATTACAGATCGTGGTAAACAACCTCGTGGAAAATGCGCTCAAATATTCACCAAAAGACAGTCCTGTGACAGTTGTATTGGAAAAAAAATCAAATATTGCAGTGCTGAAAGTGATTGACAATGGTGCCGGAATTGCCCGGGAAGAAAGGAAAAAGGTTTTTCAGAAATTCTATCGCATCGGCAACGAAGCCACCAAGAGGGCAAAGGGCACCGGGCTGGGATTATACCTCACCAAAAAGATCATCAACACACACAAAGGAACCATCAACATAGGCGATAATCCGGGCGGCGGAAGCATTTTTGCAGTAAGCCTCAAAGCGGAAGCATAAACATACAGACATGGCAGAAAAAAGTTTTTCAATACTACTGGTAGAAGACGAAGAGAACCTGCAGGAAGCCCTGAAGCTGAACCTGGAGCTGGAAGGATATGAAGTGACGAGCAGCTACGATGGTGCCGATGCATTGAAAGTGGTGCAGCAGGAACATTTCGACCTGATCATCCTGGATGTGATGTTGCCCGAAATGGACGGCATCGCGGTATGCGAAACTATCCGCCTCACCAACACCGAGATCCCGATCCTCATACTCAGCGCCCGCAACAGCAGCGCCGACAGGGTATTGGGGCTTAAGAAAGGCGCCGATGATTACCTCACCAAGCCTTTCAACCTCGAAGAATTATTATTGAGGGTAGATAAACTCATCAAAAAAAGCGAACAGCTTTCCATTAAGCAGCCATTACCCAATCATTATGAATTTGGAAAAAATAAGATCGATTTTAAAGCGCAGGAATGTTATACCAAGAGCGGCGAAAAGATCCTGCTGACCAAGAAAGAGATCATGCTTCTGAAGTTGCTCATTGAGAATAAGAACGAAGTCGTTACCCGGGAAAAAATATTGCAGGCTGTTTGGGGATACAACGTTTACCCCACTACCCGTACCATCGATAATTTCATCCTGAACTTCAGAAAATATTTTGAATCAGACAGCAGGAACCCGCAGTATTTTCATTCGGTGAGAGGGGTTGGGTATAAATTCACTGAGTAGTTGAAAGTTGATGGTTAACAGTTGAAAGTTGATGGTTGATGGTTAAAAGTTATGACCGTCATCATAATTGAACCTTCAACGTTCAACCTTGAACTTTGAACTTTGAACTTTCAACCTTGAACTTTCAACCTTGAACCTTCATCTGCTCAATCACATCATGCGCCCTTCCATATACTTCATTCCGTTTTTCATTTTCTACAAACGGAGTATAGAGGTACCATTCAATATCCTGCATCAGTTTTTCCAGTTGCAATACCGTTTCATTGGCGATGCCGGATCGGTCCATGGCTGCCGCAATGGTTTTTGAACTGATCTGTGAGGTATTCAGATGGAATTTATGCGCAATAAACTCTTTCAATTCTTTATTAAGCAATACATAAAATTCCTGGCAGTTATCTGTATACAAACAAGTCTCAGCCTGCTCCAGCGGATTCTTCTGATTGATCGCCAGAGATTCTACCACACTTTCCATTTTCATCCGCTCCTTCTCTGCCTCTTCTTTTGCTTTAGCCTCAGCAATTTTTTCTTTTTTACTTTCATTTTTCATCCAGTAATACAACCCGAAAAATATCACCACGGCTACAAAACCGATGATCCACCAGCGGTGCGAAAAAATGCTGTTCAGAAAAGAAACTTCCACTTTCTTCGGCTCCTGTACTAACGGTGATGCCTGTACGCCGGTTCCTTTTGTTACGTTGAATGTGATCGGGCCGGTACTATCTTTTTTGTATGTCGCCGACTTAGGGTCAAAATAGCTGAACTCAATCCTGGGGATGGTATACGTGCCTTCTTTTTGTGCGGAAAAAGAGAACGTAAATGTTTTTTCACCACTGATGGGGACCGTTTGCTCCGAAATATTTTCCGTCAGCTTTGGCTCAAATGGCTCAATGCCCTCCGGCCACGCGATATCCGGAAGCGTTACCAGGCGCAGGTTTCCGGCACCGCTGATGCGGATGGCCATCGTGCCGGTCTCATCCGTTGAAAAATTCTTTTTTGCCAAGACCGATTCAATATGAAAATTCCCGACAGCCCCTGTAAATGATGCGGGCTTGCCGGTCTCGGGCAACGGTTTTACAGTGATGGTGATCGGTTTGTTGCTGATCGTCACGTTCTCATTGATCACCAGTGAAGGATCAACGATCATCCCGTTGATCAGGTCCATGGCGTTGGAGGCATTGGCGCTTCCCTGGTCGCGGAGAAATTCTATCTGGTTTTCCACTTCCGCCGATTCCAGCCCGATCTCTCCCGCCTGCAAAGGGTACAACTGCGATTTACGGATCACCAGCATGTTGAAGTCGCGGCCATCGAGTGATTCTTTTGAATAAAAATTTTCGTCTGGCCTTTGCATGTCCACTACCGAAAAGCCATTAAAAGAAGGGTTCTTCACCAGGCGGCTGCTGTTTTTTAAACGGGTATATAATTTATAGGTGGCTACCACCGGTTCCCCAACATAACAGGTTTTCTTATCGGTCTGCAACCGGAGCTGCAGGTTCTTCGCCACTTTATCCGCCACCGTTTCGTTCTTAAATAAAACAATGTCTTTGAAATTCACTTCCCTTGCATTGGACGTAACTTCCTGCCCTTTGCCCACCTGTACGGTAATGGGTGCGCTGCGCATTTTTTTTCCATCGATGATAGCGGTTGCTTCTCCGATCGTGAAATTTCCGAGGCGCTTAGGTTGTATCAGGTAAGAAAAGGAAACGTAATGTGATGCCTGCCCGTTGATCTCTACCGTACCCGTTTCCTGCAATGGGCCGCTGATGATGTTGAACTGTTTTAAGGATGGTGGGGAAACGTTTTCAATTTTTTCCGCATTTTCAATCACGATGCGAAAGGCGAGGTATTCATCTTTGACGGTTTGTTGTGCTGAAAGCGAAGTGTATAAACGGGATTGGGCCGATGCGCTGAAGCATAAGAGATATAAAAGGCCGGTAAATATTATTTTCTTTAAAAATAGGTTCATAAAAAACGCGTCGCTGCAAAAGTAAAACAACTATCATGGCCGCTTTGCATTGCGCTCACAAATGATTTTAAATAAACTGTTAATTATAGGTCGCCGAGCTGTGGCCTCAGGATGATAGATTCTACCACGGCCTGCGATGAAAGCCTGGTGGCCGACAGCACAGATTCGGCGATATCGCTGCCTTCCATGATGCGTTTGCTGCTGTTGTCGAAGCCCGCCCAGGAATCGGTGAGTACTGCACCGGGGTAAACGGTAGTTACTTTTATTCCTGTCGGTTTCAGCTCGTGGCGCAGATTCTGGCTGAACCCATTGAGTGCATATTTGCTGATGCTGTAGCTTCCACCGCCTTCGTAGGCATTGAGGGAAGCCACCGAGCAGATATTGAAAATATGTCCTTTGCCATTCGCTATCATCGCAGGCAACAAATGCCTGGTGAGGTAATAAGCGCTGTACAGGTTGGTATTGATCATTTCTTCCAGAACCCCGTCCGCTTCATCAGCGATCTTGCCGGGGATATAACGCCCGGTATTATTAACGAGGATATCAGGGGTGCCAAAACTGAGGCACATTTCCGCGAAGCCGGCAATATCTTCTTTTTTGGTAAGATCGGCTGCCAGCGCAAATACTTCCGCAAACAGATAACGCTCCCTGATCTCAGCGGCAGTATCCTGCAACTCATCATCTGTGCGGGCGCACAGGAATACACGGTTATTTTCGGAAGCGAATTTTTCGGCGATCGCTTTACCTATGCCTTTGCTGGCGCCTGTGATAACAACATTCATATAACAGTATAAAAAATGATTAATGAGTATCTTCGCTTCTACGAAGGTAAGTCTTGTATTTAAGACTGTGCCCCCGTTCATCATCTCTGTCAGCCTGAGCTTGTCGAAGGCGGATTGGATAACCTATATCGCCTTCGACAGGCTCAGGCCGACAACATATTAAATGATTAAATTTTCTTTTTAATGCCACAATACAAACACATTTTTTTCGACCTCGACCACACCCTTTGGGATTTTGATAAAAATGCGGAAAGCACCCTCACGGATGTATACGCACACTTTAGCCTGGATACCCGTGTGGAAGCGCCTTTTGATGATTTTTACAGGAAGTATCTGTACCACAATGAAAAACTGTGGGCGCGCTATCAGAATGGATTCATTACAGCCGAAGAGTTGAAATGGCGCCGGATGTGGCGTACGCTGCTTGATTTCAAAATTGCCGATGAAACTTTAGCGAAAGACATCAGCGGAAAATTCATGGATATACTGCCCACCAAGCAACATGTATTTGAATATACCCATGAGATCTTACAATACCTGCTGGATAAAAATTACGTGTTGCACCTTATCACCAACGGGTTTGAAAAAACGCAATGGAGCAAACTCAAGCATAGCGGACTGGAAAAATATTTCACCCACATGATCACGTCGGAAACGAGCAACAGCCTGAAGCCGAAGAAAGAAATATTTGATTACGCGATGAACAAAGCCGGAGCCACACTACCCGAATCGATCATGATCGGCGACAACCTCGATGCGGACATACAAGGTGCTTTGAATGCAGGCATGGATTGCATTTTTGTTAATCACATAGGGGCGGTGTGTTCTATTGAACCGACTTATAGCGTTACACACCTGAAAGAATTGGAAACAATATTTTGATGTATGATGTGAGATGTATGATGTGTGATGTATGATGTATGATGTCTTTAGACTGGAAGCTTTTAATAAAACTGTTATTATTTTGTTTCAGCCATGATAAATTTTCTGGAATAGAAAATATTCTCCATTGAAAAACATCATACATCTCTCATCATACATCATACATTTCTTTGCAGCATTCTCTGCTATTTCCTTGTCTTTTTTCACATGAAAAGATTGCTGCTTATCTTTTGCCTCAGTATGTCCATTACTGCTGGTGCCCAAAAAAATCATCCCATCATAAAATTTTCTCCATTGGCCGCACTGGAAGAGGGGAATTTTCCGGTAATACAGGCAGGCGTGGAGTTTCCGCTAAAAAATAACCTTAGCCTGTACAGCGAGATCGGTATCCGCTACCGCAAAGGTATTTATGATAATGCCGATACTATATTTACAGGAAGTGGTGGCTTCAAAGCAAAAGTGGAACTCCGGCATTACATCACCAATGAATGGCGGAGCTGGTTAGAAGGGACTTATTGGGCGGCTAATATTTTTTATACCAACAGCAGCCACAACACTTCGATGGTGTATTACAAAGGCAACGATAGCACCACCAGGATAGGCGATGATTTTGCCGTGAAGAAAACGGTGATAGGATTGAACGCACTAAGAGGCTGGCAAAATTCGTACGGCAAACGTTTTATGGTAGATGCCTACATTGGAGTCGGTATCCGGTTCCGCATCATCGATCACAGCCACCTCGAATATGACCGTAAGGTTGACAGGCTGGATGGCGCCAGGCATTTTAATGTGAATGAGATGCGCCATCAGACTGATACGAGGAACGGCCTCAGCGTAGCGCCGAATCTTACGTTTGGCATAAGGCTGGGATGGAGGCTTTAGGAATGTATGATGTGAGATGTATGATGTCTCCAGAGTGGAAGTTTTTTTTACAAAATGATATTGTATGATTTCTGCAATGACGAATTTTCCAGAAAAGAAATTATTTTCCCTTGAAAAACATCATACATCATACATCTCACATCATACATTGATTGTTACAAAGTAGCAATCACGCTCACTCCACCCTTCACCACTTCATTCAGCCCTACATTTATTTTTGTACCTACCGGCAATAGCAGATCTACCCTGCTGCCGAATTTGATGAAACCGAGTTCTTCGCCTTGTTTTACTTTATCGCCTACGTGCAGATAATTCACGATGCGTTTGGCTACAGCACCGGCAATTTGTTTTACCAATACCTGTACGTTATCTTTTTTGATCACCACCGAATGGCGTTCGTTTTCTGTAGAAGATTTCGGGTTCCAGGCCACTAAATATTTTCCTTTGTGGTATTGATTGTAGACCACTTCGCCGCTCAATGGGTTCAGGTTTACGTGCACATTTGCAGGGCTCATGAAGATGGATACCTGCAGGCGTTTTTCGTTGAAATATTCCACATCTACCGTTTCTTCAATCACCACTACTTTACCATCGCAGGGAGAAACCACCAGGTTGTCGCCCAGCGTAAGCGTACGCGATGGGATGCGGAAAAACGAAACGATGAACAGCAGGAAAAATAAGGTGATGATGAATGCCGCGATGCAGATCCACAATAAGGAAGCACTGAAAAACCAGAATAAGGCGATGTTAATCACGCCGAAAACAAGGGTTGCCAATGCGATAGATTTATATCCTTCTCTGTGTATGGTCATTAGTTGAGTGATTTTTGAACGGCGAAGATACTTGAAAGGTTCAAAGGTTCAAAATGTTCAAGAGGTTCAAAAGGTTGTTGAACATTTTGAACTTTTGGAACCTCTTGAACCTTTTGAACCCACTAACGGCCTACAAACAGATAGACGTAACCCCACACAAACGGCGTAGCCACCAGCAACGAATCAAACCTGTCCAAAAAACCGCCATGCCCCGGCATAAAGCTTCCGCTGTCTTTGATACCGGCCATGCGTTTCAATTTACTCTCGAGCAGGTCGCCGAGGGTGCCCGCTACCGCGGCGATGGCTGCTATGCAAAGCCAATGTTTAACCGGTAAAGATTGTAATGCAGGCAAAAAATAACCGAGTAGCCCCATTACCACCACGCATAAAATTGCGCCACCGGCGGTGCCTTCCCAGGTTTTTTTTGGAGAGATCTTCGAGAAGGGGGTTTTGCCGATCAACGACCCAACGATGTACGCCATGGTATCATTGATCCAGATGGACAGGATGACGGCGATGGGTAATATCGGGGAATAATAAAGATGGTCAATAGAGAAAGTGCCTGCCGCTAGTCCTATGCTCGTAAGCCCCAGCCAGAGCAGCATCAATATCGGCATCGTGATGTAAAACAAACCAAAAAAAGTGTATGGTAAAAATTTACCGCCGTAGATCTTTTTCATGATGCGCACAAACTCATACCAGGCGCCAAAATGAATGACTGTGAACAATGCAATGAACGTCCATTTGTTTACAAACAATCCCGCCAGCATCACCAGCGCAAATACCACGGCGGTGATCGTCCGGGTTTTGAATACTTCTTTATTTAACGCCATCAGTTGGGGTTTATGTTTTCGCCTAAGGTCGCGATCGGATCATCGTTCTCCATGATCCTTTCTTTGGCAGATATTTTTTCCACTTCTTTTCTGGATGCCCTTTCGAATACGGCAAACAACACTACCAGCAACACCACTCCGAAAATGCCGACATACCAGGCCACTTTCGGATCCAGTTTGGTAACATCCAGTTTTTGTTTTTGCATGCTCATGTAAAAAAGCATCGTAAGCCCCAATGCATTATTGAGAAAATGGGCGATGATATTCACCCAGATATTTTTACCCTTATGATAGATCATCCCCAGCGCAAAACCCAGCACTACCCGGCTCAGGAAAAGATAAATGCTCATGTGGATAAGGCTGAATATTACCGACGAAACGATGATGGCGATCAGCGGTTTCTTCCACCATTTTACCAGCAGGTTCTGCAAAGCGCCCCTGAAAAGCACTTCCTCAAACATGGCAGGGAAAAAGGCGATGATGAACAGCGCCATGATGAATTCCGGCCAGCTTTTGAGGTTGCTCATCGCCAGTACCTGGGTATTGTAGGCATCTTCCATCGTTTTGGCCATGCTGTTGATGGAGGGATAATTGACCAGGAACTTTTTGGTAAGATCGGCCAGCGGGCCGGCGCAGATATTGGCCGCGTAAATGATGCCGAAAGCGATCACTATCTGTCTGACATTAAAATACCTGTTGAAACCCAGCCAGAACATGCTTTTACCATTGGTAACCAACGAGTAACCCAATGCCGAAAGGAAAAAGAAAGTGAACGTGCCCAGCACCTGAGATAGCCTGAGCGCCCCGATGTTTTCCGGTTTCATGAGGGTGTCCTGCAGCGTCCTCGTCATTTCTTCAAAAGAAGTGCCGGCAGGCGTTACCGCCATGCCGATGGCCATTTGTACCACCATGGTAAGGATAAATCCTGCCCCGAGGAAAACGAACAATACACCCAGTTGCCCGAGGCCGGTAAAACCCTTAACACTTTTATATTCCATACCTGCGCTGTTTTTTGTAAATTTGCCGCTGCAATATACAAAATAGATATGCCCAAAATTGGCAACATACAATTACCTGAATTTCCATTGCTGCTGGCGCCGATGGAAGATGTGAGCGATCCGCCCTTCAGAGCCGTGTGCAAAACGAACGGCGCCGACCTCATGTACAGCGAGTTCATCAGCAGCGAAGGCCTCATCCGCGACGCGATCAAAAGCAAGGCAAAACTCGATTTCAGCGAGGAAGAACGCCCATTCGGCATCCAGATTTTTGGCGGCGACGAGGAAGCAATGGCCATGAGCGCCCGCATCTGCGAAACCGTGAACCCAGACCTGGTAGACATCAACTTTGGCTGCCCGGTAAAAAAAGTGGTGAGCAAAGGTGCCGGAGCGGGGGTATTGAAAGATATCGACCTGATGGTACGCCTCACCAAAGCGGTGATCGCCAGTACCAAACTGCCCGTAACGGTAAAAACCCGCCTCGGCTGGGACGATAATACCAAGAACATTGAAGAAGTAGCCGAACGCATGCAGGACATCGGCGTGCAGGCACTCGCCATACATGGCCGCACCCGCTGCCAGTTGTACAAAGGCGAAGCCGACTGGACCCTGATAGGCAAAGTGAAAAATAACCCGCGGATGCACATTCCCATCTTTGGCAATGGCGATATCGACAGCGGCGAAAAAGCATTTGAATACAAGAACCGTTATGGCATCGATGGTATCATGATCGGCCGTGCCGCCATCGGGTATCCGTGGATCTTCCGCGAAATAAAACATTACCTGCAAACGCAGACCAACCTGGCGTCTCCTACCCTGGCAGAACGCATTGAAGTGTGCAAAACGCATCTCGCCAAATCGCTGGAATGGAAAGGTCCTAAAGTGGGCATTTTTGAGATGCGCAGGCATTATACTAATTACCTGAAAGGTTTGCCTGGCATCAAAGATTTCAGGATGAGATTAGTAACGCTCGAAACCGGTGAAGCGATCAATGAAGTGCTGGATGAGATCGGAGAACATTACAAGAATTATGAGTTTGAAAGGACGCCGATTGAGATCATTAATTATCACGAGAAGTGTCCGTTGTAACCTGAAGCTCCGGCTTTTGTCCCCTGGAGCTCTTGCTCCGGGCTTTGTACCCTGGAGCTCTTGCTCCGGGCGTAACCTAAGCTCTGCTCGGGTTTTGTACCCTGGAGCTCTTGCTCCGGGCGTACCCTGAAGCTCTTGCTTCGGGCTTTGTACCCTGGAGCTCTTGCTCCGGGCGTACCCTGAAGCTCTTGCTTCGGGCTTTGTACCCTGGAGCTCTTGCTCCGGGCGTACCTTGAACCTCTTGCTTAGGGCTTTGTACCCTGGAACTCTTGCTCGGGGCATAACCTGGAGCTCTTGCTCCGGGCGTAACCTGGAGCTCTTGCTCCGGGCTGTCTGAAGTTTAAAACGGAGCCAGAGCTCCGTTACACAGCCGAAGCTGGAGCTTCAGCGTACAGCTTCAGCCCTTTTATATAAGTACCCGCATTGCTTTTTGCATACATATCCGCACCAAGCATCACCGCGGCTTCTATAGCCAGTGCCAGGCCGAGGCCTTTCCAGAAAGCCAGTTGTTCATTGTCTTTAAAATATAAGAACAACCCTATCCCCGCCAGCAGCAAAACTACTTCTCCAATGAGCAGGATGGTGAACGTTTTTTCCACTTTTTCCATGCGGGGCAATTCGGTATTTTTCAACAGCGGGGGATTCATATCGTAGGCATACGTGAGTCTTTTGCGGTCGCCATCGCTGCGTTTGTATACGGTGTAGCTGGCTGCCAGCTGAATGATGCTCAGTACTACGATCACCACAGCTGCTCCTTTATAAGCATTGCTTTTGCCCGCAAAAAACAACACAATGGCCAGCACGATGGCCGCGGCGGCAACGATCATGAAAATGCCGCTGAAGGTTTTTTCGGCGGAGAAATATTTTTCTATGTCTGCTTTGTTGAACATGTTTTTTTTACCACAGAGTTAAAGAAGTTTTTTCACAGAGTAACACGGAGTTGACGCACACAGAACTTTGTGAAACTCTGTGATAAAACTCTGTGTTACTCTGTGGTTATTTGATCGCATCGGTAACTTCTTTGCTCATAGGCTCTACCGATGCTTCAAAAAAATTCGTGAGATTTCCGTTTTCATTAATGATGTATTTACAAAAATTCCAGCTGGGTGCCGTGGTATTCCAACCGTTTTTGCTTTCGTCTGTCAGCCATTGGTATACCGGGTTTTGTTCTTCGCTTTTGACCACCCCGCTTTTTTTCGCCAGCGGAAAAGTAACGCCGTAATTCACGCGGCAGAATTCTTCAATTTCATCATCACTTCCTTGTTCCTGCTGGCCGAAGTCGTTGGCCGGAAACCCGATAATGACAAGGTGGTCTTTATTGTCTTCGTATAATTTTTCCAGGTCGTCGTACTGGCGGGTATAGCCGCAGTTGGAAGCGGTATTGACCAGCATTACTTTCTTGCCTTTGAGGTCGGAGAAAGCGAAGGGTTTGCCATTGTTCAATGTTATCTGCAGATCGTAAAATGATGTGTTGGCCATGGTGGTTGATTGTAGTTTTTTATGATTTTTTCCTGTCAGTTTGGTGATGCCCGCTAAGATGGGGTAGAGAGCTTTTAATATTTTTTGCCGGGATGTCATGTTGTAAATGTAGGTAAATAAAGGTAACGATTGCCGCCGTCTGCTCTTCAATAGAACCGTCATCGCGAGCGCAGCGCGGCAATCTCCTCGCCGCCGTCTGGTCCCCAGACCAACGGCATTAGAACCCCTTTCGCCGCCGTCTGGTCCCCAGACCTAACGGCATTAGAACCCCTTTCGCCGTTGGTCTGGGGACCAGACGGCGGCATACCGAAAGCATTATCCATTATCCATTATCAAATTATCCATTCAAATCAACTTCTTCAGCAGCCCCAACCTCCCCTCATACGGCGGATACTTCACCGACGGATCAATCCACGTCGGCGTTTTCAACACCGACTTCTGATGGCTGAACGTATCAAAGCTAAATTTCCCATGATACTTCCCCATCCCACTCGCCCCCCTTCCGCCGAAAGGCAGGTTGTGATTGACGAGGTGCACGCTGGCATTGTTTACACAGCCGCCACCAAATGCCACCGACTGCAACCAGAATTTTTCCTTCTCGCTGCTGGAAGTAAACAAATAAAACGCCAGCGGATTTTTATTTTTGTTGATGATGGCCAATGCTTCTTCGCGGCTGTTGAATGCGATGATGGGCAGTATCGGCCCAAAGATCTCGTCGTGCATGATGGCGCTGTTGAGGTCGATGGCATCCATCAGCGTAGGTTCAATGTAAAGTTTGTCGCGATCGCTGCGGCCGCCGTACAATACTTTGCCATCGTTGAAATAAGTGATCAGCCGGTCGAATTGTTTTTCGTTGATGATCCGGCCATAATCGTAACTCACCGACGCATCGCCTTTAAAGAATTGTTCGATAGCATTTTTCAATGCTTCTACAAGCGCATCCTTTTGCAAAGCATGCACCAGCACATAATCCGGCGCTACGCACATTTGCCCGGCATTTGAAAATTTTGGGAATGCTATTCTTTTGGCGGCTACTTTTATATCCGCGTCGGCTTCTACCACGCAGGGGCTTTTGCCGCCCAGCTCCAGGGTGACCGGCACCAGGTTTTTGGCGGCCGCCTGGTAAATGATCCTGCCTACGGCTGTACTACCGGTGTAAAATATATGGTCGAAGACAAAGTTGTCCAGCATCTGCGGCACTACCGTAGCGCCATCGCCTTCGGTAAATAAAATATAGGCCGGGTCAAAATTTTCTTCGATGAGCTGTTTCATCACGGCGCTGGTAGCTGGGGCAAACTCCGACGACTTCAGCACCACGCAATTGCCCGCGGCCATGGCCCCTATGAGCGGGGTAAACAATAATTGAAACGGGTAATTCCACGGGCTGATGATAAGCACTACCCCCAGCGGCTCGGGTACTACCAGGCTTTTGGAAGGGAGGTTGGCAAGGTTGGTACGCACCCGCTCCGGTTTCATCCAGCGGCTGAGTTTGCTGATGGCATTGTTGAGCTCCGACAGAAAAAATCCGTTTTCGGTGATCCAGCATTCTTCGCGGCTTTTGTGGAGGTCGGTATGCAGCGCTTCGTAAATGGCTTCTTCCGCGGCTTCCACGGCGGCTTTCAGCTTTTTCAACTGCGCCAGCCGGAAGTCGTATTCCTTAGTTGCCCCCGAATCAAAAAACTGCCGTTGAGCGTTTAATTTACTTACGAGATCCATTTGATGTAAATTTGGCTAAAGATACAATATAGTTACGGGTGACGAGTGACGGGTGATTTGATCGTTTGCGAAAATAGAGCGTTGCAGTGACGGGTTACGAGTGACGGGTTATTTTATCGTTCCCGAAAAATAAAGCGTTGCAGTACGGGTTACGAGTGACGGGTTATTTTATCGTTCCCGAAAAATAAAGCGTTGCAGTACGGGTTACGAGTGACGGGTTATTTTATCGTTCGCGAAAAATAAAACCTCCAACTCGTGAGAACCCAACCCGCAACTCGTCACCCGCAACCCGCAACCATAAACAGATCTATATGACTGATGAGCAATATATGCAGCAAGCGTTCAATGAGGCGCAAAAGGCCTTCGACAAAGACGAAGTCCCCATAGGCGCCATAGTGGTCCTCAACAACCGCATCATCGCCCGCGCCCACAACCAAACCGAACTCCTCACCGACAGCACGGCCCACGCCGAAATACTCGCCCTCACCACCGCCTACAATTTCCTCGGCAGCAAGTACCTGCCCGAAGCTACTTTGTATGTAACTGTGGAGCCCTGCCTCATGTGCAGCGGGGCGCTGTACTGGAGCAAGATCGGCCGCGTGGTGTTTGGGGCGTATGACGATAAGAATGGCTACCGGCGGGTAGCTGGCTCAAACAACCCCTTTCACCCAAAAACGGAACTGGTGGGGGGTGTGCTGGCGGAGGAATGCGGGCAGCTGATGAAGGATTTTTTTAAGAGTAAGCGGTGATTTGAGCCACAGAATAGGAGATCAGAGCAAAAAGTGTGTCAAGAAAATGATGCTCAATTTTGTGTCAAAAAATCCATCCCCAATTTTGTGTCAAAAAATCCATCCCCGATTTTGTGTCAGAAAAATAAACTCCTGGAAAATCTTTTTATTTCCGTGGATGTAAAATAATTACGGCGATTAGACTTCTACCCTACTGTTTATTTGTTGGGTTGATGTGTATCATCAACATGTCTACCGGCGATTGGTGGGTGTTAATAAGCCCTTTCACCCAAAAATGGAGCTGGTGGGGGGCGTGCTGGCGGAGGAATGTGGACAGCTGATGAAGGATTTTTTTAAGATTAAGCGATAGTTGAACCCCCAGCCGTTCGGCGGGGGGGGGCAAAAAAATCGTATCTTGAAACCTACGAAGCGCCCACCAGGCCAAAAATCATGGGGCGTGACAGTTTTTTACAAAGCAAAAAAAAATGCCACGAAAAACGTGGCAAAAAAATTGACTCCTTGGAAATATGACACGCCCCTCAAAAATATCTGTATTTTTTACTCCTCCCCTTACCATGTGATCGGTTTTTACCCGGTGAAAATTGCTCACGCTTTTTCCGTGAGCGATTTGACGTGCCTCCAGAGCTGATCACACATTATCAAGACCTTTATTCCCATCTACCCTGCTCCTCCTATTTAGGCGTTGCTGTCTTACTTTGTCCATGAAGTACCCATGATGCCTCTACCAGTCTGATTAACTCGTCGTGAAGAAATAAAAATTCTTTCTCGCTCCCCATGCCGGCCCCGTAGGCTTCGTACAGCCATTCTTTCAGTACATACCTTACTTCAGGCAGCCGCCAGGCCCCAAAAAAGTGATCGATGACCTCCTGCGGGTCGGCTATTTCGCGGATGGTGAGGGTGAGGGGTTGGTGGTGGTAGGAAGGGAATGGGTTGGATTGGAGGGAGGAGAGCATATAACAACGTTTTAAAAGTGTAATATTATTGTATGACAAATATAAGATAGTTTAATTAATTTGTCAGCAAACTATATGACATATTTTTTAGATAAAACCCTCACTTTACATGGGTGAATAAAGAAGAACTACAGGTTAAAATAGGAAACCGCATCATTAAGCTTCGCGAAGATCTCGGCTGGACACAGGCTGACCTGGCGCGGGCTTGTATGAAAGATCGCCAGGCAATAGAAAAACTGGAGAATGGGAAGGTTAATACGACATTATATACTTTACATGAACTGGCAATGGCAATGGGACTGGAACTGGCGGATTTTACCAAAGACCTTTAATACAATGGCATTACTGTTGCTCCTCTCCTACTAAAGTTTACAAATGGCGGACGTTCACGATAAAGCAACGCGGAGTTATAATATGAGCCGCATTAAAGGGAAGGATACCAAACCTGAAATGCTGGTTCGCCGGTTTCTCCACGCTCACGGCTTTCGCTACAAACTCCACGATAAAACACTCCCCGGCAAACCGGATATTGTTCTTCCGAAATATAAAACGGTAATTTTTGTACATGGATGCTTCTGGCATGGGCATGAGGGATGTAAGTATTATGTGGTGCCGAAGACGAGGACGGAGTGGTGGGTGGAGAAGATTGGGAAGAATAAGGCTAATGATAAAAAAGCTTTCATAAGCCTCTCTGAAGCGGGTTGGAAAATCGTAGACATTTGGGAATGCGATTTGAAATCAGTTGTTATACAAAATACGCTGAAAAAACTTCTACAAAGATTAAGTACAAATTAAAAAAATACCGTACTTTACGGTAACCCGTATTCTAATTTCCTAAGTTTGCCATATTCTTGCTCCTACGTACCTATCTAACTAATCACCAGAATTACAACTTTGAATGATTGGATTGAAAAGCATCTATTTGATGATTTTTCTTTATAATATAGAATTGATCGAAGGTGATAAGTAAATGAATTACATTTATTTTTGTCGGCGCAGGGAATTACCCGAAGGTTTTAGTAAGCAGGTTTTAAACCTTTGTTAATGTAAAAATGGATGAGGCAAAAATTTGTAGTAGTAAAAATCAGAATGGGTTTCTGTATGAATTAAACTAATATAAATATTCAAAAAAGATATAAAAAAAACGCATAGGATAAGAAAGGTGGAAAGTAATTTATAGCAATGCGAACTCAAAAAAGAATAAATAACCTTTTAAGATAGATAAAAACTGAATGCTTGAATTCTATTACAATCATCATCCGAAATTTTTCATCAACAAGTGTAGGCAACTTGCTGATGAACTCACATCCATTCTAAATAATGAGAGCATAAAGCTTATTACAACAGATCAACCGAATATTCCTGATGAATATAAATCACTAGGCGGGAGTTTATTTAGTCAGCTTAATAATATCTATTTCACAATCAGGCAAAACAACGGAGCAGAACACCCACTGCTGAAAAAGTATCTGCCGGAAACAAGAATAGCACCGAAAGGAACTCTTTTTGCGGATTTTTTCAGTGGTGCTGGTGGGCTAAGCCAGGGGCTAATTAATGCAGGTTTTCAACCAGCCTTTGTAAACGATATTTATACCGACGCATTAGAAACTTACTATTTTAATCATACTCTGCCGCTCAATCGATTCTATAATGGCGACATTAAAGAATTAGTAGAAAATTATTCCGCCTATAAACATCTTTTCAAAGATGTGAAAATAATCTGTGGTGGACCTCCGTGTCAAGGTTTTTCTACTGCCAACAGGTGGAATTTTAAAGTAGATGATAATTCAAAAGAAAAGCGCTTCATTGAGGATGAAAGAAATGTTCTTTACAAATATTTTGTAAAACTACTTGGTTTGATTCAGCCTGACTTTTTCATTATGGAAAATGTGAAAGGAATGATGCGGGTTGAAAAACAGATTGAGGAAGATATACAGAACGAAACGAATCATGAATATTCATTTATCCCGCTTGAGTTGGATGCTCAGAGTTTTAATATACCGCAAAGCAGAAGGCGATACATTCTGATTGGTGGTAAAGATTTCATGTTTATTGAACGGGTGAAACAGAATATTTACGGCAAAAAAAACGGTGCAAGCAGGTACAAACTTTCCGATGCCTTATTTGGTCTGCCTGAAATCGGAACAAATCCGTATAAATTGAAAACAGACTATGAAAGTGATATTCACGGATATGCAATCCGAAAGCTGAAAGTAAAGCAAAACGAATTCTTGAAAGAGTTAAATGGAGACAGAGAAATCCCCTATCTCTTTAATCACAAATCAAGATACAATAATGAGAATGACTTGGAGATTTTCAGAACATTACCTGAGGGAGAAAATTCGCTTCATGAAAGCATCCGGCACTTAAATAACTATACGAACAGAAATCACATTTTTAAAGACAAATACTACAAACTAAAACGGGATGAAGTTTCTAAAACAATCACATCACACATGAAATACGACTGCCACATGTACATCCACCCGACGCAGGCAAGGGGATTAAGTCCGAGAGAGGCAGCAAGGATTCAGACATTCCCGGATGATTATGTTTTCAGAGGTACGTTGAATGACTGGTATAAACAAATTGGGAATGCAGTGCCAGTAAAACTTGCAGAGGTAATTGCTAATGAATTAAAGAAAAACTATTGATGAAATACGCAGAATTATTTTCAGGCATTGGGGGTTTTAGAAATGCAGCCGACCATATTTCACAAGACACAAACGTGAAATTGAAGTGTGTTGGCTTTTCAGAAATTGACCAATATGCAATTGCAACTTATAGCAACAACTACAAACTTAATGGTGAAACAAGAATGCAAGACATCACACAGTTTGTTGAAGACAACAAGCAAATAAAATTGATGGATAGCATTGATTTATTGCTTGGCGGTTTTCCTTGTCAGTCATTTAGTTTGCTCGGTAAGAAATTAGGACTTGAAGATGAGAGAGGAAAAATTCTATTCAGTATTGACAAACTACTAAAGAAAAAGAAACCTGAATTTGTGGTGTTGGAAAATGTAAGGAACATTATTAGGCACGATAAAGGAAATACACTGAATGAAATCCTAAAGTTTTTCAGAGATCATAAATACAAATACACTAATTATGTAATTCTTGATTCACAACATTTTGGTTTACCGCAAAGGAGAGCAAGGATATTTTTTGTATGCAGTAAAAGACCTTTGGATATTGACTTATCAGACACAGCAATTATTGAAAACTTCAAAAAAATAAAAAATCATTCACTTACTACTTACAAAAATGTCTTGGATATCTTAGAAAAAAAAGTTGACAAAAAATATTATCTCTCTGAAAGAATTAAACACACAATACTTGACGGAGGAACAAAAACTTTTTGGAGTAAATCTCAAATTGACCTTGACATTGCCAGAACACTTACTGCGACAATGGTTAAGATGCACAGAGCTTGCCAGGATAATTATTATTCTGATGATTATATATTAAAAGGGAAGTCCCATAAGGAAACTGCAAAAGAAGTTCTTTTCAAAAAGCCAGTCAGGCGATTAACGCCTAAAGAGGCATTGCAGCTTCAAGGATTCAGCAAAACATTTTATCATAAAGCAATTGCGGCAGGCGTAAGCGAACACCAACTTTACAAGCAGGCAGGAAATGCTTTGAGTGTAAACACTGGTTACGCTTTGCTTCACTATTTATTCGTTCATTTGAAAATTCAAAACAAATAGATGGCAATCTCTAAAAAGTCGACTAATCCCGATTGGGCAAGAGAAGAATTAATTCTTGCGCTTGATTTGTATTTTGATTTGGACCAGGGACAAATGCACAAAGGTAATCCAGATGTGATTCGTATAAGCAATGAGATAAGAGAGTTGAATATCCACACAGAAATTCCAGACCCAGCAAAATTCAGAAACCCAAGTGGTATATCAAGGAGACTTGGTAATTTCAAAACAATGGATAGTGGTTATGAAGGAGAAGGACTTGCAAACTCGGGAAAGCTTGCAAAAGAAATTTACAAGGAGTTCAACCATCATCGTGATAAACTCCGAAAAGAAGCAAATCTTATTAGACAGCTTTATCTGAAATCAAAATCAGAAAAGACTTCTATTGTATCAGAACCGAGGGTAAATTATAAATCAGGCTTTTTTTATCAATTTCACAAGAACAGAGAAACAGACCCTTTAGTAATTAAGATAAAAAGAGAAATGGTGCTTTCAAATTTAAAATCTTTAAAGTGTGAAGTATGTGGCTTTGATTCAGTTTCTTTTTATGGTGAGTTGGGAAATGATTTGATGGAAATTCATTACAACAAAGAATTGGAAACAGAACCAGGGCTTGAAGCAAGCTCAATGGAAGATTTCATAATTGTTTGTAGCAACTGTCATAAAGCATTGGACAAAAATTTAGGATTACTCAATGCAGATGATTTAAAAAAAATAATTCGCAAGCGTTAAAGAATGGCAAAGCAGAATCCGAAATATGAAATTGCAAGACCAGAGCCAGAGAGTTTTCTCCAGTCGTCAAGGTCATTCGGTTACTCTGTTGACACAGCAATTGCAGATTTAATTGATAACAGCATCACAGCAAAGGCAACTGAAATAAAAATTACTTATGGCATTGACCGTTATTCTTCATTCGTAAGAATTGAGGACAACGGAAAAGGAATGACAGAAAAAGAATTGTCCAATGCAATGAAGATTGGAAGTTTCAATCCATTGCTACCAAGACATGCAAATGATTTAGGAAGATTTGGTTTAGGATTAAAGACGGCATCTTTTTCACAGTGCAGAAGATTGACAGTAAAAACAAAAAACAAATCAGGCAAAGAATTTATTCGTTGTTGGGATTTAGATTTTGTTGCAGAAAAAAAAGATTGGGTTTTACTTCTTGATTGTGCTGATAAGATTTCAGAGAAAAATCTTTCAGGTTTTTCTTTTGATGGTTCAAGCACAATCATTCTTTGGGAGAAGTTGGACAGGTTGGTTGAGTCAGGAGAACTCTCTTCTAACAAAGAACATTTTTACCGCAAGTTTGACAATGTGAGAAAACATTTAGGAATCACATTTCACCGCTTCATTGAAGAAGACAAAATTTCAATTGCAGTTCTTGACACAGACATTGAACCTATAAATCCTTTCAACATTTCTAATGATGTTCCATCATTAGAATTAGCAGAAGAACAACTTTCAATAAATAAGCAGCACATCAGCATTCAACCTTTTATTCTTCCACACGAATCAAAATTGTCAGAGAAGGAAAGAAAGAATTTGGAAATAATAAAAGGTTGGGTTGAGCATCAAGGAATCTATTTGTATCGCAACAAACGATTGATTGCAGACGGAACTTGGCTTGACCTTGACTTCAGAAAAAAAGAAAGTCAGCGACTTTGTAGAATTAGAATTGACATTCCAAATACGCTTGACACCGAATGGCAAATTGATGTAAAGAAAGCATCGGCAAAAATTCCTGATGTAATCCGCAAGCGGATTAAAAACATTTGCTTCACTTCACTGGACAAAGCGATTAAGGTTTATACACAACGAGGTGCATACATCAAAAGAAAAGGAGAGAAAAAAGAAATTGTTTATCTCTGGAAAGCAAAACAGAAGCATGGAAAACGCTTTTATGAGATAAATAAAGTTCACCCGATTTATCAGTTAATCATTGAATACCTTGAAAATGATGCTTACATTTTTAACGACTACATAAAACTCATTGGTGAATCACTACCTATAAATTTTATCGTGAATGATTTTTCGGACCCATCAATGACAATGAAAGATTTTTTTGAAAATTCAAAACCCGAACTCAAAGAAATTTATCAGAACACAATTGCAGCACTTGTGAGTGCGGGTTTATCAAAAAAAGAAGCCATTGAAAAAGTAAATAAAATAGAATGCTTTCAGCAGCTAAACATAAATTAAAATGAAACGACCATACAACTTTCTCAAAAGTATTGTCAAAGACAATTACGAGTTATTCAAGGACCTGATGCCATATGACGAGGCAATGCAAAGAGCAATCAACACGGTTTTAGAACCAATTGACATTGCAAATATTTTTCACCCGACACTTACTTTCAATTCAAAAGATGAATTGAAAAATCAGTTGCTTGAAGAACTTCAATATGAAGTAAACATCAATCAAGGTGTAGAGGCAGGAGATTATCACACACTCACAGACAACAGAAATCACCAACCTTGGTATCGTGAAAAAGTTGCAGAGAACAGAATTGATTTCAGATTTTGGAATCGTTACAAAAGATATTTATTGAACATTAAAAATTGGCCAGAAGCAACAGTGAGCCGACTTGATGAAATTACAGACGACATCATTGAAAGAATTGAAGACCCGACAGACCGCAACAGAGCATTTGACCGAAGAGGATTAGTTGTAGGTTATGTGCAATCAGGCAAGACAGCGAATTACACAGGTGTAATCAATAAAGCGATTGACAGTGGTTACAGGGTGATTATTGTGTTGAGTGGAATGCACAAAAATTTGAGAAGTCAAACACAGATGCGTATAGACGAGGAAGTAATAGGCAGAGACACAAGCGATCAAGCACAAGTAAGGAGAATTGGAGTTACCACTTTGCCAAACGAAGGTTACATCAATGTTGACACATTCACAACGCAAGATGATGGAGGAGATTTTTCAAGAGCATTTGCACAGCAACTTGGGGGAGTTCAACCAGGGTCAGACAGACCAATGCTTTTAGTGGTCAAGAAGAATGTTTCTGTTCTTCGAAACCTTATCAGATATTTTACTGAATGCTTAGACACGATAGGCAACGAATATGTTTTAAGAGTTGGAGACAATCCACCAATGTTGAACAATCTTCCTTTGCTTTTAATTGATGATGAAGCAGACCAAGCATCAGTAGATGCAAACCCACAATTTAACGAGGATGGAGAACTTGACCCAACTTCAATAAATAAAAATATCAGGCAACTACTAAATCTCTTTAATCAGAAAGCGTATATCGGCTATACAGCAACGCCATTTGCAAATATTTTTATTCAACACGAAACCGACCACACGACTTACGGCAGAGATTTATTTCCATCTTCTTTTATTATTTCAATTGAACCACCATCAAATTATTTTGGGCCAGTTCAAGTGTTTGGTTTGAATAATGACGAGAATGAAAGAGGTTATCCGATTCACATTTCAGTAAATGATGCTTCGCAAGAACATTCAGTTTTTTTACCATTGAGACATCGGATAACAGATGTTCCGAATCACATTCCGGAATCAATGAGAGGGGCAATAAAATCTTTCATCATTACATCTGCAATAAGAAGATTGAGAGGGCAAGGAAGCAGGCACAACACGATGCTAATTCACTGCACACGATTTAATGATATTCAAAACGCAATTGGAGTTCATGTTGACACAGAATTTAACCGACTAAGAAATGGACTTATAAATTCCGATGCTGATGTGCTTGAAGAATTCAGAATTCTTTTTGAAAGAGATTACGTAAGAATTAGTGCAGCAATGGAAGCAACAGTTCACACATGGGAAGAAGTAAGAGAGCACTTAACCCCTGCTGTCTTAAAAATGGAAAGACGACCACATATAATAAATGGAAGTGCGGGAGATATTCTTGATTACAAAAACCATGAGAGCATCGGACTAAGCATAATTGCAATTGGTGGAGACAAACTCTCCAGAGGTTTAACCTTAGAAGGACTAACAGTAAGTTATTTTACAAGAGCAAGTTCTTTGTATGATACACTTATGCAGATGGGAAGATGGTTTGGTTACAGAACTGGCTATGAAGATTTATGTAGAATTTACACAACTGATTTTCTGTTTGGTTGGTATAGAGATATTTCAACTGCATTTGAACTTCTTAGAAAAGATTTTCTTGAAATGATTAGGCAAAGAGCAACACCAATGGATTTTGGTTTGAGAATTTTATCTCATCCTGATATGATGGCAACCAGTATAAGAAAGATGAGACATGCAACCACATTGCCGTTAAGTTACAAAGGACGACTTACAGAAACATCTTCAATTTCTGGCGACAGGTCAATTCTTATAAATAATTACAATGCCGTTGAGACATTTATTCAATCATTAAGTCAATATACTTTTGACCCGAAAGAAAATAGCAGTTACTTATGGACTGATGTTCCCAAGAGTGAAGTGATTTCATTTTTCCGACAATACATTTCTTTCAGAGGTGCACCAGCGTCAAACACAGAAAGAATTGTTGAGTTCATTAACAAGCAAGCGGAAGGTCAAGACCCAAACACAATACTTGATGTTTGGAATGTTGCTTTAGCTTCACTTAGAAGAACGAATCCAGAGGAAGAAGTTCAAGTTGGAGGTTTAGCAGTCAAGCCGCTTACAAGGTCAATCAAAGATGAGTTCATTAACAACCGACTTTTTGTAAGAAGAATTGTAAGCAATGTTGATGAGAAAATAGATTTTGAAATTGAAACAACAGCAACCAGTGAAGCACTTAGAAGTTTAGAACCAAGATTGAATAGACCGTTGCTCACAATTTATCCATTGCTAATTGAAGACTACAGAGCAACAGAAGATTTGCCTGCTGAATTATTGACATTGGAAAGAATGCCTTTTGGTTTTGCAATTAGTTGGCCTAACAACGATAATCTTAAACAATCCACCTACGACATAAACAGTGTTTATGAAGAATTAGAATTATCAAGCTATGATTGATTATCATAAAATTTGGGAGTCAATAAATAATGAATCCAGAAGCAACCCCTTGCAACCACAAATTGCAAGACGAATTCCTTCAAACGGTTTGTTTCCAGTTTTCCTTGCAACTGATTTCAGAAAAGGAGCTCGTTTGTTATATATCAAAATTAACAACGACCACGACATCATCACTGATAATTTGCCACGATTCAGAGGACTTGAAATTTCAATTGCTGTTATATCGCTTGGCGAATTCAATAATTGCGAGTTTATAAAATTCACTCAATCCATTCCGCACACCGACAATATTTTTGAGTTAGTCATTTCAGATTTGTGCGACAAAATAATTCGCTTGCAGAATAGAATAAATCTCAATCCTACTTTGACAAAAGTTTTGAACGAGTGGAAAATATTTTTTGAGAAACAAGAAAATGAAATTCTTCCCATTGGAAGTCAGAAGGGACTTGTAGGAGAATTGCATTTCCTTAGAGATTATTTGTTTCAGAAATATTTGTTTGCCGAATCGCTTTCTTATTGGACAGGTTCTGAAAGAACAAATCACGATTTCCAAATAATGAATAATGCTGTTGAAGTAAAAACAACTTCAAGCAAGCAACACAAAAAATTTACAATCTCTTCAGAGAGACAACTTGATAGCACAGGACTTGAACACCTTTATCTTTCATTGTTTGCTTTGAACTTGCACAGCAATATGCCAGACAGAACTTTGCCAGCACTGATAAGAGAAATTCATTTACTGATTCAAGACGACCCGATTGCTTTATTTCAATTTCAAATAAAGTTGGCGAAGTATGGTTACAATGAAATTTTAGCAGACAAATACACAATTGGCTTTTCAGTTTTTGAAATGAAATTCTTTGAGGTGGTTGAAGGTTTCCCAAGATTACTACAAGACAATGTGCCTGATGGAATTGGCGATTTGAAATATTCAATTATTGTTTCGGCTTGCACTCCATTTGAAATTAAAACAGATATTTTAAACCACATTTAGAAAATGGAATTATCAGAATTTGCAATTGACTTTTTAGAAGGTGCTTTAATCACAGTTGAGGACGAAAAAATTTCTCAGGAGGATGCAATTACAAACGACATTCTTGAATACTCTATTGATTCAGGTGAAGTAATTGCACATGAATTATGTCATTACAAAGTGAGAGGAATAAAAATCAACGCTTGGAATTATGACGAGGAGAATGAAGCAATTGATTTGTTCGTAGCAATTTTCAAAAGTGAACAACGGCTAACGAAAGTTTCTGATAAAGATGTTCAAGATGCTTTCAGTAAAGCAGAAAATTTTTTCTGGTCAGCGAGAGAGGGAAAACTCTCGGCAAAGGTTGATGAATCGGACACAACAGTTTTTGATTTGGTCCAGATAATTGAACAGACTAAAGAAGAAGTAAAGAATGTGAGAATCTTTGTTATTACAAACGGGCAAGCATCAGTTGATGTAATTCCAGATGCAAGAGAGCTGAACGGAATTTACCTTGACTTTCAGTTGTGGGATATTGAAAGAGTTTACCAGCAGTATCTTATTCGTTCAGGCAAACAGAAAATTGAGATTGATTTTCAGAATGACTTCAATCATAAACTGCAATGTTTACACATGGATAAGGTGAGCGAAAAAGTTGATGCTTACTTGGCAATTATTCCTGGAAAAATCCTTGCACAGATTTATGGAAAATACAGGCAAGGACTTCTTGAAAAAAATGTGAGAACCTTTTTGCAATTTAAGGCAAAAGTCAATCAAGGCATAAGAGAGACCATCAGAAACTCGCCCGATATGTTTTTCGCATACAATAATGGTATTTCAACCACGGCAGAAAAGGTTGATGTTGAATTTGAAAACGGAATCCCGTATATAACTAGGATCGAAAACTGGCAGGTAGTAAACGGAGGGCAAACAACAGCCTCTATTTTTGCAACTTCAACCGAAAAAGAAATTGACTTAGCCAAAGTGTTTGTGCAGATGAAAATTTCTGTTGTGTTGAAGCAGGAAGAAATGAGCGATATCGTTCCTAAGATCTCCAGGTTTGCAAACACACAGACAATAATTAAAGATTCTGATTTCAGTTCTAACAGTGATTATCACATTGCCGTTGAAAATTTTTCAAGGCAAGAATGGATGCCGACCAAAACCGGAGGTAAGGCTACGAACAAATGGTTTTATGAAAGAGCAAGAGGGCAATATCTTGATGAGAAATCAAAAAGAGCTGGTAAAGAATTCAAAGCTTTTGATAGGGAATATCCAAAGAAACAAAAGTTCACTAAAACTGATTTGGCGAAATATGAAATGAGCTGGTGGCAGAGACCTTTTGATGTTGGTAAAGGTGCAGAAAACAATTTCAAACTTTTCACAAAGGAATTATCAGGGCAAAAAAATGAAGTCAGCAAAAAATATTATCAACGTTTGATTGCAAAGGCAATTTTGTTTAAAGAGATTGATAGAATAGTTGCCAAGAGAACCCTTGGTGGATATAAAGCAAATATGGTTTCTTATATTCTTGCCTGGCTTTCCTATAAATCAAACAAAAAGTTGAACCTTGACAATATCTGGGAAAATCAGGGAATCAGTGAAGTCGTAAATAATATGATTGAACAAATGATTGACATTGTCTGGAACCATGTCAACAATCCTTCAAAGGCGGGAATGAACATAGGGGAATGGTGCAAAAAAATGGAATGCTGGTTAACACTCAAGGACAAATTTATTGATACGGATTCAATCACTGATGAAATCAGACAAGACGCCGATACGTATGTTGAAAGTGATTTGGTTGGTCAGGAACTTTCGCCGCAGGAATCAAAGATGATTGAAGAAGCAGGAAAAGTAAAAAGCGAAGTTTGGTTTTCACTTGCTAAATGGGCGAAAGAAAATAACCGCTTTACCCCTTTCGACAGAAAATTGTCATATAATCTGGGAGTGCTTGCTAACAGAAAGGCAATTCTTTCACCTAAGCAGGCAAAGAATGCTTTAAGAATTTTAAAGCAGGCTGAGGATGAAGGATTTCTTCATAATTACTAAAAATGCTATCCCCACTTCCGCAATCCGAAATTCCCCCACCCACCCCCTCCTAATCCAAAATTTAGGCGTTAATTTTGCAGCACAGTCATCAACAATATTTTACACTTCAAAAAATAACCAATTATGGCATTTACAGTACCTGCGCTTCCATACGCATATGATGCATTGGAACCGCATATCGACAAAGAAACCATGACCATCCACCACGATAAGCACCACCAGGCTTACGTAGATAACCTCAATAAAGCCATTGCCGGCACCGAGCACGAGAATAAGAGCATTGAAGAGTTGGTAAAGAACGCGGGCAGCATCAGCCCGGCCGTACGCAACAACGGCGGCGGACATTGGAACCATAGCTTCTTCTGGGAAATAATGGCCCCCAACGCTGGCGGCACCCCTACCGGCGCGCTGGCCGATGCTATCAACAGCGCTTTTGGCTCATTTGACGCCTTTAAAGAAAAATTCAACACGGCTGGCACAACCCGCTTTGGTAGCGGCTGGGCATGGCTTATTGTAAAAGATGGCAAGTTGGAAGTAACGTCTACCCCCAACCAGGATAACCCGCTGATGGACGTAGCCGAAGTAAAAGGCACGCCTATCCTCGGCGCCGATGTGTGGGAACATGCGTATTACCTGAAATACCAGAACAAGCGCCCGGCATACCTGGAAGCGTTTTGGAATGTGGTAAACTGGAGTAAAGTGGCGGAGAGGTTTGAGGCCGCGAAGTAATGTTTTTATTACGCGAATTACACGAATTAGCGAAGAATAGGTTTGCTTAAAATATAAAGCCCCGACTCATTGAGTCGGGGCTTTTGTTACTCGCCAATTCGTGTAATTCGCGTCAATTCGTGTAATCAATTAATTCTTGTCAGGTACAAAAAGCATCGATGTAGAATTCACACAATGCCGCGTATTCTTCTTCGTAAATCCTTCTCCCAAAAATATATGCCCTAAATGAGCTTTGCAATTACTGCAAAGGATCTCCGTACGTTCTCCATCGGGATCGGCTATTTTGGTAACTGCCCCGGGGATTTCATCATCGAACGCCGGCCAGCCGCAATGCCCGTCGAATTTGCTATCGGAATTATATAAAGGCGCATTGCAACGCTTGCAGATGTATGTTCCTTTTTGAGTATTGTTGAGCAGGTCGCCGGTGCCGGGGTATTCGGTGGCTTTATTTACGATCACGCGGCTTTCTTCAGGCGTGAGTTTATTCCATTTTGATGGGTCGGTGATCACATTGCGGCTAACGCCGCTGCTATCGTATGCCGCCGAAACGGTAGGGGATTTTTTTTGTCCGCAGGCTGCAAATACAATGAGCATGCAGCAGAGGAAACAGTTGGTTATTTTCATAATCTTCACAATTTACAGCGATATACGATAATAAGAGAAAGCCCGATGTTAAAGAAAAATGAAACGCTGATTATAAAAAAGATTGTTTGATTTCGCAGATTGTTGCTACGCAACCTTTCGCTTTAGCGAAAGAAATCTGCGCAATCTTTTCATCTTTTTTATAATCAGCGTTTTCCTTCTTCCTGATCACTTTTGCTTTATTGCTTTTGCCCCATTCCACACATACACTTCCTTCGTATTCGACTTCCTCACTTTTTCCTTCTTCGTTTCGGTAGCTTCCTCCAGCACTTCTTCCTCTTCGCTCAGCTTGATGATCTTATTGGGTTGCCCGCCTTTTTCGTGGGGGAATAATAAGGTTTCGCTGTGGTAAAAAACACCGGCATCGCCTACGCTGTATTTTCCCGGCAGGGGAAGAAATTTCTGTCCCGTCCAGCCGTAGTAGTAGTAATTGGTTGGTATGCCGCAGGCTTCGCCACCAGCGGATATGCGCACCACGTTTTGAAGATTCTGCAATTTGGTATCGCCGAGTAAGAGCAGCTGCATGTAAGAGGAAAATTCTCCGCCATCGAGTTTCCATTCTTTCTGGTCGGTGAGGGTATCGGCGGTGATGGCTTTCAGCTGCACGATGTATTTGTAATAAGTATACTCAGCATCGCTTCTTTCCGCATCATTTTCCAGCCGGTCGATACCATAGATGAAATTGGTATTGCCGTTCAAGGCATTTTTTACGGCGATAGAGCCGAGCCAGATATAACCCGATCTTTGGCCGCCGGCGGCTTTGTAATTCACTTTCACCCAGGGGGCGTAAATGTTGCGGACCATGTCGAATTTTGTGGTCTGTTCTTCAACCGTAACGATGGCTCCGGCAATCAACGAATCTACCAGTTGGCCCTTCACAGAAGGCTCTGCACGCACCAATGCTTTTTTTGCAAAGATGGAATAGGCGCTGTCTTTTTGTACCGACCATACGTTCCAATCTACGTTGTCTTTGGTTTGGGCAGAGGTTTGCATCGCAAAAGCGATGGATAAAAAAAGAAGGGATGAAATTTTGTTCATAGTGTATAATTTATTTCTAAATGATCGGTGGTTTTTGAGTTGGCAACCCTTTACCCACACGCCTTTCTCACGGAACGAGAAGCTAGCTCAGGTCACGGCCGGAGCAAGAGCTCCTGCGTACTACGGCACCGGATCAAATCCATGTCCGCCCCATGGATGGCACTTCAATATCCTTTTCGCCGTGAGATAAAACCCTTTTATCGGCCCGTACTTCTTAAACGCTTCGAGCCCGTAATGCGAGCAGGTAGGCGTAAAGCGGCACTTCGAGGGACCCAGTATCGGCGAAATGATCCACTGGTAAAGTTTTATCAGGATAATGAATGGCAGGCTAAGTAGCCACTTCACTTTTTTCATTGGTTATTTTTATCAGCCTGTTGAGTATGGCTGTAAATTTTTCAAAAACGATTTCATATTCCGGTAGTTCCTTGCCGGTGTACAGTACAAAAACAGAGAGGTTCTTCTGAGCCGTTTTCAATGAAAGTTCCAGTTCGTTCTTCTGCAACCGGTATGCTTCCCGCATGAGGCGCTTGATACGGTTGCGATCGACCGCCCGTTTAAAATTGCGGCTGCTCACCCCTACTCCTGCCTGCAAAGCGGCATGATCATTCGCCGGCAGCCAGATCACTTTGAAAGGATACACCGAAAAGCTCTTTCCTTTGGAAAAGATGGCATCGATCTGCTTGCGGCTTTTGAGCTTGTTTTCTTTCCGTAAAAAATATCGTTGCATGCAAAGGTTTAAAATGTTCAATAGGTTCAAGAGGTTCAAAACGTTACGGAACAACATTTTGAACCTCTTGAACATTTTAAACCTCTTGAACCTGTAAGTGAAATTACCTCAATTAAAAAAGCCCTCCAAAAATAAGAGGGCTTGTATGCATTTGATTTACCGAACGGTAAACGATATACTATTTCTTTGAACCATGCTCATCAGAAACGGTCAGACGGTGACGTCCTTTTGCCCTGCGGCTAGCCAATACCTTACGGCCATTAGCAGTTTCCATGCGCTGACGGAAGCCATGTACTGATTTCCTGCGACGTTTATGAGGTTGGTAGGTTCTTTTTTTTCCCGGCATCTTATTAAATTTTTCCTTTTACAAATATTGTTAATGTTATTTCAGCAGCAGGGCACCATCCCCGCTTCTTGTGAAAGGACGGCAAAGGTAAGGGTTTAATTAATAATTAATAATGAATAATTAATAATTTTTTAGAGGGGTAGCATCATGCAAATCACACGGCCCTCAAACTGAATGAATTATTAATTATTAATTATTAATTATTAATTCGACTAAAGTTGCAGCGAATTGGACCTAACCGCCCTCCCAAAGAACTTGGCCGTATGATTATCAAAGTCTTGGGTGGAGCCGGTGGTGTAAAATTCGAGCTGGCCGCCTTTGCCGCACTGCTCCTCAATTTCAGGATGGCGATCGAGGTATACTTCAAGGCTTTGGGCGATGATGCCGCCCTGGGCGATGATGGCGATGCCTTCGGGGGTAAATTGCCTGATCTTATCCATCAGCATGGGGTAATGCGTGCAGGCGAGTAACAAG
>Ga0247813_10000108_pt1 | contig 103856 bp, 89 predicted proteins | sample UWRJL169409C1_FD_180719 | JGI IMG/M metagenome (GOLD analysis project Ga0247813, IMG submission 180719) | Plant litter microbial communities from Arlington Agricultural Research Station in Wisconsin, United States - UWRJ-L169-409C-1 | ecosystem: Environmental > Terrestrial > Plant litter >...
ACAAGGTATCTATCTGCGGGTCTTTTTGCAGAATGGAATCAATATGATTTTTTACGGCTTCACCGGTACCGGGCTCATCATATGCATTATTTTCTACGATGGGCACCCACTCCGGGCAGGCTTCCTGCGATACGGCCATATCGGGAAAGAATTTTTCTATCTCCAGTAAATAAGACTGCGAACTTACCGTACCCTGTGTGCCCAATACCCCCACATGGCGGCTCTTGCTGTAATCGCCGATCACTTCGGCCGTAGGCCGGATGACACCCAGCACCCGTTTTTGCGGAGCAATATGCGGAAGGTCTTTTTGCTGGATGCTGCGCAATGCCTTTGCCGATGCAGTATTGCAGGCGAGTATCACCAGGTGGCAGCCCTGATCGAAGAACCACTTTACGGCTTCGAGGGTGTAGTCATACACCGTTTCAAAACTACGGGGACCATAAGGCGCACGGGCATTATCTCCCATATAGAGATAATTGTATTGCGGCAGCCGCTCCACAATTTCTTTGAGGATGGTGAGGCCGCCGTAGCCGCTGTCGAAGACGCCGATGGGTTTGTTTAGCATGTTTAATAAAGGTCGAAGACCGTTTTTTTTTGTTGCGGGTGGCGGGTTACGGGTTGTTGATTGTTCGCGAAACTTTCTCTACGGAACCTCTGGCACCTCTGGCACTCTGCGGTGAAGGAAGTTTTGTTCACCGCAGAGAACGGGAGAAACGCAGAGGTTTCGCAGAGGAAGCCTATCTCAAACTTATTCTTCGCACACACGCTATCAACCAGCCACTCGTCAGCGGGTGACGGGTTGTTGATTTTCGCGAAGCCCTCTCTGCGAAACCTCCGCCATCTCTGGCACTCTGCGGTGAAGGAAGTTTTGTTCACGCAGAGAACGGGAGAAACGCAGAGGTTTCGCAGAGAAAGCTTCGCACACGATAAAATAACCCGCCACCCGTCACCCGCAACCACCTCCCAAAAATAACAAAGCCTCCCGATACTATCGGAAGGCTTCATCAGTATTTTATTTCCTTACGGTTTCTTAACCGGTGTTGTTGTTTTTGGAGCCGGAGCTGTAATACCCAGTTTCTTTTTTACCAAAGGCAATACATCGTCGCCCGGAGGGCCCACCAATACTGCATTGTTATCAAGAATATACAGGTAACCGTTTTCTTTTGCTACGTTCTTGATCGCTTCAAAAGCTTTATCCCTCAAAGGCTGGATCTTCTTCTGAGCTTCAGCCTGGTACATTTCCTGGCCCTGCTGCTGCCAACCCTGAACTTTCTGGTACAAGGCTACCAGTTCGTTCCTTTTGATCTCTTTCATGCTTGGATTCCATTTTGCAGAATCTTTAGAGAAAGCACTATCCTTTGCAGAAAAATCAGCTACCATTTCCTGGTACATTTGTCCGAGAGAAGCCTGGAATTCTTTCAATTCTGCATCAGCTTTGGTTGCTTCCGGCATAACGCCAATCAGTTCGTCGGTATTGATGTACCCGATCTTTGTTTGTGCAGATGCATTAAAGATACCTAATGCCATCACACCTGCTACGATAAATTTTTTCATTTTAATGTTTAATTGTTTCTGATTTGGTTGATATTTAAGAGTGAGCTTTCGCTTTAAGCAAAGATTAATTCTTTCCGGGCAATGCTGCACAATATTTTGTCGATTATCAATTATTTAACACCCAGGTTCCTCAGTATGTCATCGCTCTTATCCAGTTTGGGGTCGGCAAAGATAACGGTAATTCCTTCACTTTTATCTAATATGAAATCATATTGTTTTTCCACAGCAAGCTTCTGTACAGCGTTGTATACCCTGTCCTGTATTGGTTTTATGAGTTCCTGGCGTTTTTTGAACAGATCGCCTTCAAAACCAAAACGTTTGCGCTGAAGATCACGCAATTCTTTCTCTTTATTGTACAATTCGTCTTCTCGTTTTTTCTTCAGGTTATCCGGCAACATCACCTGCTCCGCATCATAATCCTTAAACATCTTATCCAATGCCGTTTGTTTCTGATCGATCTCCTGCTGCCACAACTGGCTGAACTGGTCGAGCTTTGTCTGGGCTTCTTTGTACTCAGGGATCTTTTCGAGTATATATTTCGAATCGATCACTGCATAACGTTGTGCCTGTGAGGCAAATGCAACCAGTAAAAAGCAGGAAGCAATCAATAATATCTTTTTCATCTTCGGATTATTTTTTACAAATAAAAGAAAAAACTATTAATTCAATTTATATCTGCCAACTTTCCTTCGGTATCTGCCTGAACTTGCAGAAAGGGGCTAAAAAATGGATAACTGTAAAATGGATAATGGATAATGCCTTCAGTTCGCTCCATTTTGCCTATAGCTAATGTCATTCGATCCGAAAACATTATCCATTATCCATTATCCATTATTATTACTCCGGTTCCTGGCCCAGCATGAAGGTGAATTTAGCAGCTCCTTTTATACCTGAATTCTGGTTGTAACGATCGAAACCGATACCATAGTCAAATCCTAACAGGCCAAACATCGGCAGGAAGAAACGCATACCCACCCCAGCCGAACGACGCAGCTTGAACGGATTGTATTCTTTGAAGTTATACCACCCATTGGCTGCTTCGAAGAACGCAAGTCCATAAATAGTACTGCTTGCATTGGTGCTGAACGGATACCTCAACTCCATGGTGTATTTGTTGAAGATCGTAAAGTATTGTGTTGGTGAAATACCATCAGGGTTCACTTTAGGATCGGAACTGCTGTAGATCGGGTAACCACGATGTGCGATGATATCGTACCCGAGCAATGCCTGTGTATTACTCAAGCCGGCATCACCCAACTGAAAACGTTCGAATGGCGATACTTCCAGCTTGCTGTTGTAGCGGCCGATGAAACCATATTTGGCAGCAGCTTTGAGGATGAACTGTTTGTTCTTATCAGCACCCTTCGGCTTGCCGATCGGCACATACCATTCGCCACTGAAACGCCATTTATGGAACTCCGGATATTTATATTGGTTATCGGCTGGTTCTGTAATTCCAAGCAACGAGTAAGGCAATGTAAACTGCACACTCGCCATAAAGTTGGATCCCTGTGTAGGGAAGATCGGGTTAGGGCCTGCAGAGTTACGCAGCAAAGTGATCTTACCACTGATGTTGGTAGAGTTACCATTGGTGATCCCGTTGAACCCGCTCACGGCATAGTTCCTCAGTTTGTACTGCTGTACGTTCAAAGAGTAGATCAGGTTGAAATAATCATCCGGCCATTTCAATTGTTTACCCAAAGAAATACCAAAACCTACGGTTTTTACATAAGAAGTATCTCCGCAGGAGCGGCAATAAGAACCATAGTTATCGTATGAATTCGCGTACCTGGTATTGAAATAACTTACCGAGAATGAATTACGTTTTTTACCACCCAGCCAAGGCTCGGTGAAAGAGAAACTGTAAGAGCGGTACGCTTTACCATTCGACTGTATCCTTGCACTCAGCTTTTGTCCATCACCGGTAGGTAACGGATCCCAGCTTGATTTTTTGCCGATATTTTTCAGGGAGAAGTTGTTGAACGTAACACCCAATGTTCCGGTAAGGCCGATACCACCACCAAAACCTGCAGACAATTCCAGCTGATCGGCAGATTTTTCTTCTACCTGCCAGTTAATATCCACCGTTCCGTTATCGGAGTTCGGGATCACATTCGGGTTTGTTTTTTCAGGGTTCAAAAAGCCCAGCTGCCCAAGTTCACGTTGTGTACGGATGATATCCTGGCGGCTGAATTTTTCGCCCGGTATCGTACGCATCTCCCGAAGGATCACATAATCTTTCGTTTTATCGTTACCCGATACCGTGATCTTACCATAAACCGCCTGCGGGCCTTCGGTAACACGTATCTCGTAATCGATGGTATCATTATATACGGAAGTCTCGATCGGCTCTACCCTGAAGAACAGGTAACCGTCATCCTGGTAAAGGCTTCCGATATCGCCACCTTCGGCAGACATTTCTTTACCCAGGCGTTTGTTCAACGTTTCTACGTTGTATGGATCGCCTTTGGAAATCCCTAAGATGATGTTGAGGATAGAATCAGAATATTTTGTATTCCCTTTCCAGGTAATATTACCGAAGTAATATTTGTGCCCTTCAGACACACGGATGTCCACATTGATATTTCCTTTGGTGTCGTAGAAAGTAGTATCCTCCACAATCGCCGCATCGCGGAAACCACGGGCATTGTAATACGATACTATCTTATCCTTATCTTCTAAATATTTCTTTTCGTTGAATTTAGCGCTGCTGAAAAGTTTGAACCTGAAGTATGGTTCTATATAATCTTTGGTGCGGCTTGGGCGCAGGTAAGCATTCTCTCTTAAATAATCTTTGAACGTAAGCGTATGAGCAGTATCCGCGTAAGGGCTAACTATTTTTTCGGGGAATAAAGTGATACGGGTCATTTCCTTTGTACCCTTCATCTGCTTTTTCAGCTTGCTGTCTTCAATGCTAACGTTGTCGGTGAAGTTGATGGAATTCACTTTCACTTTGTGGCCTTTATCGATCGTGAAAGTAAGCATGATCGCGTTGTTCAATCCCGGTGCCGGTTCCTCTTTTACATCGATGGCAACATTCCTGTATCCTTTTTCAGAATAGAATTTGCGGATATTTTCTACGGCGCTCAGCTTCATGTCTTCCGTTACCACCCTGTCCTGCACCAGTGCCGATTTGGTCTTAAGGTCGTCTTTCTCGCTTTTTTTGATACCGAGGAATTCGAATTTTGTCAGCCTTGGCCTTTCGGTGAGTGCGATCTCGATGAAGAGATTGGAACCTTCCATGCGGTTGATGTAGATCTTTACATCCGAAACAAGGTTTTGTTTCCAGAGTTTGGAAATGGCTTTGCTGAAGACATCCGTGCCGGGGATCTGCACGATATCACCTTTTGCCATTCCGGTAATGGAAATGATCAGGTTCTGATCATAGTTTTTGGTACCTGTTACGGTAATACCGGCAATGGTATAGGGTTTAGCTGTTTTTGAGTTGTATATTTCCTGTAAAGCGGGATTTACTGAAACGCCGTTGCTATCCACCTGGGCGGATAATTGTTGACTTACAAACACGAAAATTAGGGTAATAAGAGCGTTCTGGTAGATCCGTTGCATCAAAAGTATTTTACGAGCGGCAAATTAAGCCCATTAATGAAAACTATTTGTTAAATGACAATCACAAAGGCTTTTGCGCTGAAATGCTGATTCTCATTGATATATTAAAGATTTTTTAAATTATTTTATTGCTGTTTCACCTGTTGTCCTGTCTTGCCAAACCTGCGTTCCCGCTGTTGGAAATCAATGATCGCTTCGTACAAGTTTTCCTTCCTGAAATCTGGCCATAGTGTGTTGGTGAAATACAATTCGGAGTAGGCCAGCTGGTACAATAAAAAATTGCTGATCCTGAATTCGCCGCTTGTCCTTATCATCAGCTCGGGGTCCGGATAATCAGCCGTAGCAAGGTATTGGCGGAATGTGTTGGGTGTGATCGCTTCCGGTTCGAGCTTGCCTGCTTTCACATCCACTGCCATGTCTTTGAATGCTTTTTCCAGTTCCCAGCGGCTGCTGTAGCTCAATGCCATGATAAGATTAAGGCCGGTATTTTTTTCCGTTTCCGCCAATGCTTCGTTGAGTTCTTTGCGGGCATTTTCGGGCAGCATCGCCGTATCGCCGATCACATGAAGGCGTATGTTATTTTTGTTCAATGTGGGCACTTCCTTACGGATAGTATCCACCAGTATTTCCATCAGGCCGCTTACTTCATCTTCCGGCCTGTCCCAGTTTTCTGTGCTGAATGCATATAGAGTAAGATAACCGATACCCAGTTCGGCCGCGGTTTCTACAATGGTACGTACGCTTTCCACACCGTTGAGGTGCCCGAAAAGCCTGTCTTCACCCTGTTCCTGTGCCCATCGCCCATTGCCATCCATGATGATAGCAATATGCGCGGGCAACCGTTGCATATTAATGTTTTGCAGTAAACTCATAGCGTTTGTAAAATGAGCAGTCACGCCGGCGGCGTGACATGGGCGCAAAAGTAGGAAAATTTAACTGAAAACCTTATTTAACGGGCTTTATATAATATTATGGAGGGTTGGTCGGGGAAAAAGGCGGCTTCGCAGAGGTGAATGTGGAAAGGTGAATGGTGAAAACTTTATACTTTAAATGTTTTGTCAACCACTTACTATATAAAACGACAGAGGGATGAAATTTCATCCCTCTGTTGGTTAAAATATTAAGTATTTCGAGTGAAGAATTTAACATCTAAAGTTTTCACCATTCACCTTTCCCCATTCACTACTTAGCTGTCGGGCACCTATAGCTGCTCAAATTAAAGGATATACCCACTTCAGCAATGATATATTGATCTTTTTGCTTCGCAAATCCACGCTGACGGCCTTCCACACCCAATGGGTTGTTAGGATCTATTTCGTAGCTACGGTCCTGCAACGCTGCGGCCACCGGATCGGAGGCAAATTTGTCGAGGCCGGCATACGTTGTACTTACGTCATCGATGTAATCAGTTCCGGTGAAACGGTGAGCCACTTCGAAAGAAAGGTTGAATTTTTCGCTGATATTATATTTGATACCTACGCCAAAAGGAATGCAGAAGGAAGTGGTACCATATGGTTTACGGCCTTTGTAACCGCCCGGCACATTCTGGCCTTCGGTACCCAATGGGCGCAAAAATGTTTTTTCACCACCGATGAAAGTGTATGGATCATAACTGAAAACACCCACACCCAATGTTACATAGGGAGTAAATGCATGGTATGGATCGCCTGGTACAAAACGGAAGAAATTGAAATCTCCCTGTACAGCAAGTTCCCAGATATTGGTATTGAAACTAAGGTTCCTCAGCTTCTGTACTTCGTTTTTGCTGTAAGTATCGCTGTAGCCCAACTGTGCAAAGCGACCCGCGATCCTGGCACCGATGTAATTACCGAATTGTTTGCGGTAAAACAAGCCCAGTGCAGGTTTTGGCCTGTTGAGCCCCGCCCTTGTGTTGATGTCGCCGAAGTAATGCGCCGCACCAGCGGTGATGCCGAATTCGCCTTGTTGCACGTATTCGTAGTTCTGTGCACGGGAAGCCTGAGTTAGCGTTATCGCAAAGATCAAAGTAAGGATTATACGGTTCACTTCTGTATCAGTTTAGTGGGTGTTTTGAATATTTTCGGTAATAGTAGGTTGCAAAATAAAGAATTGTTTTCTATTTACAGCATGGTTTTTAACCACGAAGGCGCTAAGTTCATAAAGATGCACGAAGATATTTGCCTGCGGCAAAAGTGGAACGCAGATCTTTATGATGGTTAAGATTTCAATGATATTTCATAATATATCTTAATTATCATAAAGATCTGCGTTCTATGCTGCCAAAGGCGGCAAAACTTTGTGCGTCTTTGTCGTCTTTGTGGCTTCGTGGTAAATTAAGGAGCTTTTTCCAGTCTCAGCCCGGCATTCATCACGTTGGGCAGCGGGTTATCCCTCATAAGCTGGCGTATCTCAAATTTGAATTCTCCATTCCGTTTGAAACGGCTTGGTTTGCTATTAAGCAATTTTCTCACTTCCCAGATATCTCCCATCCCCGAACCTTCCCAGCCTGCCGCATCGCTTCCCAGCGAAAGATCGACCTTTTGGGTATACATGGTATCTCCGGGAGACTGCAGCCCCACATTCAGCCATATATTATTATACTGGTAAGCATCGTTGTGGCGAAGCACTATATATATATTATAGGAAGAAAGTGTATCCACAATATTGAAGGTACCGGTAGCGGCAAAAGACGAATTCCATTTATGATCCGGGATACGGGTATTTTTCTCAAAAACATCCAGCTGTTTGCAGGAGCAAATGCAAATGACGGAGACGATCGCCAGGAAACTGACTTTCTTAAAAAACTTGATGGGCATATTTTATTGATTCATTCTTTAAAACAGTACGCGTCACAAACAAGTACACGCCGCAGGCTCGTACCTACAAAACGTTTAACACTTGCTCTTTCGCTTTCTCCAATTCATCTTTCATCTTTACCACACATTTTTGAATATCCGCATCGTATGCTTTACTTCCGGTGGTATTGATCTCCCTACCGATTTCCTGGAGAACAAAAGATAATTTTTTTCCTTTGCCTTCTTCCGAACCGTTCATGATCTCCCTGAAATATTCGCAATGTTGTTTCAGGCGGATCTGCTCTTCATGGATGTCAATCTTTTCCATGTAATAGATCAGTTCCTGTTCCATCCGGTTGTTATCGATATTTTCTTTGCCTACATTTTCTTCCAGCAGCTGGAGTATTTCGTCCTTGATCCTTTTTTTGCGGTTGGGTTCCAAAGCAAGGATCGCTTCTTCCTGTGCGTTGATATTTTCAATGCGTTGCAAAAGGTCTTTTTCCAGGGAAGCCCCTTCGCCAATGCGGTGATCGTTCAACTCCTTGATCGCGGTTTGCAACACGAGGGTAAATTGCTTGAAATCTTCCGGGCTCAGTAATTCATTCGCCGGCGAAACAACTTCCGGCAAACGGAGCAAAGCAGCCAATACAGAATTGGTATCGATGTCAAGTTCACCAGCCAGCTGATGGATCTGGGTGTAATATGCTTTGATCAACTCGGTGTTGATGGTAACCGGTTTGGTAGTGCCGTTCTGTTTGATATTGATATAACAATCGATCGTTCCCCTGCCAAGATTTTCCTGAAGGATGTTACGGATATCAAATTCGTACGACTTTAACAAGGGCGGCAACTTCACCTGCAATTCAAATTGTTTTCCATTCAACGCTTTCACTTCTACCAAGAAAGTTTTTTCTCCCACTGTTTGCTCTGCCCTACCAAAGCCTGTCATTGATTTTAGCATAACCGGTTTTTATTTATTTGTGCAATTTATAGTTATTACACGAATTAAAACGAATTACACGAATTACACAGATTTTAAATAGAACCGTCATTGGGAGGAACGAAGCAATCTCTTCGCACATCATTGGAGAACTTGAAGAGATTGCTTCGTTCCTCCCAATGACGGTTCTAATAAAAAGTTTTCACTACAATTAATCCCCTTCGCTAATTCGTGTAATCCTTGTAATCCGTAAAATCCGTGATAAAAAAAAGCTCAGCGTTTTGAGCCGAGCCTTATTATATAGATGGGTTAGTAAGTACCGGGACAGTAAATCCCTTACACAATATTAAAAAGAATTTTTGCTAACATAAAAAAAATTTACAACTATTTTATTCACATTTTATTTATGCGTGTGGATAAGGACGGGCATTTATCCATCCTTTTTTTTAAACAAAAAATGAAAATAATTTTTGATCACACACAACAAAAAATAAATGCATCGCTGAATCATTGATGAATAAAGGGTTTCAAAAGAATTCATTTTTATTTGTCAAGATGTTTTACAAAATTGTTTCAAAATATTTTTCAAGATGATGTTGTCAAAACGATCATTTTCCACCCCATTTTATTTCAAAAATATTTTTTACAAACCCTGCTTCAAAGGCTGATTTTTTTACCATTTCAAATAAAACGAAAGCAATGTACCTTTGTGAAAATTTATAAAACATGCGCTTTCCATCTCCCGTCTCCATACAATTTATCGCGGATCTTATACAGGCAAAAATTATCGGCAACGATAAAGCTGATGCAACCGGCATCAATGAATTGCATAAAGTAGAACCCGGTGATCTCGTGTTTGTAGATCATCCGAAGTATTATGATAAGTGCATCAACAGCGATGCTACCTTCATCATCATCAACAAGGAAACTTCTTTTCCGGAAGGGAAAGCACTGCTGCTGGTCGACAATCCATTTGAAGCATACAGCAAGATCGTACAACATTTCAGGCCGTTTGAGCCATCCGCGAAAGCCATCAGCGACAGTGCAGTAATCGGCGAAGGCACTTTCATTTATCCAGGTGCATTCATCGGCAATCATGTTACGATCGGGAAGAACTGCATCATTTACCCCAACGTTTCCATCATGGATCATTGCGTGATAGGTGATGAAGTGAAGATACAATCGGGCACTGTCATCGGCGGAGATGCGTTTTATTACAATACAAAAAAAGACCGCCCGATGTGGTACAAACAAATGCCGAGCTGCGGCAGAGTTGTCATTGAAGATTTTGTAGAGATCGGCTGCAATTGCACCATCGATCGTGGGGTAAGTCATGATACAATTATCGGCGCCGGCACAAAATTCGACAACATGATCCATATCGGCCATGATACCGTGATCGGTAAAAATTGTTTGTTTGCCGCATGCGTGATCGTTGCCGGTGTAGTAACCATTGAAGACGGCGTAGTATTGTGGGGCAACGTGATCGTAAACAAAACACTCACCATCGGAGCCAATGCGGTATTACTCGCCCGCACAGGTGTTGGCGGCGACCTGGAAGGAAATAAAACTTATTGGGGCGCACCGGCGCAGGAAGCGGGTGTGGCACGGAGGGAATTGGTTTGGATAAAAAGGATACCGGAACTGTGGGAGAAAGTGATGAAGAAGAATTAAGAATTACGAATTACGAATTACGAATTATTGCGAAGAATGAAGCGTAAAGGGAATCGCAGATTTCAAAGGGATAAAGGGGATTACACAGATTATTTTGCTGACGCAAAATGGAAAATGCAGTTTATAATTTAGTTACATCTAATTATAAACTGCATTTTAGTTTTACGAAGTAAAACAATCTGTGTAATCCCCTTTATCCCTTTGAAATCTGCGATCTGCCTATCCGCTTCGATCACATTCGTAATTCGTAATTCTCAATTGACTACCGGTTTGTAATCATAAGGAAGCAGATCCGCTACCTTATCCCAGGTCCAGTAAGCACTGATGGCCAGGTCATTCTGATCGTAATAATATCCGTTTTGTTCTATCGTGATAGAGTCTGAAGGTTGAAAAGTAAGTACTGAGAATTGAAATGCTTTTGGTTCGTCGGGATTGGCTTCAACAAATCCTGCCGCAGGTTTTTCTTTAGAATAAATGACACCAACGTTCAACTGATTGGGACGAATCATTACTGTTTGTGTACTGTCGTCACGTTGATAATTGAGCGCCCCGTAAAAATCTTTCACTTTGATCGCTGTTTCGTTATCGTTGTTTTTGATCACGAACTGTATTTCGAAACCTTGTTCTTTCAGGTCTTTATTGAACACTCCCCTCATGAAATGAAGGATAGACCCCTGATATGCCGCCTGCCTGTTGGCGGTCCATTGTGCCAGCTGTTCGTTATTGGCCGGAGCCATTTCTTCAAACAAAGGATAACCTGCATACAAACTAATTTCGGTTGCATATTCATGCGTAAAAGAATCCAACGCATATTTGATGGTATAACCCAGGGCTTTGTTTTCAATCATCAACGGTTCTGCCGCTGTCACTTTCAGGCGGTTCTTTCTTTTGGAATAAAAGAATTTTAATATCTCCGGATTTTTGATGGTGCATTGTTTGCTGTTGGTTGTCTTGCCGATAAAATTATCCAGGAAAAAACTGCCGTACTTTTCCCAGCCGTCTTTTACTTCCGAAGAAGCTACAACGGTGACATCCACCATTTCTTTTTCCTTTTGTTTCAATTGGAAATTCACGCTCTTGTTCTCTTCCTCACCGGTAGTCACCCTCCTGCTCTCACTGTTGTGTCCGGTGAATGTAACTACCAGGTCGTAGCCGCCATTGGGCAGGTAGATCGTGTAATTTCCATCGGCATCAGTAGCGGTACCGATGGTGGTATTTTGCGCAAATACGGATGCACCCTGGAGCGGCTGCCCCGTTTCGGCACTCAGCACTTTACCTTTAACAATATAGGTAGATTGCGCATTTACGCCGAAAGCTGTGCATAATAAGATCAGGGAAAGAAATAATTTCATGGTTGCTATTGAATTTAGTGGTTGCCAGTCCGAGTTGACTACTCCCCTGAGTTGTCAACTCAGGGGAGTAGTCAACTCATCGGGATTCCGAAATTAAAGGATTACTTGTTAATCTTTTGTTGCAATGCCTTACACGTAAAATCAATGGTGTCCTGCAGAGGGTGATAAGAAAAGCCTGGCAATGTTGCCAGCAGTTTACTGTTATCAAAATATACTTTTGCCAAAGCGGTAGCCGTAGTTTCTTTTGTAACCAATGGGCTGCTGCCTGTAAAAAAACTTTTGATGGCCTGTAACCTCCAGAATGCTTTCGCCATGAATGGCGTAACTTTTTTGTAAGGCAACCTCTTTCCAAATGCTTTCGCTATCATGTCGAATACAGTATGATACGTCACATTTTCTGCGCTGATGATAAATCGTTCGCCCGATACATCACTATCCATCAATTTCCGCATCGCAATGGCTACATCTCTTACATCTACAAAGCCCGTCACACCTTCGGTGTAATAAGGAAACTCTTCATACACGGACCGGAATATTTTGGTAGAGCCTTCGTTCCAATCCGCCGGGCCAAGTATGATCACGGGATTAACTACTACTGCATCCAGCCCTTCGGCAACTCCCCGCCAGAGTTCCATCTCGCCAAGAAATTTGCTATGTCCATATTTGCTGTTGCTGGTAGCAGGCGTCCATTGCATTTTTTCATTGATGGTTTCGCCTTCGCGTATACGGCCTAATGCAGCCACAGAACTTACATGAACGATCTTCCGCACACCCGCCGCCAATGCGGCATTTACAATATTTGCCGTACCCTCTACATTTATCTTGTAAAGCCGTTGAACATCTTTTGGAGAAAAAGAAACCAGCCCTGCGCAATGATATATCTCAGAAACCCCTTTCATCGCATTCTCCAGGGCTACCACATCCAGAATATCAGCCTGCTCCTGCAATAAATTATCATTATCAAAATCGGGCAATTTCGTTTTATTGAATATCGCCCTCACGGTTTTGCCCTCAGCCAACAGCTGAATGATCAGTTCTTTTCCCAATAAACCTGCACCTCCAGTGACTAAAACCATGATAATGGATAATTGAGTAATGGATAATTGACAATAGTTTTCATATTGAATTTTAATATTTCTATCTGAAGTTTTACATTTTTGAAGTTACCGATTCATAACAGACCTGCATTAACAACATTATCCATTATACCGTTATCCATTAATCAATGGTATTCATAAAACCCCTTCCCCGTCTTCTTCCCCAATTCACCTTTTTCCACTTTTTCTTTTTGTATCGGCGATGGCCTGAATCTTTCCGCATTATCAAAGGCTGCATAAATTGATTCCGACACTGCATAGTTGATATCCATGCCGATAAGATCCATCAACCTGAAAGGCCCCATTTTAAAACCCGCTGATTCCATGGCGGCATCTACATTTTCGATCGTGGCGATCTTTTGTTCTACCAGCCGCATCGCTTCCAGGTAATAATGCCGTGCTACACGGTTCACGATGAAACCCGGAGCATCGTTGCACAACACCGGAGTTTTTTTCAGGTCGAGACAAAGCTGCATCACGGTGGAAGCTGTCGCGTCGTCTGTTTGTTCCCCTTTTACCACTTCCACCAGTTTCATTACGTTGGCAGGATTGAAAAAATGCATTCCGACTACTCTTTCGGGAGATGGAATATTTTTTTGTATGGCTGTAATAGAAAGCGAAGACGTATTGCTCGCGAGGATGGTTGAAGGTGGATTGATGGCTGCCAGTTTTGTAAAAATGCTTTCTTTAGCTTCCAGCTTTTCTACGATGGCTTCTATAATTATATCCGCGGTACATTCATCAACATTGCCAGTAAATAAAAGATGCTGTAAAATCACGGCTTTTTCTGCTTCGTTGATCTTTTCTTTACCGACAAGAAAATCGAGGTTTTTATCAATAAGCGCTGTAGCACTTTCCAATACTTTTTCATTGATATCAAAAAGCACCACAAGGAAACCGTGCTGTGCAGCTGCAAGCGCTATTCCGCTTCCCATGGTACCTGCTCCAACTACACAAACTTTTTTTATCATGTAGCAAAAATAGAGGTTATTTTTTTGTTCACACAAAGGCTCAAAAATCAATTGCCCCGGGCTAAAGCCCGGGGCAATTGATTATCTTAGGCTAAAGCCCGGGGCAATTGATTGCCTTGTGCATATATATTCTCTTTGAGTAAAAACTATGGGTTCTTATCCGCTTCTACTTTCGCATCTGTTTTCATTTTTTCATTAGCGGTCACCGCAAATTCTACCCTGCGGTTCAATGCCCTGTTTTCTGCAGTAAGGTTGTCCACCTTCGGTTGAGATTCGCCATACCATTTGATGGAAAGCCTGGAAGCCGCGATACCCGCAGCTTTGAGGTAATTACCTACCGACTCTGCTCTTTTTTGTGATAAGGTCATATTAGATGCATCTGATCCTACATCATCGGTGTGCCCTTCTACAAGAATATTCGTTTCAGGATATTCATTGAAAATTTTCACCAGTTTATCCAGTGCAAGTTTGGAATTGGCAGAAATATCGAATTTTGCGGTAGCAAAATACACACCCGCCTTGCTTCCATCCGGATTATTTTCATCAAAAGTCACGTTGATCCCTTCACCAACCCTTTCCACTTTCGCACCGGGAATTTCCGTTTTGATCTTTTCTGCCTGCTTGTCCATTTTGTTGCCAATGATGCCACCGGCTACACCACCGATCGCTGCACCCAGGATAGCACCCAATGCTGTATTTTTCCCTTTACCTATATTGTTCCCAAGAATACCACCAATCACCGCACCGCTGGTCGCGCCAACCGCTACGCCTTTATCCTGGTTACTGGATTTTTTAATGGTTTCGCAACCGCTTGCAAGGATCACCAGTGCCGCGGCGGATAAAATGGTATTGCTGAATATGTGTTTCATAATGTTTTAGTTTTAAATTTCTAATGAACGCGCCAAAGGCACGTTCTTGCAGTTATTTCGTTCTTACAAAATTGTAAATAAATGATGCCGGTTTGCCTTCAAAAGTGATATCGCTCCTCAGCTGCATGGTATTATCATTCAGTTGAAGAATGGTGAAGCGGAAGCCGCCGCCTTCATCGATCTCTTTCAATTTATTATCCAGCCTTTTGAACTGGAATAATTTCGGCTGGCCGGTAGCCTCATAAATAGACCAACGGATCTGCCTCTTGACAGCTACACATTCGCCGGAATTTTGAGCAATGTTATAACTGCCGAGACTGTTATTTCCATTAAAGCTCCAGCTGCTTCCTACGAAGCAATTGAAATCTTCTTCATTAAATACCTGTGCTTTGATCTTGCCGGTGATCCCTTCGGTAACGACTGTTTCCAGCTGCCAGTTACCATCAATGGTCCTTCTTTGTGTACGTGCCTCTTTGGAAGTGGAGCAGGCCGCCAAAAAAATCATAGCGGATATGCAAAAAAGTAAATATATCTTTTTCATGATGCTGTGGGTTTAATTATATAGACGAAGAATTTTCAATTATGATGCCAAATAGTGAACGGTGAATAGTGAATGGGTAAACCCTCCCGGTTCTTACGGTTTATCCAAAGTGTATTTATCCAAGGTATTTAGCCTAAAATTTTTTGAATATGTAACCTTGAAAAATAGTACATTTCAAAGATTTGACCATTCACTATTCACCATTCACTTAATAAGCTGCTTTGAACTGATCCAAAAAGCGCACGTCATTCTCGCTGAAGAGGCGAAGATCTTTCACATCATATTTCAGCATGGTGATTCTTTCCACGCCCATTCCGAATGCGAAGCCGGTATATTTATTACTGTCGATGCCACAGTTTTCAAGCACTTTGGGGTGCACCATTCCCGATCCGAGAATTTCTACCCAACCTGTTTTTTTGCAAACATTACAACCGCTGCCGCCGCAGATCAGGCAGCTTATATCCATTTCGGCGCTGGGCTCGGTAAATGGGAAATAAGAAGGGCGAAAACGAACTTTCACCTCCTGTCCAAACATTTCCTGTACAAAAAAGTAAAGCGTTTGTTTGAGGTCAGCGAATGAAACATTTTCCGCGATGTATAAACCTTCCACCTGGTTGAAAAAGCAATGCGCTCTTGCGCTGATGGTTTCGTTGCGGTATACCCTGCCCGGGCAAATGATACGCAAAGGCAGTTTTCCTTTTTGCATTTCACGTATCTGTACGCTGCTGGTGTGTGTACGCAGCAACCAGGCCGGATTTTCATTTAGATAAAATGTATCCTGCATATCCCTTGCCGGGTGATTTTCGGGCAGGTTCAATGCGGAGAAATTATGCCAGTCGTCTTCGATTTCCGGCCCTTCGGCTACAGCAAACCCAAGGCTCTGGAAAATGCTCATGATCTTGTTCTGCACGATGCTGATCGGGTGCCTGGTGCCCAACGGCAGGTCATCGCCGGGAAGGCTATAATCGATAGACCCGATCGTTTCGCCGCCATCGTCTCCCACAGCAGATTTCAATTCTTCAAACCTGCTTTCTACAAATATTTTGAATTCGTTGAGCAACTGCCCGGCTTCCTTTTTTTTGTCAACAGCCACATTTTTCATTTCTCCCATGATGGTTTTCACCAATCCTTTTGTGCCCAGGTATTTGATCCTGAAGGCTTCCAAATCGTCTTTTGTTGCGACAGCCGCCGCAGCTATTTCCTTTTTATACTGCTCTACCTGAGCTAATAACTGTTCCATCTTGCAAAGATAACGACCAATGCGCAATAGTCAATGGAGGTGGCTATTACTATTAAATTGTTAGGTTTCTCTACCGCAGAGAACAAGAGTGGCCAGAGTTTTCGCGGAGATACTCTGCGTAAACTCTGCTCTCTCCTTTCTCAGCGGTGAAAAAAATATCGATATATTTAGAGTCACAATTCTTTGTAAATGAGATTATACGCTTCCCTTATCGCTTTTTTGACTCTTGTTACTTCTTTTACAACCGTTGGCCAGTCAACACAAAATATTTGGTGGAAAGAGAGTGTTTTTTACGAAATATACATGCCCAGTTATGCCGACAGCAATGGAGACGGGTATGGCGATTTCAAGGGGATGACGGCCAAACTGGATCATTTGCAAAAGTTAGGTGTAAAAGGTATCTGGCTCACTCCATTTCTGCTTTCGCCAAAAGTGGATAATGGCTATGATGTGGCCAGTTATTACGACATCGATCCGGTATATGGCAATACTGCTGATTTCAAAAATTATGTGGCCGAAGCACACAGGCGTGGCATAAAAGTGATCATGGATATGGTGCTCAACCATACTTCTACCGAAAGTAAATGGTTTAAGGAAGCCAGTAAGGGCAAAGACAATCCTTATCGGGATTATTATATCTGGCAGGACAAACCCAACAACTGGGAATCGTTTTTTGGCGGACCGGCATGGCAGAAAGACTCATTGAGCGGACAATATTATTACCACAAATTTGATACAAGAATGGCCGACCTCAACTGGTCAAATCCAAAGGTGGTAAAAGATATCCAGAAGGTGTTGCGTTACTGGCTAAACCTGGGCGTTGATGGGTTCCGGCTGGATGTGATCAATTTTTTGACGACAGAGAAAACTTTTCCGGATAATCCTATGAAAGATGGAAAGCAGGAACATGACTATGATGTTGACCAGGCCGGGGTGAAAGATGCGATCAAAAAAATAAGGGCGGTGGTAAATGAGTACAAGGATCGTTTTATAGTGGGAGAGATCGGCAGCGATAAGATCGATATTTTGAAACAATACCAATCACCGGAATTGCTGGATGTGGTGTTCAATTTCAACTTTGGCAGCATTCCCGCATTTTCCGCAAAGCGGATCTATGATGAGTTGCGGCGGATGGAAGGGGAAATGCCGGGATATCCAACCTTGTTTTTTGGCAGCCATGATATGCCGAGGCTGATGGATCGGCTGGCGGATAACAACCCTGAAAAAGCCCTGGCGCTTGCTGCGCTGATGCTGACTGCCAAAGGGGTTCCGTTCATTTATTATGGAGAAGAGATCGGCATGCGCAACACTATCGCCAACAGTCCGGAGCAGATCAAAGACATCCAGGGAAGAACATTTTACAAGCTGGCGATCGATGCAGGCAAAACTCCGGCGGATGCATTAAAGGAAGGTAATGACCACAACCGTGATAAATCGCGGAGCCCGATGCAATGGGATAGTTCGGCATTTGCAGGGTTTTCACAAAGCAATGCATGGATACCGGTAAATGCGGATTTTAAAACGGTGAATGTGGCGAAACTGGAAGCCCGGAAAAACTCTTTACTGGATCTGTATAAAAAATTGCTCCTGCTACGCAACAGCGAAAAGGCTTTGCAATACGGCACTTATAAAAATCTGCAGTTCAAAAATGAGCTGATCTCTTTTGACCGGATCTATAAAAAAGAAAAAATTACCGTCGTTATCAATTTCAGCAATGGCATGCGAAAGATACAACCGGGGAAAAACCAGCGCATGCTTTTTGGAAGCGATGTGTTGATGGAAAACGGGGTGGCGATCTACAAGTGAAGACAGACGACTGACGACAGACGACCGACCACTGACAACCGACAACAGACGACAGACAACCGACGACAGACGACAGACGACAGACGACCGACTGGATACTGCTTATCTGAGAGAATATTTTTTAGAATAGCCATTACGGGAAACGAAGCAATCTTCTGATGATAATACAAAACCTGTTCAGGAGATTGCTTCGTTCCTCGCAATAACTGGTAGATTAAATCAAAGTTATTTCTAAATAACTTCCAGTAACCAGTACCGAGTATCCAGTATCCAGTAACCAGCATCCAGCATCCAGATTAACCATCAATTAACAATCCCGATTTGCAAAATGATTTGCCTTCCATCTATCTTCACATCCATAAACTAAACACATTATGGACGCCGGCCCCGGTGGATATTTCAGCAGTTCTACACTGTTCAAAACATCCCTTCTGACAATTGCTTTCAGCACATTTTACATTTACGAAACAAAAAAAAGAGCTACTATTTTCAAGCCTGTAAGCGTGAAAGCGGATACCGCTGTTACGGTCAAGCTTGCGCCGGTAATGGTTAAAAAGAAAAAGACCATTTACCTCACGTTCGACGACGGCCCCAACAAAGGCACCCGAAAAGTGATGGACATCCTGGATGCCGAAAAAATCCCGGCGACCGTTTTCATCATCGGCGAACATGTATATGGCAGTAAGGAACAGCGTATTATTTTCGACAGCCTTATCACCAACAAACTGTTTGAAATAGCCAACCATAGCTATTCGCACGCGTTTGAAAATAAGTATCGCCAGTTTTACGATCAACCGGATAGCATGGTAAAAGATTTCGCACGCTGTGCAGATAGCCTGCAGCTGACGACTAACATCGTTCGTACGCCCGGCCGGAACGTTTGGCGTACTTCTACGGTAAACAGTACGGATATCAAAACGACGACGGCGGCGGCAGACAGCCTTCAACGAAACGGCTTCAAAGCCATTGGCTGGGACCTGGAATGGCATTTCACCAATGATCAGAAACTGGTGCAATCGGACACTTTATTGCTGCAGCAGATCGATAGCCTTTTTGCAAAAAATAAGACAAAAACACCTAACAGCCTGGTTTTGCTGGCTCATGACCGTACTTTTTTAAGCCCGGCAGATAGCAGTGCGCTGCATCGTTTGATCATCGCACTCAAAAAAAGGGATGAATATAATTTTGAAACGGTGAGCCAGTATCCCGGACTCAATTAAGAATTAAGAATGCGGGTGCGTATTGTTTGAAGTGTACTCACATATTTTACTTTATAAAAATTTCTTTTTCTTAAGTTATTGATTAATTTTATTAGCTAAACTATCATCTATGTCTATTTTTAAATCGGGCAACCCTACCCTTTCTGAAAAACGATTCAACAGTACCATACTGGATGAGATCGTTGATACCGGTAATTCCATGACCGTAAAAGGTACATTGAATAAATTCGGTTTTTTATTTTTAATGACACTCGGCACCGCTTTTTATGCATGGAGAGAATTCTCCGGCGGAGGCAATGTATATCCTTTGATCCTTACCGGAGCAATCGGCGGATTGATCGTGGCGATCGTGATCATGTTTAAAAAAGAATGGAGCCCTTACCTGGCCCCGGCATACGCATTACTCGAAGGTTTATTTGTAGGAAGCATTTCAGCTTATTTCGAATACGCGGTATCCAGCCGCCAGGGCGGATATGCAGGTGGTTATGGCGGGATCGTTATTCAGGCAGTGGCTTTGACCTTCTGCGTGGTAGCTGCGATGTTCCTGTTGTATAAATTCAATATCATCAGGGCTACAAAAACATTCAAAGCAATTGTAGTAACTGCAACGGCAGCGATCGCATTATTTTACCTGGTTTGTTTTGGCCTTAGCCTGGCAAATGTAAATCTGCCTTCCTTTCTTTTGCAGGGTTCTGCCATCGGCATCGGTTTTTCTGTATTTGTAGTAGCACTTGCCGCAATGAACCTCATCCTAGATTTTGACATGATCGAAAAAGGTGCCGAAATGGGTGCCCCAAAATACATGGAATGGTATGGCGCTTTCGGCTTGCTGGTAACGATCGTTTGGTTGTACCTGGAAATTTTGCGTTTGCTTTCCAAGTTAAACAGCAGAAATTAATATAATTAAGTTACGGGTTGCGGGTGACTGGTTATTTAATCGTTGTTTTAGATTGCAGCGAAGTTTTCACCGCAGAGAAAAGAGAGAGCAGAGTTTTCGCAGAGATAATATTTAACTCTGCGAAAACTCTGCTCTCTCTTTTCTCTGCGGTTTATACTGCTGATGATCAAATAACCAGTCACCCGCAACCCGTAACTATTTTATTCTCTGCCGTCCAAAAGATTCCCCAACCCTCCAAGGATACTTCCTTCTTCCTTACGGCCTCCCGTTTGCGGAGCATACTGGAATATTCTTCCGGCGAGCCTGCTGATGGGTAATGATTGCAGCCACACTTTACCCGGGCCCTGCAGTTTTGCAAAGAACAATCCTTCGCCGCCGAACATCCAGTTGCGCACACCACGGATGAATTCTATGTCAAAATCCACACCTGCTGTGTATGCCACGATACAACCGGTATCCACTTTCAATATTTCCCCAGGCTGTAATTCCTTTTCTACGATATATCCACCCGCATGCGCAAAAGCCAATCCATCGCCTTCCAGTTTTTCCATGATGAAACCTTCGCCACCAAAGATGCCGGTGCCGAGCCTTTTTTGAAATTCAATGCCGATGCTTACCCCTTTTGCTGCGCAAAGAAATGCATCTTTTTGTGCGATGATCTTGCCACCCAGTTTCGAGAGGTCAAACACAATTATTTTTCCGGTGTATGGAGCCGCAAAACTCACTTTCTTTTTTCCTTGCCCGACATTGGTGAATGCAGTCATAAAAAGGCTTTCGCCTACCAGCAAACGTTTTCCGGCACTCATTAGTTTTCCCAAAAAACCGCCCGACTGCTGTTGCTGGCTGCCATCACCAAAGATGGTCTGCATCTGAATACCTTCTTCCATCATCATGAAACTGCCGCTTTCAGCAATAGCCGTTTCAGAAGGATCAAGTTCTATTTCTACAAATTGTAATTCTTCGCCATAAATGCGGTAATCTATTTCGTGTGATGTTGCCATTGAATTAAGTTTTCATAAAAATAAAGAGAAACCACAGAGTAACACAGAGTTTTTTCACAGAGGATAAAGGAGTATACATCCTCTGTCAAACTCTGTGAAAAAACTCCGTTTAACCCTATGGTTAACAGACCAGTAATTTTTACGTACTTTCGGACACAAAAAATTTTGTATGAAGAAATATATCCAGTTGCTTACCGTCCTCTGCATTGCAGGACACACTGGTTTTGCGCAGGCAAAACTGGTAGAAAAGGTTGTAAAGAAAGGGGATGAGATGGTCATCCCGTATGAAAAATATGTGTTTCCTAATGGGCTGACAGTTGTGCTGGCAGAGGATCACAGCGATCCGCTGGTACATGTGGACATTACGTATCACGTAGGAAGTGCCCGTGAAGAGATCGGGAAAAGTGGTTTCGCACATTTCTTTGAGCACATGATGTTCCAGGGAAGTGATAACGTTGGTGACGAACAACATTTCAAGATCATCAGCGAAGCTGGCGGAACTTTGAATGGCAGTACTAACCTTGACCGGACAAATTATTACGAGACCGTTCCCGCTAATCAACTGGAAAAAATGTTATGGCTGGAAAGTGACCGTATGGGCTTTTTGCTGGACGCAGTTACACAAAAAAAATTCGAGATACAACGCAGCACGGTGAAGAACGAACGCGGACAGAATTACGACAATCGTCCTTATGGTTTGCTAAGCGAATTTACCAGCAAAAATCTTTACCCATATGGCCATCCGTACAGTTGGCTGACCATCGGATATATCGAAGACCTCAACAGGGTGGATGTACAGGATCTTAAAAATTTCTTCCTGAGATGGTATGGCCCCAACAACGCTACCATCACCATTGGCGGCGATCTTGATCCGGCGGCCACTATCAAGCTGGTTGAAAAATATTTTGGCAGCATTCCCCGTGGGCCCGAAGTATCGCCAACCATGCTGGCACCGGTAAAACTCACATCTGACAGGTATGTAAGTTTTGTGGATAATTATGCGAGGTTGCCTTTACTGGTAAAAACTTTCCCTACGGTAAAAAATTATGATAAGGATATGGCGCCACTGGCTTGTCTTGCGCAGGTATTGGGTCAGGGTAAAAACTCTATCCTGTATCAGCAGATGGTGAAGCCGCAGAAAGCGATCAATGCTTCCGCATTTAGCCGTATGAGTGAGTTGTCGGGTGAATTTTCTGTGCAGATCACTCCATTCCCGGGCAACAGCCTTTCGTCATTGGACAGCTTGTTTACAGCATCGCTGGCGGCATTCGAACAACGTGGTGTTACCGACGATGATATCCTGAAATTTAAAGGTGGTATCGAATCGCAATACATCAACGGGCTGCAAAGTGTTTCCGGTAAAGTTTCGCAACTGGCTGCATTCCAGACGTTCACCGGCAACCCGAACATGATCGGCAAATTGCTGGCCATGTACCAGGCGGTAACAAAGGAAGATGTGATGAGGGTATACTATGAATATATCAAAGGAAAAGCATCGGTAACCGTGAGTGTGCTGACTAAAGATAACAAGGCGATCGAGGCGAAGCCGGATAATTACAAAGTAGATACCACGCAATACACGCATCCTGATTACGGCTATGCCGGATTGAAATATGTGAAAGCAGCGGATAATTTCGATCGTAAACAAATGCCTGGTGTTGGCGCATCACCGGTGATAAAAGTACCGGCATTCTGGAAAAAGAATTTGGCGAACGGCATCAAAGTGATCGGTACAGAAAATACAGAAATACCGGTGGTGACCATTTCGATCAAGATCCCGGGCGGACAACTGGCCGAAACCGATATCCCTACAAAGTCAGGTATAGCAGGCATTACAGCCAGCATGCTGAACGAGGATACTAAAAAATACAGCGCTGAAGAAATGGCATTGGCTTTACAAAAACTAGGTAGTTCCATTAACATTTCCAGTTCGTTTGATTATACTGTTATCACCGTGCAGACATTAAAAAAGAATGTGGGCGCTACGCTTGAATTACTTGAAGAGAAGTTGCTTCGCCCGAATTTTATACAAGATGCATTTACGAGGATACAAAAGCAGGCATTGGAAGGTTTCAAACAAAGGAAATCGCAGCCTGCATCTATTGCTACGACGGTGTATGATAAGATCAATTATGGCAACAGTATTTTGGGCATGAGCGATAATGGAACTGAGCTGACCATTAAAAACCTTTCTTTAAAAGATGTAGAAGATTTTTATGCAAACAATCTCACTTCGCAGGATGCAAAAGTGGTGATAGCAGGCGATATCAGGGAAAATGAAATATTGCCTAAGCTTGCCTTCCTGAATTCTTTGCCAAATAAAAAGATAGCTGTAGAAAAACCAGCGAAACCAGCCCCTCTTACTAAAACGGTGATCTACCTGGTAGATGTGCCAAAGGCGGCCCAGACTGAGTTCCGTGTTGGTGGCGCTAACGGGTTGCTGTATGATGCGACAGGAGAATACTACAAACTTGGTTTATCGAATTATGTTTTGGGTGGCGATTTCAACAGCAGGCTTAACATCAATCTACGAGAAGATAAGGGTTGGACTTATGGTGCACGTTCTTCATTCCTGAGTGATAAATATAGTGGTAAATTCACATTCAGTTCGGGCATACGTGCTGATGCTACTGATAGCGCGTTGACTGAAGTGATCAAGGAAATAAAAAATTATGCGGCGGCGGGAATTACTCCGCAGGAGATCAGTTTTATGAAGAGTGCTTTGGTGCAAAGAGATGCGTTGGCATATGAAACCGGTGCGCAAAAAGCCAGCTTCATTGGTCGCATGCTGGAGTACAACCTTCCGGCAAATTTTGTAGAAACACAGAATAAGATCCTGAAAGGCATCTCCAAGCCTGAGATTGATGGCCTGGTAAAAAAATGGCTGAACACGGATAAAATGAATATCCTGCTGGTAGGTGATAAAGCGAAAATTTTGCCTGGTTTGCAGAAATTCGGCTACGAGATCATCGAGCTGGATGTGGATGGGAATAAGAAATAAGAAAAATAGTTTATATGAAAATGCCGCAACGATTGCGGCATTTTTTATTTGGGTAGGCAACCGAGGAGAAGACTACCGGGGAGAAGACTACCGGGGAGAAGACCACCTGTAACAAAATACTTTTTCCCGCATCCTATCACAGTATTTGCCCAAACAAAATAAATTGCCGTTCATTAAGTCATTTGCATTGAACCACGAACATGCTTTTACGGAAATATACAACAAACATGCGCCACAGGTGTTGCGCATGTGCCGGGCGTATACGGAGAGTGAGGCGCAGGCGCAGGATTTTTTGCAGGAGACATTTATAAAAGTATGGCAACACCTGGACAATTTCCGAGGCGATGCTAAAGTAAGTACCTGGATATACAGGATCGCGGTGAACACCTGCCTTTCCCATATCCGGTCCAATAAAAACAAGGCGCCCGTTGAATTACAGGAACATTTTGATAGGGCGGACGATACTACGGCATTGGTAAAAGAACAACAGATAGCACAATTATACAAAGCCGTTCATCGCTTACCGGAGGCAGACAGGCTGATCATCTCCATGGTATTGGAAGAGATCCCATACGATGAAATTGCTGAAGCACTCAACATCAGCGATGGAAACCTGAGAGTGAAGATCCATCGGATAAAACAGGAATTAACAAAATTATTTTTCAGCGATGAAAACATTTGATGATATAGAAGATCTATGGAAATCGACTCCGGCAGCACCTTTGCCGGATGCCGGTGAAATGATCAAAAAAGCTTCCAGGCAAAAAAAGGTACTGGGAAATAAAATACTGTTGCAGGTATTTTGCCTGCTCGCCGCATTGCTATCCATGGTGATTGTGATGTGTAAAATAGAATTTCAATTCATAAGTTCTTACATCGGGCTTGCATTGATGATGTTGTGCATCGTCGTTTTTTCGGCAGTACGTTTCAGGCAATCTCAGTTTCTTAAAAAAATAGATTTTTCAAAATCCCCATCGATACTACTTTTAGAATTCGAAAAATTTTACCAACACCAGAAATGGGTGAATACCACCGGAACTTCCATCTATACGATAGCCCTCAACATCGCATTCGCATTTTACTTTTATGAAATACTCATAGTACCACCAATCAGCATTCTCTGGAAAATTCTTTTCCTTGCTATTTATATAATCTGGATGCTCATCGCCACTTTGTGGATTCAAAAAAGACATAACCGGAAAGAACATGCACGTACGGAAGACATAATTGGAAAGCTGAAAGAAGCAAAGGATAGTTTAGAGGGTTTAGGGAGTTAGAGGATGTAGGGAGTTTAGGAAGTTTAGATAACTTGCATTTTGAGACGCTTTCTAAACTTTCTAAACTTTCTAAACCTTCTAACACTCTAAACATTCTAAACCCTCTAAACCTTCTAAACCCTCTAAACATTCTAAACATTCTAAACCCCCTAAACTCCCAAATTATAAGTTAGCGATACGTTTATCCTTCGGGTACTTCACTGTATAACTGAATCTCACTTTTTTACTTTCTCCTGGTTTCAACTGTACTTTCCACGTAAGTATTCCTGTTTCTTCATTTACAGCAGCATTTCCACCATCTTCCAGTTTTATTTCGATGTCTTTTACCATACTGATCGGATATTGATCTTTCAAAAGCATATCTACCGAAGTCACTTTGTTATTCTTCACGGTAAGTTCGTAGGTGAATGTCTGTCGGGTAGTGTTGCCATTGGTTTTAGTGCTGGTAAAGTCTTTCAGCAGATCACGTTTGATCGCCAGCCTGCGGTCTTTGCCCAGAGAAAGATTAAGCGTGTCCGCAGTACTGTTAGGATCAATGTAAGACTTGCCGATATAAGTGTTATCCATGATGATGTTAGCTGTGCCAGGCAATAGGTTGAGGTTTTGCCAATCACTCACTTCAGCCAATAGGTAAGCATCCCTGTCGAGTTTCGGCACTGCATAATTTTTCAAAGTCGCATTTATCTTTTCATCTTTGATAGTTACCGCATGCACCTGCCCGTTACTTTCAATATCATATGGAAGATCAATTTCAAAATTGGTATTGAGCTGGCTTTCATTCAACGAAGTATATTGCTGCAACGTACTTGGGTCAACGGTTGATGTTGAATATCCCAGGTCTTTCTTTTGTCTTTGTATGCCATTAGCGGAAGTTATCACCACTTCACTAAGTGTATTATCATCATAGAATGATTGAATGGTATTCTGCACAGCCATGCCCGCAGCTTTCCCTTCCAGCATTTGGTTATACACCTGCGGCTGATAAAGTTGAAGATACCATGCAGTGAGCAAAGGCGCAGACCCATTAAGGTTAGGATTGCTGGTGCTTAATGTAAGCTTTGCCTGCTTCCAGTCGATGCCAGTTGTTTGGGTAACCGATGCTTTATACACCAATTTTATTTCGTTTGTTTTTGCATTCACTTTTATATCATATAATGGAACCCATCCTGCATTCCTTGTGAAATAACTGAACGAAACCGGGATCTCACCGCTGTTTTTACAGATCACCTGCAGTATCAATTGGCCATAAGGTTTGCCTGCTTCTACTGGTTTCCCCTCCGCTTCCTGAATGCGTTGCAGCAAGGCCGTCATCCTTGTATTGATAAGCATTTCAGCCTCCCTGAGGTTGAAGATATTTGTACGGGCCTTTTCGATTTTAATAGTATAAGCGTTCAGCAATTTGAGCGCATCTTCTGCGCTGACTGTTTTATTTCCGCTGCTCGATATCACGGTTTCTACCAACTTACCTGTTTTTTCGAGGGTCTGTTCTTCAATGAGAACAAGATTACGGTTCTTTCTCAATTCTGTATTAATGAGTGTCAGCGTGTCCTGCATCTTCTTCGTGAGTGGATTGGAAACAGTGATTGTCGGGGGATAATAAATATTGTATTTGTGCGACAACAACGCTACATTGTCCGGAACGCTTATCTGCAGGCTGTTTACATCAACAGCCGTGCTGAGCTGGTTTATAACGATCTGTTTGATACCACTGTTGACACTCACTTTTGATTCATGGGTGAGTTCGGCGCCATAGCCATAATAAACAGTGGCGGTGGTGATCTTAGAAGTTGTTTTTGCGGTATCCTGTGCAGTAGCGCTAAAGCAGCAGAGGAGGACGAGGGCAGTTATCAGCTTATTCATACGTAACTTTTTTTTGCAGATGCCTGCAAAATCAGAATTACATAAATGGATAAATTAAAAACTCCGGATCGTTGATATTAAGCCAAAATAAAATCCTTCATATCTTTCTCTTCTCCATTAACAATGATGGACAAACGATGCAATCCTTTATGGAATGTACGGGTAGTGATGATCCGGAAAGATTGCTTTTTATTGATCGTACATTGTTCTCCCGCAGCGAAAGAGCGTTCGCTGATCTTATACACTTTTCGTGCCAGGTGGCCTTTGGATTTCTGGTAATAGATCCCGTATTCCAGCCGGATCACCCGTGCTTTCTTAGAATCGTTGGTGATATTAAAAACAAAATCCAGAGAAGCACCGGTTCTCACTTTTGGTGTAAGTACCTCAAAGCCGGATACAATAACATCTTTAGCGGTAAGGCCATAATGTCTCAAAACTTCAGCATTGCCTTGTTTCAGTAAAGTTCTGGCTCCATGTTTTATGACAGCATCCGTTTCTTTGGTCTGCCCTTTCCATTTTTTAGCGATGGCGATCACCACAGACGGATGATCCTTTGCGATATCATTGAGATTGTTTGCCACGCTTCTTCTCACAGATTCCGAAGGGTCATTCCTGAGGTTTTCGAGAATGGGCAAAACCGGCGAAGGATCTTTTTTCAATTCCGGTAAAGCCATCGCCCAGGGCAAACGCGGCCTGCTTCCTTCGCTGGAGAGCCGGCGAACTTTAGAGTTTTCGTGCAACGACCACTTCAACATTTCATCCAGCATCGCTTTTCCATATTTTAAAATAAAAGGCCTTACTGCAAATTCGCAGCTGATGAATTGTGTGATGAATTCGAATGCTTCTACAGACACGGACAAATTTTCCAACCCATAAGTTTCGATGTAATCCGGCAGAAAAATATAGGCAAGCGCATCATCACCGGCATTATCCTTACGGAGCTGTACGATCAATTTACGGATAAGTTTTGCAGCTTTGGGAAAATCTGCCGGCATCACAGAATGCAATACCCTGGTGGTATGCTTCATCCGGTCTTTCCATTCCATCCCGGCAAAATCGTTATTAAAAACTTCACGGATGAATTTTTTGTCATCCAACGCAGGCAGTACCTTTGAAAGGCTGGTAGTGAAATTTTTGTAAAACTGAGGAGAATAAATATCTTTTATGAGCGCCATTTGCAGGAGATTGAGTTGATATGCAATATCAGGTTTTTCCTGCAGATTTTCGCGGATCAATTGCCATAGGCTTAAGCCTGTTGCAATTGATCTGTGGAAAAATTGTCAATCCAGTTTCTGCAAAATATTTTTCTGCCAGAGTTTATCGGCATAGTGCCTGAAGGCTGATGGGGCATTTTTGAACGCATCATCAAAAACATATTCACCACCCTCAGATTCCGTATCCGAAATTTTGACTTTATTGGTTCCACGGGCAGCGTATTTTTTACCCGATTCATACATGATGATCTTCATGTTAGCAGGGCTCACATCGCCGCGACAGGCAGTTGTATACATCAGCCAGATTTCGGCTTTACCATTTTTATCGATATCAGTTACGGCGAAAGTATTACGCACAAAACCCACTTCCACATCCACCGGGCAATCTTTTATGGCATCGTTCATTTTCCAGGTAAGTTCATTTTTATTTTGCCGTGATAAGTAATGAAACGCAAACAATCCGGCACTTTTGGTGTGCTCAGCGCCTCCAATCTCCCCGGTTTCGGTGGTTACCAGCGTGTGTTCTCCGTCATCATCCGTCCAGCGTACAGCATCTATTATTTTGCCTTTATTCCTTGTTTCCTGCGGAAGTGATTCTATGTCGGCTTTCGTGACCCTGGGCGGCAGTTTCGTTTCTCTTTTTATTACGGATTCCTGCGCATGTATGATCAGCACGGCGATGATACAAATGAGGCCGGTAAATAATATCTTTTTCATTTTTGTTGATTGTTTGGCAAAATTATGCTCATGCTGAGCCTGCATTGCTGATTACTTCGCCAATGGATAAAATCACGCAACAAACGGGAACAAATGGCCTGTTTATTCGTTTATATAAATATGGAGCATTCGTTCATTATTTTTCCGCATCAATTATTTTACCCAAACAAATGGTTGCAACCAGATTTGCCGGTAATCCTTGTGGAAGAATTTTTGTTTTTCAAACAATACAATTTCCATCAGCAAAAAATAATGTTGCACCGGGCATCGATGAAGAGTTATGAAAATTATCTTCTGCAAAATGGATATCAGGTCACTTATATAGATTCTCCGGATGACCGAAGCGATGTGCGAGAACTGATCGATTGGCTGGCTGCGGAAGGATGCAAAGAAATCCGTTTCATTCAAACAACGGATGACTGGCTGCAAAAAAGGATAGCTAAAAAATGCGTTCAGCACCAGATAAAGATCAAGGAATACCCCACAGAATATTTTTTAAATGATATGGGATCGGCGAATGATTATTTTGATAAAAAGCGTAGTTATTTCCAGACGGCATTTTACATCGATCAGCGAAAAAAAAGGAAGATATTGGTAGATGACAAACTTCAGCCCGCCGGCGGAGAATGGAGTTATGATCATTACAACCGGGAGAAAATGCCGAAGGGAGAAATTCTGCCGCGGTTATTTTCTCCTCCGGGGAATGAATTTGTTGCAGAAGCAAAACAGTATATCGACAAATACTTTTCGAAAAATTATGGTGAAACAAACCAATTCTTTTATCCCGTTAACCCAGAGCAGGCAAAGTCATGGCTGCAGGATTTTTTTGAAAAACGGTTTGAAAAATTTGGTGTGTATGAAGATGCGATCGTTTCCAGGGAGAACTTTCTTTACCACTCAGGATTAAGCCCGATGCTAAATATAGGTTTACTTACCCCTCAATATGTAATAGACCGTGCGATTGATTTTGCAGAAAAAAATCCGGTACCGCTGAATTCTCTTGAAGGTTTTGTGCGGCAGGTCATTGGGTGGAGGGAATATATCCGTATCGTCTATGAAAGAGAATCAGTAAGGCAGCGAACAAAAAACTTCTGGGGATTCGAACGAAAAATACCGGAAGGATTCTGGAAAGCTGACACGGGCATTGCACCATTGGATGATGTGATCAGAAAAGTTTTGAAAACGGGTTATTGCCATCACATAGAAAGATTGATGCTGCTGGGGAATTTCATGTTGCTCTGCGAATTTGATCCTGATGACGTATATCGTTGGTTCATGGAATTGTTCATTGATTCGTATGACTGGGTGATGGTGCCCAACACGTATGGCATGACACAGTTTGCCGATGGCGGATTGATGACGACCAAACCTTACATCAGCGGCAGCAATTATATTTTAAAAATGAGTGATTATAAAAAAGGCGAATGGTCGGTGATATGGGATGGATTATTCTGGCGCTTCATGCATATGCACCGGGATCTGCAGGCAAAGAACCAACGATTGGGGATGCTGATCAAAACTTTTGATAAAATGCCGGAAGCAAAGAGAGCAGCGCATCTTGAAGTAGCGGAAAGGTTTCTTGAAAAATTAGATAAACAAAAATGAAACAGGTAAAAAAATCAGATCTGCCGGAAAAGATATGTGTGGTTTGTTTAAGGCCTTTCAAGTGGAGAAAGAAATGGGAGAAGGTTTGGGATGAGGTGAAGTATTGTAGTGAGAAGTGCAGGCGGGGAAGCCGTGGGTGACGGGTAGCGGGTTCCGGATTATTGATCGTTGGGGAAATTTTCTGTGTGAAGTTTGCAAGGTGTTTGAGGCTGTTTAATGATGGAAGGTTTTTTCCACCGCAGAGAACATGAGAGCGCAGAGTTTTCGCAGAGATTTTATCCTGTGCTGAAACTTTGCTCCCCTCTCTCCGCGATTTAGCTTCGCCAACGGTCATAACCCGTCACCAGCGACCCGTAACTATTAAAAATGCCCCACGAAGAATCGCGGGGCATACACATTAAAATCCATATTGGGTTTAAAGCGAACTTTAAATCGTTTTAGAACCAGCTGCCGGTATGGGCTACTGATGCATCTTTCATTTTTCTTTTTCTTTTCGCTACATCAATCCTGTGCTTAATAGCAGTAATGATCATCAGTGGAATGAATGCGAAGATCAACGGTGGTATTCCCATAAAGCTGATCCATTTTCCACCATACATCCTGCGCATCGGCCTGCGCAACCTTTCTGCGATGAGGTACATCGCCGGAACGATGATCAATGTCATGAAGAAAGCGAATGCCAACCCGAAGATGATCGTCCAGCTTAACGGTTTCCAGAAAGCCACGTTATCACCACCGAAGAAGATATGCGGGTTCAACTCGGAGAACAGTGTTACGAAGTTGATGTTGAAACCAACCGCGATCGGGATGAAGGCGAGTATCGCTGCCAAAGCTGTCAGCAATACAGGGATGATACGTGTTTTACCCGCCTCTATCACAGCTTCTCTTGTTTTCATTCCGCGATGGCGGAGCTCTTCAGCAAATTCTATCACGAGGATACCATTTTTTACCACGATACCCGCAAGACCCACAACACCAAGCCCTGTCATCAGTACCGATGCTTCCATACCAAATATGGAGAAGCCCAGCAACACCCCGATCACACTGAATATGATCTCGGTAAGGATGATGATCGATTTGCTGACAGAATTGAATTGCAACACTAACGTAAGCAATATCAGCGCCAGCGCAATGGCCAATGCTTTTCCAAGGAACACTCCTGTTTCGGCCTGTTGTTCCCCTTCACCCGTCTGCTTGATGGTCACGCCTTCACCTTTTTTAGTGAATGAAGCGATATGGCCAGTGATCACCTGGTTTACAGCCGTAGCATTGAAACCTTGTGTGGTCAATACATTTGAGCGAAGCGTGATCAATCGTTTTTGGTTTTTACGTTTTACACTACCAAACGTACTGGTTGGCTCTACCGATACCAGTGAACTGATCGGAATATTTTTTACCGCACCTCCAGCCGCCATATCCCTGAAGGAAATGCGCATGTTCAGCAGTTCAGAAAGATTTTTGCGTTGCAATTCATTATTGCGCAATTGTATCTTGTATTCGTCTTTTCCTTCTTTGATCTTGGATACTTCTTTACCAAATAAGGCAGTACGTATTTCCATACCGATCTGTGCAGAAGAAACACCTTCGATCAAAGCACGGTCGCGATCAACGGTCAAGGTGATCTCCGGATTATTCAGATCCACATCCATCTTCAATTCTTCCACACCAGGTACCTGGATGCTATCGAGATAGTTCTTCAGATTGACAGCTGTTTTCACCAGGTTATCAAAATCCTCACTCGCTATTTCGATGTTGATCGGAGGATCTGTTGGCGGGCCGCCACTTTCCTGGTCAACACTTATTTCAGCGCCTGGTATACCACCTACCGCCGCACGTATCTCATCAAGATATGGCCTGGTGCTATGTCCGTGGCGTTTTTCATACTCTACAAACGATACCTGTATCCTTCCTAATTCACTTCTTGTACTTCTGTCGCCGGCAGAAGGATCGCTCGCGCCAATGGCCACGTTGCTGATCACACTTTCAACGATAGAATTCTTCACACCTTTCGCATTATCGATACCCAACACCTTGTTCACTTTTACTTCCAGCGTTCTCGTGACAGAATCTGTATATTCCACACTGGTACCTACCGGCAACTTCAGGTATACATATATCTGGTTGGGATCACCTTTCGGGAAGAAGGCGATACCTACCCTGCCCGAACTTACCGATGCTCCGAATATAATCACCGATAATATCAGCAAGCCTACAGTACCTAACAGCAGGTGTACCGGCCTCCAGCCTTTCAATGACCATTTCAATAAATTCTCATAATGGCTCATGATCCATGGCAGTACCCTGTTCTGGAAACCATGTATGGCATCATCCAGCACATACCTGTTGAGCAACACCAGCAGCATGAAGAATATCAGCAGGTTTCCTAAGAACGGTGTACCCAGTACATCCAGCAGGATACCCAGGCCTATTACGATCCAGAATATCGGTTTTTTAAATATGGCCGACTTAGGTTCTTTTTTCCCTTCGGGATGGTTCATGAAATCCACCGCGAAGATGGGGTTCATGATGAAGGCAACCACCAGTGAAGCAGCCAAAGTAAAGATCAACATCGTAGGGAGATACACCATGAAACGTCCGATGATACCCGGCCAGAACAATAGCGGGAAGAACGGAGCCAATGTAGTGATAGTTCCTGCCAATACCGGCACGAATACTTCACCTGCCGCCATCTTGGTTGCTTTCTCAATCGGCACTTGTCCTTTTCCTTCGGTAAATATCCTGTGCGTATTCTCTATCACCACGATCGCATCATCTACAATGATACCGAGTCCGAAGAGCAGGGCGAAGAGTACGATAAAGTTTAAGGTAACGTGTGTACCCACGATCAGATCGGCACCGGGCAGGAATACGAACGCCACAAACATACTGAGCGGCACACTGAGCGCCACAAAGAACGCATTCGTGATCCCCATAAAGAACATGAGTACGATCAGCACGAGGATGAACCCGATGATGATGGAAGTTACCAGCTCATTGAAAGACGCTTTTGTCTGCACACTCTGGTCACCGGTGATCACCGCTTTCAGATTGCTCGGGTAAGTCACGCCCTCATTTTCCTTCACTACTTTATTTACCGCTTCACTGGTTTCAATCAGGTTTTCTCCGCTTCGCTTGATGATATTGAGCGTTACAACATTCTTTCCATCCAGGCGGGCAAAACTTTCTGCATCCTTCGTAGTGTCTTTTACTACCGCGATATCTTTCAGATAGATCGGCGCTCCGCCGGTATTTCTTACAATAACTTTTTCTATATCAAATGCAGTATGGAACTGGCCTTTTAACTGAAGGTTACGTTTCATAGAACCCACGTCCAGCAAGCCTCCGGAGATATCCATATTTTCTCTCGCTACCGCATTGCTGATATCATCGAAGGTGATACCGGCAGTCTGCATACGGTAATTATCTACATTGATCTGGAATTCCCTTTCAGGTGCACCAACGATATCGATACGGTTGATCTGCGGAATTTCTTCCAGTTTATCTTTCATGTCATCGGCAAACTTTTTCAGTTTAGCCATTTCATAATCACCACTCAGGTTCACATACATGATCGGCTGATCACTCAGGTTCACTTCCAGCGCTGTAGGTTCTTCGGTAAGGTCGGTAGGAAGATCCTGCTTGGCCTTATCCATCGCGTCTTTCACTTTTTGCAGGGCTACTTCTGTTTTTACATCGGTATCAAATTCTACAATGATGGCAGAATAATCCTGCTGTGAAGTACTGGTGAATTTTTTGATCTTGGCCCCGGTGATCCCTTTGATCTGTTTCTCGATCGGCCTGGTAACGAGGTTTTCAATATCCTTTGGTGAGTTACCTACATAAATTGTTTGCACATATATGGTAGGGATCACAATATCCGGGAACTGTTCTTTTGGTAACGTAAGAAATTGAAATAACCCCATCAGCGAGAACAAAAGCATGATCAGGTAGATCGATGTCTTATTGTTCACGCTCCATGAAGTGGGCTTGAACTCCTTAAATTTTTCTTTTACATTTTCTAATGCGCTCATTTTCGAGTTATAAGTTATGAGTTATAAGTTATAAGTAGTCAATGAGTGAATAGGTCAATAGGTGAATAAGTTGAATATAAAAACTCAGAACTTATCACTTGTAACTTATCACTTATAACTATTTACCTGTTGTTAATACCTGTCCTTCGTAAATGCTGGCAAAACCTTCTGTTACCAGTACATCTCCTTCTTTCAATCCTGATGTTATTTCCAATTGATCGCCATTGAGTTTGCCGATGGTTACCGGGCGTTTGTGCGCTATCAATTTTCCATTATCATTGCTGGCGATCATCACGAATTTCCCTTTCTCATCATTTTGCAAAGTATTCAGCGGAACAACGATGGTATTTTTTGAACTGTAATCGTTTATCTTGATCGTAGCGATCTGGTTTGGCCTGAAAGCGGCATCGGTAGGAAGTTTGGCTTCTACCACAAATCCGCGGTTGATCGCATCGATCGATGCGCCGAGGAAGCTCACCTTGGTGTTGATGGTCTTTCCAAGATCAGGCAACACCACCACTACATTCGTACCTTTCTGTACGCTTCCGAGATAATTTTCAGGAATGTTACTTACTACTTTCAACTGAGAGTTGTTGACGATCTTTATCTGCGGGCCATTGGCACCTGAACCGGAAAAAATTTCACCAACACGGATGCTTACCACATCTGCCACACCGCTCACATCACTGTATACATTCGCAGTATTCGCCTGCGCCTGTGCCTGCCTTACGCCTGCATTCGCTCCTGCGAGCTGGCTTTCCAATGCAGAAACGTTGGTTTGATATTGCAGCAATTGGACCTGCGAACCAATTCCCTGATCCCACAAGTTCTTATAACGTTGGTACGTTGTTTTAGCCAATGCAAGTTGAGCCTGCAACCCGGCCACCTGCTGTTTTGCAGTGGTGATCCCTTGAACAGAAAGTGAATTATCCAACCTCAACAAAAGTTGCCCTTTGCTTACGCGATCACCTTGTTTTACAAAAAGTTGTTTCACGATCCCTGGCTGGCCTTGCGGAGCGATGTAAGAAATATTTTCCGCATCCACTTTTCCCTGCAGTTCGATATAATGATTAAAATCCTGGCGAACGATCGGTGCAGTTGCCACCAGCTTGATCTTTGCAGGATTGCTGCTGCTGGTATCCAGTTTGGATACTTCTTCCTGGAGCTTCAATATTTCCTGGTCGTCTTTTTCTTTCTGAGCCTTTAGTTTGGCCAGCTTTGCTTTTTTATCATTCAATGCGGCATCTCCTTCCTTTTTACCCCCACCGCACGAGACGATTGCCAGGCTGAGTGTTGCTACGAAGAATATCTGTGTTACTTTTTTCATGTATTTATTTTGTATGCTGTTAGTTATAATATTTATTTCGACGAGTACTTTTATTGAAGTTTTCCGATGGCCTTCTGGTAATCCAGTTTTGCTACGATGGCATCGTAAACAGCGCTATAGTAATCATTCTGCGCTACTTTAAGGTCTGCCTGAGCATTATACACTTCCAGGTTGTCGCCAAGCCCCTGATCGTATTTTATCCTGGTGGTGTTGTATACTTTTTCGGCCAGTTCCATGTTACGTTTTTGATTGTCCATGGTAAGTAATGCAGCGGTGATCTTCTGATTTGCCTGAACCACATCATAATCGATCGAATCCTTCATGTTCTGGATACTGTTCTCTGTTTTTTGCAGATCGATCTTTGCCTGATTTACACGGGACCTTTTTGCAAAGCCATCGAATATCGGCACAGAAAGTTTTACCCCGATCAAAGCCGTTGTAAACCATTGCCTGTTATCACCACCTTTGAAGAAATCGAAAGAAGTACGTTGTGCATTTTTCTGATAACTTCCAAATGCACTCAGCGTAGGGATGTAACTCAATTTATACCTGCGCACATTGTATTCATTCAATTTTTTCTGCAGTTCGAGCAACTGAAATTCATTCCTGTCTTTGTAATTATAATCGGTTACCAGCAAGTCCGATTTTATTTTGTCTTCAGACAAAGTATCGGTGAGCACCAGCTTTTCCTTCTGGGGCATGTTCATCAAAAATTTTAATCCGGCATACCCTGCATCCAGCTGATTTTGTGCTTTTATCTTTTCAGTCTGCAGATTGTTCAATTGAACCTGAGCCTTGTCAACATCCAGCCTTTCTTTGAAGCCCTGGTCAAACATGGCTTTGGTATCGCTGTATAATTTTTGGGAACGCTCTATATTAGCATCAATTTTTTCAATCTGCTCCTTACCGACCACCAGCTGATAATAAATTTTCTGAACATTCAGATTGATCATCTCAACGGTAATATCAGAAATCTTGGAATAAAAATCGATGGAGGTTTTGCGTGCCTGCAAACCAACAAATACCTGTCCGTCGAATAATATCTGTGATGCATCAAAACCACCAGTAACATTATACTTTGTACCAAACTGCACGGGAATATATGTTCCCGCCGGGCCTCCGGCAATTTCCGCAGGAAGCAGGTTGGTAGGGATTTTCAGGTAGTCGTTGAAAGTTCCGCTACCACTTAATTGAGGTAAGGCCTGAGAAGTGATCTCGCGGTTCTTTTCCTGTTGCATACGGATATCGAGCAATGCATTTTTTACACGGATCGAATTTTTCTTCGCATAATCAACCGCCTGCCTTACCGAAAATTCATTCACCACCGGGGTTGCCGGCGGTGTTACCTGCGCCTTTGCGCCGGCAACCAATAGCAGCATCATCGCTCCCATTGCGCCTTTTGTTATATAACTCATCTGTTTATTTTTATTAACCATTGACTTTAATTTTTTTGTCTGCTTTACCTGCCGGTAAATTTCTTTCCTTTAAATAATTCACTACCATTTCATATCCTTTTGGTGTTACCAGTCCAAACAAGAAGTGAACAACCATCTGTTCTTCGGCTTCCAGCAAGGAAGATTTTATTCCAGAATGAAATTCCGGCGCCATCGGTATGAAAACACTTTCCACTCTGAACCTCGCCATTACATCGATATTGATCTCCGACCTGTATAATTTTTCTTTTACGCCCCTCACCAGGTTTTGCTTCATGACTTCAAAGAGGTAAGTGGTTTTGTGGAGATTAAATTTTTCAAATGCCCGCGGATGATATTTCCGGAGGTCAAACAGCAGGGAAGGATTCATGGAACGGAATATCTCCACCATCATATCCATTGCCAGGATGATCTCATGAATGGCATTATCCGAAATATTCATATCCCGTTCGCAGATCTCCTGCGTACGCATCATTTCCGATTCAATGATAGCATCCACCAGCTCATCCTTGTCCTTATAATAGAGGTAGATGGTCTTTTTGCTAATGCCCAGGTGTGCCGCAATGTCGTCCATGCTTACGCTACGAACGCCATACTTCATCACCAACTCATTGGCTGCCAGCTTAATTCTTTCTTTAGTATCTATTTCTGTCATAATATGAGACCGCAAAACTACGGAAACTTTTTACGTAACCAAAGTTTCCATCAGTTTTTTTTGCCGCCTGTAATTAACTAAGATTGAAAATAATACAGAAAGGGAATGATCAGGGTGACTAATCCCATGAATTGTAGAAAATGAGGGTTAAGCTGTAAGAAAAGTCGGTAAGTGAAACAAATTGGGTTGACTACCGGGGAGAAGACTACCGGGGAGAAGACTACCCATGAGAAGACTACCCCATTTTATGCTACGAATTATCAATGCTGTTCGCCGCAGATTCCGGCATATCCACATCTGGGGTACTGATCACAAAAGATCCGGCCCCTACAAACCGATACAGTACTCTTTCTATTTCTTCCGTATCGAAAGGCTTGCGGATAAAAGCGTCTGCACCAGCTTCCCGGGCAATATCTTCAAGGTCGTGCACACCCGAAACAAGCACTACCGGTATATCAGCGGTACTTTTATTGGTTTTTAATAAGGTACACAAAACGGCGCCATTGATCTGTTTCATGGTCACATCCATGAAAATAATATCAGGTTTCGTCGAGTGGAGAATATCGATGAGGTTTTCAGCATTCTGGGATATTTTTACTTCATATCCCTGGAAGCTCATCATCATATCAAGCAGGTTCAACAAGTCGAGCTGATCATCTACTGCAAGTATTACAGGTTTGGTTTCAGGCGCTGTCATAGGTAAGGTTGTTGTTTAAAATGAACGGCAGCAATAATGCAACCAAAATAGGTAAATTTAAACATCATCGTATTTTTTCTATAGGGATAACGTTGTTCTACGTGAAAAGATTGTGTGAGGAAGTCAGGAGTTATGGGTTATGGTTTATGAGTTCAACCTGAGGACTCATACCTCATAACTTATAACCCATAACTCATAACTACCTCTTCGTTCTCTCCTCCATATCCAAATCATTATCAAATGGACTTTTAGTAAACGGATACACTAATTGTTTCAGGTAGCCCTTCGGGTAATTGGCTTCATGGAGGCCGGTTCCTTCGGGCCAGGTATTGCCAGGCAAATAATAAGTCCCGAATATTTTATCGATAAAAGGAAAAATAGTGGCGAAATTCTTTCCGTAATAACGGGGGTCTTCGCAATGGTGCCAGTGATGGTATTGCGGAGTGGCAATGATATATTTAAGAAAGCCAAAATTGATGCGGGTATTAGCATGGATCAGCACCGCATGTATCGCCATGAAAATAATGTAGGTATTGAAAGTGATCGTAGAAAAACCAAATACATACAACGGAATGAATGTCATTGCCCTGGTAAAGAAAATATCGATAAAATGCGTACGGCTGCCCGCCAGCCAATCCATTTGCTGCGTACTATGATGTACCGAATGAAATCTCCATAGGTAAGTATGACTGTGAAAGATGCGGTGCGCCCAGTATTGAAACAGGTCGGTCACCAAAAAAGCCAACAACAACTCAAGCACGAAAGGCAGGCTTTGTACCCAGGCATGTAATCCGCCGAGGCCGATCCAGCCAAAGAAAACTTTTGCCGGCTGCTGTGTGATCACGCCAAAGAACTGGATGAACAGATGGCTGATAACAAAATACACCAGGTCGGTGCGCCACTCTTCGTGAAATTTTGTCTGCTCCTTATTTTTCGGCCAAACCATTTCTATCGGGATAAAAATGACCGCCATCAGCAACAGGTCCAGCAGCAGCCAATCGAGCCCGAGGTGCCAGCTGGTTTTTTCCACTGCCCTGCCCTGTACGCTGAACCCTCCCATGATGATGGTAGCGGTGGAGATCAGCAACCCCCACAAAGCATAACTTTTTTTCCTGCTTAGCATAAAGCTCAGCACGGCAAAAAAGAAAGATGCGATGATGGTTCCGATCAGCAATATCCGCATCGATTCGCCGGTATACACTTCCCGGAATTCCGGCGAAGTAAGAAACTCGGGAAACATAAAACAGAATACTGCCAGAAAGGAAAGCAGCGCCAGGAAGATGGAAATATATCCGCTGATACGGCCTTCCCCGATCTTCAAACGTTTAGGATGGTCAGACATGCAAGTATGTTTTGAAATTCAAAAATAAGATGTGGCTGGGATAAATGACCGGCCGTTCTATTAGCGGCGGGAATGGGTTTATATATGGTAGCCCCGGATCACGGATCATAGATTGATTAGGCGATTACACAGATTATATTTTCGCTTCGCGAAAATATTTGGGAATATTCGCTCTCGAAATTCCTTTGAAAAACTCTTTCAAAATCTCCGCATTTAATTTGCGTAGCAAATAATCCGTGCAATCGCCTAATCAATCTAAAATCTGTGATCCTATTATCTATGGTGCTTAAATAACCAATCTGCCACTATTGTATCCGTATACATCTGCTTTGGTACTTCATGCCCCATCTTATCCATTTCCCAGAATAATAAATTGCTGTCGCCCTTTGCCTTCATCTCTTTATAGAGCAAAGAATCGCTGGCGAAAGGATTTTCCAGATCGGCATTTCCGTGGATGATCCATAAAGGGATTTTTGAAAAAACTGCTTCCCCGTCAAAGTTGGGAATACCCGAAAAAGAAACCGCGGCGGCGAAAAGATCCGGCCGTAATGAAACCGCGTTTAACGTAGTGGAACCACCCATCGAAAAGCCCATGATATAGATCCGGTTGCTGTCGATATCAGGCCTTGTTTTCATAGAATCTACCAGTGCCAGCAAAGTATGGAGATATGGCTGGGGTTTGGAAGTCAGCACTCCACGTGACTGATCGGTAACATAATTGGATGACCGCTCAGGAAATTGAGGGACCAGTACATAAGCCGGGTATTTGCAGCGGAGCGGTGTGAATGCCCACATTTTTGCCAGCACTCCCATTTGCGAAATATTATCCGTGCCCACCGCTCCCGAACCGTGCAGCACGATCACCAATGGGAATTTTTTATCAGGAGATACTTTTGCCGTATCATTTCCACATATCCCCGCCGGCGGATGGATCAGCCTGGTCCGAAGTGTTTTGCCGCTGTTATCCGTAAAAATAAAGCCTTCTTCCAGGTTCATCACCACATCAAGCGCCTTGATAGCACCCACTTTTACCTGAGTAGCCGAATCCGGAGACTCCATCGGCACAAGTTTATAATGTTCATCCTCAAGTGAATTTTTACAACTAAAAAAGAACGAGGAACACAGCAGTAAAATGAGGGCAAACCAGCAAAAGCAATTTCTTTTCATAAATAAAATAAAGATTGAAAGTAGGAATTATTTCTGGTTGTCAGCATGAAGTTGTGGAAGGCAGATTTTTGTTTTTGAGCCCACCTTCGACAAGCTCAGGCTGACAATGTTCTCACCACCCTCCTTTAGCACTTCAATTATTCATTATTCATTATCTGTTCAACTATCTTTGTCCTTCAAACTGACCACCATGGAAAAAAAGTTCGACTACAGCCGGTTGCTGCAATATTTTTTGCAGGGATTACTCATATTGGCACCCATCGCCATCACCATTTACGCGCTGTTCTTCGTAGTGTCCACGATTGACGGATGGATCCCGATCTTCTCTTACAAAGACGAACTCGGCCGTGCACATGTACAGAACTACGGGCTTGGCTTTGTGATCATCCTTCTGGCCATTGTGTCCATAGGGTATTTCAGTTCGTTTTTTATTACCGGCCGTATCGTGAGTTTCATGGATAAATTCATGCAAAAGGCGCCGGGCATTAAACATATCTACTCCACCACCCGGGATTTTTTTGAAGCTTTTGCCGGTGACAAGAAAAAATTTACACATAATGTATTGGCAAATGTGGACGACAACGATGTGTGGCGCATGGGGTTCATCACCCGGGAAGACATGAGCGATTTCGACCTGGTAGATTATGTGGCTGTGTATATTCCGATGGCATATTCAGTAGCTGGAAATGTTTATATCATTCCGAGAAACCGTATCAAACCGATCACCAATATCACCAGTACGCAAACGATGAAATTTGCGGTGAGTGGCGGGGTGACGGATATTGACGATGCGGAACATCCTCACAAATGAGGAATAACGAACCGACAAATAAAGAATAAGAAATAAGGAATAAGAAAGTGGGTACATCCGATACCACCTTATTTCTTATTAATTATTTCTTATTAATTATTCCTTATTTTTAGGAATGAAGAAATTTGTCCGCTCATTATTGCTGCTATGCGTACTGCTTGGCTTATCCTTTCCCTCTTACTGCTGGGGTTTTTGGGCGCATCAAAAGATCAACTATTACGCCGTTTTCCTGCTGCCGCCGGAAATGATGGTATTCTATAAACCGAACATCGCATTCATCACCGAACATGCCATCGACCCCGATAAACGCCGTTACGCTGTAGCCGACGAAGGCCCGAGACATTTTATCGACATCGACAATTACGGTACTTATCCTTATCCCGATCTGCCGCACAAATGGGAAGATGCCATCGCAAAATATTCTGAAGATACGATCCGTGCCAACGGTATTGTCCCCTGGCATGTGCAGGTAATGCTGCAACGATTGACCGCCGCATTTAAGGAAAAAAACTACAGCCGCATCTTAAAGAACAGTGCCGAACTCGGCCACTATATCGCCGATGCACATGTGCCGCTGCATGCCAGCAGCAACCACAACGGGCAACTTACCAATCAGAAAGGCATACATGCTTTCTGGGAAAGCCGTGTACCGGAATTGCTGGCAGAAAAAGAATTTGATTTTTTTGTAGGCAAAGCAAGTTATATCAAAGATCCCGGCACATTTATCTGGGACCGTGTACTCGAAAGCGCCAAAGCCGCGGACAGCGTTTTGACATTTGAAAGGGAACTCACCAAGGCATTCAAAGACGACCAGAAATATTCTTTCGAACAACGAAATGGTACCGTGATACGCCAGTATTCATCGGCATTTACCATTGCTTTCAATAAAAAACTCGATGGCATGATCGAGCGGCGGATGCGCCAGTCGATCTCCTCCATCGCCTCCTTCTGGTATACCGCCTGGGTCAATGCCGGACAACCGGACCTGAAACCGTTGGTAAAACAAAAATTCTCCGAAAAAGACAGCAAGGATTTTGAAGAACTCAACAACAAATGGAATGGAGGGGCGGGTAAGATGATCGGCCGCGAAGAGAATTAATTATGAATGTGATTGAAGCGAGAAGGGGATCGCAGATTTCAGAGGGATGAAGGACATCACACAGATTGTTTTTACTGCGTAAAACTAAAATGCAGTTTATAAGTTGGTCACAACTACTTATAAACTGCATTTTCATTTTGCTTCAGCAAAATAATGTGTGCAATCACCTTCATCCCTTTATAATCTGTGATTTTCCTCCCTTCTCCATCATTCTTAATTCTTAATTTTTAATTCTTAATTAATGAATTAATTTTGCGGCTTGATTTTCTCACGCTCTAATTCATTTCAAGTGATACATAATTTTAACGCCGGGCCTTCTATTCTGCCAAAAGAAGTATTTGAACAGGCTTCCGCCGCGATTTTGAATTTTAATGATACCGGACTTTCTATATTGGAATTTGGCCACCGCACCCCGGAATTTACCGCAGTGATGGAAGAAGCCAGGTCGTTAGTAAAAGAACTCATGCAACTGGATGAGAACCGTGAAGTACTTTTTCTTCATGGCGGCGCTTCCACGCAATTCATGCAGGTGCCGATGAACCTGCTGGACAGCAAAGAATCTGCGGCCTATACTGACACGGATATCTGGGGACAAAAAGCCATTACAGAAGCGAAGTTGTTTGGGAAAGTAGATGTGGTTTGCTCTTCAAAAGATAAAAATTACAATTACATTCCGAAGGATTTTGCCGTGCCGAATGATTCGAAATATTTACACATTACTACCAACAATACGATCTACGGTACACAATGGCAAACGATTCCTAAAACCAGCAATTCTCTGGTAGCGGATATGAGCAGCGATATCTTCAGCCGGGTGCTGGATTTCAATGCATTCGACCTGATCTATGCCGGGGCGCAAAAAAACATGGGCCCTGCAGGTGTGAATCTGGTGGTAGTAAATAAAAATATCCTGGGCAAAGTAAAACGTGTGATCCCCACCATTATGGATTATCGTAATCATATCAAAGAAGGAAGTATGCTGAATACACCTCCGGTATTTGCCGTATATGTTTGCCTGCTTACGCTGAGGTGGCTGAAAGCCAATGGCGGTGTGGCCGCGATGGAAAAGAAGAATATCGAAAAAGCTGATTTACTGTACAATGAAATTGATAATAACGAATTGTTTGTCGGCAATGTTGCCAAAGAAGACCGCAGTAAGATGAATGCCTGTTTTGTAATGAAAGACCCTTCACTGGAAAAAGAATTTTTGCAGTATGCAAAATCTCTCGGCATTGCAGGTATTGCGGGCCATCGTACCACCGGAGGTTTCAGGGCTTCCATTTATAACGCTATGCCAATCAGCAGTGTAGCGGTGCTTACTGAAGCAATGAAATCCTTTGCTCAATTAAAAAATAAGAATTAAAAATTAAGAATGTGTATGATTTGAGATGGTTGATTTTTTCACAAATTTCAATCAGAAGCCATTCTTGATTCTTAATTCTTAATTCTTAATTGTTCTCTTTATATTTACCGACCTGTAAAACATTTCTCCAGGTACTATATTACGGATATGATAACGATCACCCCCTTTAAAGCACTCAGGCCCGAAGCGCAGCATGCAAAAAGCGTGGCATCCAGGCCATACGATGTTTTGAATAGCAAAGAAGCAAAAATTGAAGCTCAGGGCAACCCCAGTTCTTTTCTGCATATCACCAAAAGTGAAATAGATCTTCCCGAAACTACCGACATCCATTCGCAGGAAGTGTATGATAAAGCGAAAGAAAATCTTGGCGCTTTCATCAGCCGCAATATCCTGTTCAGGGAAAGCAAACCTTGCTATTATATTTACAAACTGACGATGAATGGTGTTTCGCAGGCAGGTTTGGTTTGCGGAAGTTCTGTAGATGATTATGATAATGGCCTGATAAAAAAACATGAATTTACCCGTCCGGAAAAAGAACTTGACAGGATCACGCATATCAAGACCACCGGTGCCCAAACGGGCAATGTTTTTCTGGCTTACAAGAGTGTACCGGAAATAGATGCGGTGATCAATAAATGGATCGATGAAAAAAACTGCCAATACGATTTCATCGCTGAAGATGGCGTGCAGCATAGCATCTGGATCGTGAATGACGATGATACGATCAGCAATATCACTGACCTTTTCAAAAAACTCGTGCCGGCATCTTACATCGCGGATGGCCACCACAGGGCGGCTTCGGCGGCGAAAGTGAGGGTGAGCATGGGAGATCGGTCAACAGATAATGCCGATTATTTCCTTACCACGCTTTTCCCTTCGGATCAGCTGCATATCATGGATTACAACCGTGTGGTAAAAGATACCAACGGATTGAGTGCGGAAGAATTATTGAAAAAGATCGGTGCCGCTTTTAGTGCAGAGAAAGTGAATGAAGCCTACAGGCCTGAATCGCCGCATACTTTCGGGCTTTATTTCGAAAAACAATGGTATAAACTGACTGCTAAAAAAGGCAGTTTTGATGAAAAAGACCCGATCGGTGTGCTGGATGTAAGCATCCTGCAGGATCAGTTGCTCGACCCGATATTAGGCATCAAGGATCAACGCACGGACAAACGCATCGATTTTGTTGGCGGTATCCGCGGCCTCGGCGAACTGGAAAAACGGGTGGATAGTGGTGAAATGGCCCTGGCTATCAGCCTTTACCCGGTAAGTATCCAGCAGCTTTTTGATGTAGCGGATAGTGGCGAAGTGATGCCGCCGAAAAGTACCTGGTTTGAGCCAAAGCTCAGAGACGGACTATTGACGCATCTGATAGACTAAAAATATTTCAGCTTTAATTGCCCCGGCCTAAAGGCCGGGGCAATTTTTTTTTATCTTTACAACAATGAAAAAAATTTCAATTGCCCTCGGACTTTGCCTTATTACTATAGCGGGCTTCGCCCAACCTCAGTCTGTACAACAACTTCATGAAACTGCCCGCTCCTTCATGCGGCAGGGAGATTATGCCAATGCGATACTGGTGCTCAACCGTGGGCTGCAGCAGGAACCGAAGAATATTCCCCTGGGGAAAGACCTGGCAATGAGTTATTATTATCAGAAAGAAAATAATAAAGCACTGGATGTGATCAAACCTTTGCTGGATAATGATGGGGCCGATGATCAGGTTTTTCAGATTGCAGGAAACATCTATAAACAACTGGCATTGGTGAAGGATTGCGAAAAGATGTATAAAAAAGGCATCAGGAAATTCCCTGAAAGCGGGCCTTTGTACAATGAATTAGGAGAACTTCAATGGGCGCAACAGGATTATGAGGCCGTTAAAAACTGGGAAAAAGGAATAGAGGTCGATCCTTCTTACAGCAAAAATTATTATAACGCAGCACGTTATTATTTTTTCACCAGCGATAAGGTTTGGAGTATTCTTTACGGAGAAATATTTCTCAACATGGAACCGTTGGGCAGCAAAGCACCGGAAGTAAAGCAACTTTTGCTCGACAGTTATAAAAAACTATTTACCTCCACCGACCTTTTGCAGGATTTTAAAGACAAGAACCCTTTTGCAAAAGCATACCTCACAGAAATGAACAAGCAGGTCGGATTGCTGGGTTCAGGCATCAATACGGAATCCCTCACGATGATCCGCACCAGGTTCATCCTCGACTGGTTCAATACCAACCAGGGAAAAATGCCTTTCAAATTATTTGAATACCAGCAACAACTGCTCAAGGAAGGTATGTTTGATGCTTATAATCAATGGATATTCGGTTCAATCGAAAATCTTTCGGTTTACCAGAACTGGGTAAATACCCACACCCAGGAAAATACCGCATTCAGCGATTTTCAGAAAGGAAGGATCTTCAAAGTGCCTGCAGGACAGTATTATCATTAAGATCCTTAGTTGCCGCTCAGTTTTTGTTCATATTTACCATCTTATAAATGAATGTTAATAGCTCAAAAAAATATTTGATGTTTAAACATTGTTCCAGTATATTTGCACTTCAAAAAAAATAATCATGAAAAAAATTCTCTTTTTAGCAGCCGCTTCAGTTGCACTATTGGCAGCCTGCAATAACTCACCAAAAGCTGATAAGGCTGTTTCTGGCGAAAAAGATTCAGTAACTGCAGTAAGCGGTATCAACTACACGATCGATTCTACTACTACCGTAACCTGGACCGGCAGCAAGCCAACAGGTACACATGCCGGTACTTTCAAACTGAATGAAGGCACATTGATCGTAAAAGACAATCAGTTGGTAGGCGGAAGTTTCACTATCAACATCAACAGCCTGAACAACAGTGACCTGGCAGGAGATGCTGACAGCAAAGGAAAACTGGAAGGCCATTTAAAAAGCCCGGATTTCTTTGACGCAGCTAAATTCCCGACAGCTAAATTTGAAATTACTTCTGTAACTCCATTTGTTGCAGACAGTACTAATAAAGATGTATTGCTGAAAGATGCAACTCACACCATCAAAGGAAACCTTACTTTGAAAGACAGCACCAAGAGCATTTCTTTCCCTGCGAAAGTAACTGTTGATGCTGCTACTGCCGCTGCCAGCGCCGATTTCAACATCGACCGCACAGAATGGGGCATGAGCTACAAAGGCCCAAACAATCCACAGGATTGGGTGATCAGCAAAACTGTGAATATCAAGCTTGCAGTGACCGCGACTAAGAAATAAAAACCCCCGGAGGTTTTCTTCTAACCTCCGGGCGTTTATTGCCGCAAACTCTCCGGGGTTGAAGGAAAACCCCGGAGGTTTTTACTAACCAATAACAGCGACTAAAAAATAAAGAAATAGATACTGGCTACTGGATACTGGATATAGTAACGAAGATATCAGCGAAACATCAGACCGGCACAAATCCAGTCACCAGCATCCAGCATCACCAACCTAACAAAATATCAATCTCTCCAAAATAATTTCCCAAAAAAGTCATCCCCACGGATGGCTTTTTTTATTTAACTTAGTCAGTACTAATAAAAATGCCTCACGTAATTGCAGCGCTATATGAATGATCAATCCAGAATTTTTGATTTCCTCTATGATCAGTTAAAGAGATTTCCTAAAGACGATATGCTCACCGGCAAGGTCGATGGAAAATGGGAACCGTTGAGCACAGCTACCGTTGTGGACCTGGTGAATAAACTCAGCGCCGGCCTGCTCAAACTGGGCGTGAGTGGCAATGATATGGTGGTGGAAAATCAGGATAAGATCGCCCTCATCTCCCGCAACCGGCCCGAATGGCTGGTGCTGGATCTGGCATGCCAGCAGATAGGCATTACCCTATGCCCTATTTATCCAACCACTAATATCAACGAACTCGAATTTATTTTTAATGATGCCGCGGTAAAATATGTATTTGTCAGCGGACAGGACATTTTGGATAAAGTAAAAAATATCAGTCCGAAGATCACTTCCCTGCGGGGAATTTACGGGCTGGACAAACTGGAAGGCATCGGTTACTGGAAAGACCTTTTTGAAAACCTTAGCGACGCAGACATTGCCGCTATGGAGAAAAAAAAGAATTCCATCAAAGCCACCGACTGCGCTACGATCATTTACACATCAGGGACAACGGGCACGCCGAAGGGCGTGATGTTGTCGCATCGGAACATTGTAACGAACGTATTGAACTCGAAAGAAAGCTTTCCTTTTGATGATAACATCACTGCAAGATCACTCAGCTTTCTGCCGCTCAATCATATTTTCGAGAGGATGGTTTCGTACATCTACATCAATAGTGGCATATCCATCTATTATGCATCCAGCCTGGAAACGATCGCTGATGATCTGAAAGATGTGAAACCCAGCCTGTTTTGCACCGTACCGAGATTACTCGAAAAAGTGTATGAGAAGATCATGGCCAAAGGCGCCGAACTGACGGGAACCAAGAAAAAACTGTTCGATTGGGCGGTGAAACTTGGCAACGAATACGATGTACAGAGAAAAGGGACACCCTGGTACCGGCTTCAACTGGCGATCGCGAACAAACTTATTTTTAGCAAATGGAGAGAAGCGCTGGGCAACAATATCGATTTCATCGTAACCGGTGGAGCAGCTTGCCAGATAAGGCTTATACGCATTTTCAGCGCAGCGAAAATCCCTATTTATGAAGGTTATGGCCCGACTGAAAACAGCCCGGTGATCAGCGTGAATTCCAAGCGCGACAATGGCACTAAGTTCGGCACGGTAGGTTTGCCCATCATCGGACAGGAAGTAAAACTGGAAGCCGATGGCGAGATCTGCGTAAAAGGCCCGAGCGTGATGATGGGTTATTACAAACGCCCGGACCTCACCGCCGAAACCGTGATCAATGGTTGGTTGCATACCGGAGATATCGGCGTACTGGAAGATGGGAAATACCTCAAGATCACCGACCGTAAAAAAGAATTGTTTAAAACGAGTGGCGGTAAATATGTTGCCCCGCAACCGATCGAAAATAAAATGAAGGAATCGCCTTTTGTAGAACAGATCATGATCGTGGGTGCGGAAGAAAAATTTGTAGGCGCACTGATCGTTCCATCAATGCCCAACCTGAAAGAATGGATGCGGCTGAAAGGGATTTCATTTACTACCAATGAAGATGCGATCCATCATCCGAAAGTATTGGGACTGTATAAAGAACTGATCGAATCTTTCAACGAGTTTTTCAATCATGTGGAACAGGTGAAAAAGTTTGAATTATTGCCCGAAGAATGGAGCATCGAAACCGGCGAAATGACTCCTAAACTGAGCCTGAAGCGTAAAGTGATCATGGAAAAATATAAGGCTGCTGTAGAGAGGATATATCATTAGAGTAATTGCCACGAATGCACGAATAAATGCAACTAATGGAAGTACATTTTATTCGTGCATTCGTGGCAAATAAATAGCCCCCAGTTCAAACTGGGGGCTATTCGTTGAGGGGGGAAGGCTTTCTAATATTGGATGGTCAATTTCTTAAGGATAAATAAAAATGTTGGTTAGTCAAGGACAAATATCATCAAACGTGGTAGGATTCAATGATACCGGTGATATTTTCAAACTCACTCGATTTATCAATGAAATGATCCGACCCGATTTTTTCGCAAAGATTCTTGTAGTTATCACTCGACTGGTTCGTGAGCATAATGGCTTTGATAGCCGGGTGATTCCTTTTTATAAATTCCAGTAATTCAAATCCACTCTTATCTTTCAGGTAAATATCCAGCAACACGATATCCGGCTGCAGCAGGGATATTTTCTTCACAGCTTCCTCGTACGTGGTGGCCGCCGAAACACTTGTAACACAATCCAATTCGGAAATGATCTCAGATACCCGGGTCACTACCAACAAAGCATTATCAACGATCAAGACTTTCAGGTCTTTTTTCTTCATAAAGATGTATTTGTCAACACAATGCGAAGCTACCCCCAAAAGGGTTGCCCATTTGTAATTGACTGAACTGAATTGTTGTAATGGAAATGATATTTTAGCGTAGTAATAGTTCTACAATGGACAACATGACAATGGATAATGATACAATGGATAATGAACTTTCAACCTAAAGTACTATTATCCATTATCCATTGTATCATTATCCATTTTATAAAAGTCCATGTTCGATAGCATACAGCGTAAGATCCGCATTGCTTTTTCTGTTCATTTTTGCCATGATCCTTGCCCGGTAAGTACTTACGGTAGTTACGCTGAGGAACATCGATTCGGCGATCTCTGAAACAGATTTGCCGCCGGCCAGTAATTTCAATACGGTGAACTCCCTGTCGGAAAGTGATTCGTGTGGTTGCCTGTCGCTATCCTGGTCCAGTACGGAAGCCAGTTTTTCGGCAATGGTAGCCGTAATGTATTTTTTTCCGAGTAATACCCTGTTCACCGCATTCACCAGTTCATCCGGTGCCAGGTCTTTACTGAGGTAACCAGAAGCCCCTGCTTTCAGCACTCTCAACGCATATTGCTCTTCGGGATGGATACTTAGGATGAGCACGGGTAATTTTGGGTAAAACTGTTTGATCTGTTGCAATGCATCCAGTCCGCTTCGGCCGGGCATACTCAGATCGCTGATCACCACATCCCACTCGTGCGCCATGATCTTTTTTACCATCGCTTCAGCATCCGGAACCTCTTCAATGAGCGCATTCGGGAAACCCTCAAGCAATATCTGCCGAAGGCCTCTCCGTACAATAATGTGATCATCTGCTATAAGAATCCGGATCATATAAATGATGAATAAATTTAAGATTGCATTAAAGGTACAATAATTCTTACCAAAGTTCCTTTGCCGGGTTCACTTGAAATACCATAGGTTCCTCCCATGATCAACACCCTTTCTTTCATCCCCAGCAAACCCAGCGTACGCTTGCTTTGTATATCCGCCGTGTTGAACCCTTTGCCATTATCGGCGATCACCAGCTCCAGCTTGTTATTATTTACCATCAGCGACGTCTCCACTTCCGTTGCTTCCGCATGGCGCAGCACATTCGTCAGGCTCTCCTGGAATACCCGGAAAACGCCGGTAGCCACATCCGGTGGCGCTTCCAGGTTGGAATTGTTAGTAGAAAAACTGGTCCTGATCTCTGCCCTCTTCTCAAATTCCTCACTCTGCCATTCCATAGCTGCTATCAACCCGAGATCATCCAATATACTTGGGCGCAATTGCGTGGCGATACGGCGTACCGTGATCACCGTGGTATCGATCAGCTGTATCGTATCTTTCATCTTTTGTACCACTTCAGGGTCATCCGACTTCACTTTACGGTTTATCCACGAAATATCCATTTTCAATCCTGTCAGCTGTTGTCCTAACTCATCGTGAATTTCCCGGGCCATATGCGTACGCTCGGTTTCACGGATATCTTCCAGATGCGTCGCCAGCTGACGAAGATCTTCATGCGATTTTTTCAGGTTTTCCGCTACCGCAATTTTTTCGGTTTCATCACTCGCCAATACCAGCTTCGCGATCTTTCCCTCATACACGATATCATGACTGATAATGTTCACTTTCACTTTGCTGCCGTCTTTTTTCTGATGATCCCAGATGCCGCCCTGGTTGATATTTCGCGATGCATTGCTGAGTGTGCCGAATGTTTGTTTTGTCCCTCCGGGAATGGTGATATCAAAAATATTCATCTGAAGGAATTCATCTTTTGTATACCCGTAAAATTCGATCGCCGCAGGATTCACATCCAGGAATTTTCGTTCCGGAATGGAGATCATCCACATCGGCATCGGGTTTTTATTGAAGAGTAAACGGTATTTACTTTCCGAAACCCTCAATGCTTCTTCCGCCATCTTACGTGCTGTGATATCCCTTACGATCGCCTGGAAACGCCCGTCTGTCAAAAGTTTCGAACTTATTTCCACATTGATCAATGTGCCGTTCTTCTGCCGCATGATCCGTTCGCTCAATATCACCTGCCCCTTCAACAGGTCTGTAAAAATGAATGGATTCTTCGATAGATCATCATAGATCACATCTTTGGCATTCATACTCAGCAATTCTTCTTTTGAATAACCCGTCAGCATGGCGGCACTGGAATTCACATCATAATAATCCCCTTTTTCATTGGTGATAAAGATACCATCCGATGCCTGCTCGATCAGCGTACGATATTTTTCTTCACTGTCCACCAGTTGTTTCTGCGAATTTACCCTTTCGGAAATATCGATCCCCACACCAAGGAAACAACTTTCGCCTTCGTAATTGATATACATACCGGTAAAATAATACGGCGTTGGCGTTCCATCTTTGGAAATGAAATTCGCCTGCACACTATCTTCACCCACTTCAAAAATGTTCTTGACTTTTTCCTCGATCAGTTCACGATCTTCTTCAGAGAAAAATATCAGCGGATTATTACTGGCAATTTCTTCTGCCGAATAACCCGTCACCGTTTCGAGGTTTTTATTCCACCGGTAAAATTTACCCTCCCGATTCAACAGATAAAATACACCCGGCAAGCTGTTAATGATGGAATCCGACAATTCTTTTTCTATCAGCAATTTCCTTTCCGCCTGGCGTTCTTCCGTGATATCTTCCATCGCACCCAGCATCCTCACCCCACGATTATCCTTGTCATAAATAATATAGGCCTTATCGTACACCGTCAGGTAATCGCCCTTTTTAGTTCTCAGCCTGAATTCTTCCATCACCAGGCTGATGCCATTTTTCAGACAGTAGGTAAAATTGCCGATCACTTTTTCCCGGTCTTCCGGATGAATGGATTCTACAAATCTTACGAAGTCGAAATCTTCATAACTTTCCAACCCAAGGATCTTGCAGAAACTTTCGTTACCCCAGACTTTATTGGTCGTAAGGTCCCAATCCCACACCGCATCATTCGTTGCTTTGGCAACAAGCAGGAAACGTTCGTTGGAAATTTTCAATGCCTGCTCAGAAGCTTCCAGCCTGGCGATGGATTTATTTCTCTCTGTAATATCGATCAGGGTTCCGATGATAGCCGGCTTACCGCGATAAATGGTAAACGAGCCAAACACTTCTAACGTAAGCATATCGCCGGCTTTGTGCAAGCCTTTGAACTCGTAGTTCATGCTTGTATTTTCTCCACGGATCCTCGACTGTACATTTTTGAAAACACGGTCGCGGTCGTCTTCATGCACGATCTTCGCCGGTGGAAAATCACTCGGGATATCTTCCGGCTCATAGCCGAATATCCGGGCGAATGTCGGATTCACGTACATCAGTTTGTCATCCTGGATGATGTAAACCCCCACCATCGATTGCTCTACCAGGTTACGGAATTTTGATTCGGCTTCCTGCAACTCAAGCTCGATCGTTTTACGTTCCGTTACATCCTGCGCCAGCGACATGATACCGATCGTTTTTCCTTCTTCATCCCTCAACACAGAATTATACCATTCGCAGAAGATGACCCGGCCGTCTTTTGTCAGGTTGCGGTTGAACACTACATTATTCACCTGCTCACCCGAAAGATCTTCGATGGCATTCTTTACCAATCCGCGATCATCAGGGTAAATGAAATCAAAAAAATCGATGTTGCTGCCCACCACTTCTTCAGCTGTCCAGCCAAATATGTCCTCCGATTTTTTACTCCATTGCAACACTTTCATCTCACTATCAAATTCCATTACCGCCATCGGCGTGTTATTAATATGATAGCTTAGTTTTTCGTGAACCGATTGAAAAGCGATCTCGGCTTTTTTCTTTTCCGTGATGTCGTGGTAATACACCGATATCCCATCGGCAGATGGATAGATCAGGTCTTCAAACCATTTATCTGCCGTTGAATAATAAAGCTGAAGACGTTGTGCCTCCTGCGTTTCACGGGCAAGCCGCAATGCCGCATAAAAAGGTTCATCCTTCACATCGGGAAATTCTTCCCAGATATTTTTGCCGATCAGTTCTTCCGGCGTCTTCTCATGCATTTCTGCCGCCTTCTTATTTAAGTAAGTATAATTCCAGTTATTATCCAATGCGATGAACGCATCGGTGATACGCTCAAACACATACGTCAGTTCTTTCGATTTTGCGATCACCTGTTTCTGCAGATCCTGGGTCAACTGTTGCAACTGCAATTCCATTTTTTTGCGTTGCGTAATATCCCTGATCACCGCAACGATCCCTTGTTCGGCACCCGCCTGGTTCTTGATGGTAGACGTGCTCACTTCCACATCTATCGGCATACCGTTTTTATGATAATGGATCACTTCGCCTTTCCAGTGATCCTGCGACAGGTATTCACTCAGCACTTCCGAAACATCGTTCTTTCCATAATCTATCTTCAACAATTCTTTTATGTTCTGCCCCACAGCTTCTTCTTCTGTATAACCATACAATTGTTCCGCATAAATATTCCAGTTGGTGATGATACGTTCGGCATCAGTAGTGATGATGGGATCGTAAATATTCCGTATCAGCGAGGCATTGTACTTCAGCAATTTTTCGTTCTCTTCAATCTGCCTGAATTCTTTGACGATCATGTACAGGCTGTAAAAAAGTATCAGGAAGATCAGCGCAGCCAGCACCGCAAACTCCCAGGTATTTTCCCGGGCATATTTTTCCCGGTTGATGTTAGATTCTTCCAGCAGTTTCTTGTCTTTGCTTTGTATCTTGTTGATGGTAGAAGTTATTTCATCCATCAACAGTTTTCCCGCATTGGTCTGCATCAATGCCGATGCGGAATCGTAGCCATAGAGCCGCCGCACTTCCACTACAAATTTTGTATGGGCAATTTTTTTATTTAAAGAAGAAAGCAATGCTGCACGTTCGTCGAGGTTGGTAGAATCCGACAATTGCAGCTTGGCAAGAATGGTGGTATCCGTACGCATCTTATTGATACCGGTGTAAAAACTCTGCAGGTATTTTTCATCCCCCGAGATGGTAAATCCCCGTTGCGCACTCTCGATCGTTTGTACATCCACCAATACATTTTCGAGGCGAAGCAATACATCGAGTGCCGACTTCACATTGCGGCTTTCTTTTTCCGCTTTGCCCATGTTGGCAAAAGTTATATACAGCAAAAACCCCACGCATACGAATGCCGCGATGAAAGTGATCTTTACCCGTTTTATCGAAATCTTGTCTTCGGCCATAATTTTCCCTCCTGCACTTTCTTAAAAAGTACATTATTTTTTTATAAATATAAAGTTATATCATGCAAAGCTGTAAAGGAAATGCAAAGGAGCCGCCGTTTTCTTTAAATAGATTGTCTGCAGGAGGTAGTCTCCCCCCGAGTTGACGACTCCGGGGAGTTGACGACTCGTAGGAGTTGACGACTCGTAGGAGTTGACGACTCAAATAAAAAAATCCCCGTTGCCGGGGATGTAGTATAAATAAGGTTATCAATAAATCAATGTGCGATCACCATGTGCATTTTGGCCAGTGCATACAGGTCAACTACGTTTTTCACATTCAGTTTCTGGAAAATTCGGGTTTTTTGTGTGCTGATGGTGGAGCTGTGGAGGTTCAGCTTGTTGCAGATCTCGTTCAGCCCTTTTCCTTCGATCAGGAAGCGGGTGATCTCCGATTGTTTTGGCGAAAGTTTGTCAAACGGGTTATCTGTCTGCTTTAACAGCAATTCGCCGGCAAAATTCTCCGATAACTCCCTGCTGATATAGCGTTTATTGTTTAGTACGGTCACGATTGCCTTGCGGATCTCATCCGCGGCCTCATCCTTGCGAATATACCCTTTGGCACCCATTTTAAGGAATGGTTTTGCAAAGATGTTCTCAGCATTCATGCTGAAGATCAATATTTTACTTTCGGGGTATAACGCTAATGTGTTTTGTACGATCTGCTGGGCGCTCATTCCGGGCATATTGATGTCCAGGATGATCATACTGTAGTTGTTCTGTTCTATGAAACTCATGGCGGTATCGCCATCGGCAGCTTCATCAAAACTAAAGCGGGCAAGTTCACCCGTGAACATTATCTTCACTCCGGACCGGATAATGTTGTGGTCGTCAACGATTAAGATTTTTTCCATAGATATTGGTTCGTTTCAAAAGGAATTGGTTAGCTCTGTGTTGTATTTATTAAAGATCGAATTGTACACTTAACGTGCAGCCTTCCAATCTTTTAGATTTCAATTTAACCCATCCGCCATGCAATTCAGCCCTGCTCTTGATATTTTTCAAGCCTACTCCACTGTGCTTTTCATCCACGTTGAATCCTATCCCATCGTCCTTCACTTCAATACTTAAACGTTCGTTTTTGATTTTTATTTTAATCCAGACATTTTTTGCTTCGGCGTGCTTGATTATATTACTCATTTGTTCCTGTAAAATGCGGAAAACAGTGAGTTTGAGGTCTTCAGATAATTTTGTTTCATCCAGATGATCCCATTCGGGATGTATGATAAATTTATTGACCGCATGGAGGCTTTCCACCACTTCTTCAAGCGCCATGATGAGCCCCACTTCTCCCAATGAAGGTGGCAGCAGTGATTTTGAAAGATTGCGTATTTCCGAAACAGCAGATGTAAGAAACCCCTTTGCTGTGGTGAGCAACGTATTTTTCACATCCTCATTCGCCATCGCATATTCGATGTATAACTTGGTAGTTACCAGTATCTGGTTGATATTATCATGCAGCTCTTTCCCGAGTTTGCTGCGCTCCTGCTCCTGTGCGGTAATTACGGCAGTGGTGATATCCTGCTGACTTTTAATCCGCTGTTCCGCAAGGTTATTTTCTAGCTCGATCTTGTCGGTAATATTATTAGCGATCGTCAGCGTAGCTTTTTTGCCATAATAATCAATCGCCTGCGAAATGGCATCCATGAATTTGAATCCTCCGGAATGTGTTTTCACTTTCCAGATATTGGCCGTCTGAAAATCATTCGTCACAGACAGCTGGGTAGAAAGCTTTTTGAGCTTTTCCACTTCGGTAGGGGCTACCAAGTCGGCAGTCCTCATTTTCATGATCGCTTTGCGGGTATATCCGAATTCTTTCACGGCCGCATCGTTCACTTCTTTGATGGAGAAATCCACCGGATCGGAAATTATAATGGAAGAAGGATTTGCATTAAAAAGATGGCGGTATTTTTCTTCCGAATTTTTCAATATTTCTTCAAACATTTTCCTCGAAGAAATATCGCGGAAATGTATCACGATAGCGGCTATCGATGGTTCGTGCAAAAGATTATGACAGGTGGCTTCCAGCCAGATATAACTGCCGCTTACTTTTTTATAGCGGTACTCTACCACTTTTACAATATTGGGTGTTCCGAAAATTTCCGCGAAGGCTTCATTCACCCGGATGATATCATCGGGATGCACCTGGCTGATATCAATGATCAGTTCATCCGTCAATCCTGAAAAGCCCAGGATCTTTTTTGCCGCCGGGCTTATCTCCAGCGCTTCGCTTTTGATGTTGAGCAATATCAGCCCTTCATTACTTCTTTCGATGATGGAGCGGAATCGTTCTTCGCTGGTCTTCAGCCGTTCTTCTGCCAGTTTTTGCTCCGTAATGTTTTGAGTAACGCCTATCAGCCGTATAGCTTCGCCATCTTCATTGCGGATCACATAACCCCGGTCGACCACATAGGCATAACTGCCATCGTTGCGGATCATGCGGCATTCGATCTCGAAGTTCTCCATGTCTTTGTTCAGCAATATTTTATCGATCTGCCCGTCCGTTTTTTCCCGGTCGTCCGGGTGTACCCGTTCGATCCAGCTATCCGAAAGATCACTGTCCCCGCTATCAGCTGTACCAAAGAGGCGGGCCCAGCCTTCGTGATTGCGGTACACTTTATTCTTCAACAGATCCCAGTCCCACACCATATCGTTAGTAGCTTTCGATACGAGGTTGTAGCGTTCATTCACCAACTGCAATGATGCCATGATACGCTGGTGCCTTATATTATAACGGATCACTTTGCTCAGCACTTTTGGCTCCAACTCATCATTGCTCAAAAAATCCTGCGCCCCGTTATTAACTGCTTCAATTGCTTCGGGATCAGTTTTTTCGCCGGAAAGTATCACCACAGGACATTGCCTGCTGTACTGGCGCAGTTTTAAAAATGTATCTATTCCTGTACTGTCTGAAAGTGAAAGGCCAAGAAAAATAATGTCGGGAATTTGTTCCCTGAGAAATGCGAGGGCTGAGCTAAGCTCTGCAAAATCAGTCGTTTTTGAAACGGGAACAGAAGTTTCATCCAATACTTTTTTAAGTATGGTCACTTGTCGGGCATCGGCTTGTATAATAAGAATCCGGATCGGCGAAGCTTCAAGTTCCATTGGATGTCGATGATTTCTGTCTACGATGTTAGTGATATATTTCGTAACCATAGAAAAAATCTTTTCCCGGCAATCGTATAAGCCTATTTTCTTTTAGCATAAGAACAGGATTTTTCTTAAGTTGCACATGCTGGCTTGCAGCATTCTTTTTTCCTTACTTTTATGATCCTGTAAATTCTTGCTGATGAAAAAATTTTTATTGATAGATGATCATGTTGTTGTACGGTCGGGAATAAAGGTTTTGCTATCTGAAATTTACAAACCTTCCCAGATCGATGAAGCGCATGATGGCGACAGCGCACTTGCCAAACTGAAAGAAAATTCTTACGACCTCGTCATGCTCGACATCCAGATGCCGCAGACCGATACGTTTGGGTTGATGGAATATTTCAAGATAAAATATCCCGAACTGCGGGTGCTCATTTTTTCCATGAGCCCCGAAAATATTTATGCCAAAAGATTTTTAAAAGCAGGCGCCAAGGGTTTCATCAGCAAGGATGCACCGCTGGAAGAAATAAAAAAAGCCATCAACCAGGTGCTGCAAAACAGCCGTTACATCAGCGAAGCCATGCTCGAAAGCCTGGCCGAAAGCAGCGGAGCGGCAAAAGATACCAATCTTTTCAATACTTTATCAGCAAGAGAATTTGAAATTGTTTCCCTATTACTTTCCGGACAAACCATCAGCAACATAGCTAACACACTCAGCCTGCAGGTTTCTACGGTGGGAACACACAAGGCACGCATCTTCGACAAATTAAAAGTGACGAATATATTGGAGCTGAAGGAGCTGGCGAACAGCTATAACTTGTAAAAATTACGAATTAATAATTACGAATGTATTTACCAGGAAGGCCTTCCTTGTTTGAAAATCTCAAAACAGGAAGGCCTTCAATATTGATGAACCCATTCGTAATTCGTAATTATTAATTCGTAATTGACTCAGTCGCCGCCTGTACAATCACTTTTGCTACTGCTTTTGGCTGAGACATGAAGATCACGTGGCTGGCCTTTATTTCTGTAACTTTTGTGTTGGAACGTTTGTACATCGCTCTCTGGATCTCCGGGTTAATACTTTTATCCTCTGTGGCTAAAGCTGCGTAGGAGGGCTTGTTTCTCCAGGCTGCTATGCTGATAGGCGTACCGAAACCTTTGCCATGAAATGTTCCCTGTGATGCATACATGAAATCAGCATCGGCTTTTGGGATATCGGCGCAAAAACCTGCATGGAACTTGGCTTTATCATAATATACAATACCATTTTCATCTGCCGGCAATGCTCCACTTTCGGGTAATGCCGGTGCAGACATCAGCCATTGAATACTGTTTTCTCCATTATCAGGCTGAAGGGCTGCAACATACACAAGCGCCGCCACTTTCGGATGATTGCCAGCTTCTGTAATTACAGTTCCACCCCACGAATGGCCTACCAGTATGGTCGGGCCGTCTTGTTTATCGAGGGCAAGTTTTGTTGCTGCCACATCGTCTTCCAGTGAACTTAGTGGGTTTTGAACGATCGTTACATTGTATCCTTTCTGCGACAATTCCGTGTATAGGGCTTTCCATCCGGAACCATCTACAAAGGCGCCGTGTACCAATACTACATTTTTTACATGTTGAGCGGTTGCTTCGGAAGTTGAACCTGCTAAAGTTGCCATGATCATTGTTGCTGCGATTAATAATTTTTTCATGATAATTTTGTTGTTTAGTGTATGTCTGATTGACAATACAAAATTGCAACGGATCAACCCCGAAAAAAATGGGCATACTTCCCGAAAGGTTTCGATTTTTTCCCTAGACGAGAGATTCCCGGTTTTTTCTGTATTCGCCGGGAGAAAGTGAAGTGCCCCTTTTGAAGAAGGTGGCAAAATAAGCCGGGTCTTCAAACCCCAGCTCATAAGTGATCTCTTTTACCGTCTTGTCGGTATAGTACAACAACCTTTTGGCCTCCATCACAATCCGCTCCTGGATGATCTGCAGCGGCGTTTTCTGGTTTACCTGCGGAAAAATATTGGACAATGTTTTCGGAGATCTGTTCAGCAGCCCGGCATAAAAATTTACGGAGTGTTCTTTCCGGAAATGGCCCTCTACCAACATATTGAACTCCCTGATAAGATTATACCTGTCGTCCTGTCCTTTGCTGTCGGGCATGTAAGTGTTGCGGGCAATTTTGGTAATGTCGATGATGAGGCGCTTGAGTAACACCATCAGCATTTCCCGCTGTATGGTATCTTTTGTATTCAATTCCAAAATGAAAAGATCCAGCAGTAGCTCCAGCTTTTGTTTCATGGTGTCGTCGAGTGATATAAACTGTTTGTCACCATGGCAAAATAAAAAACCTAAGCAACTTACTTCTTCATCATGATCCTGGATACAATAAAATTCCCGGTTGAATTGCCAGCTCACCATCGCCTCGCCATCTTCTACCCTGAACGTCTGGTTGAACATCAATGGCAAAATAGTATCGGTCATCAGTAAAGTTTCTTCCCCATCAATATGAATAAGCTTTTGTTCTCCCCTGTTCCAGATGATGGTGAAATATTTTTTATCCTTATCACGGGAAAAAGAATAATGATCGAAGGCAGGTTCGTCTTTTATCAAGAGCAGATCGGCGCCTGTTTTGGGATCGATAAGGGTAAGTTTCATGTGAATGATGGATAATTAATGATGAACAATTCTCCGGGACTTATGCCGTGATCCTTTAAAATTAAGGATGCCTGAAGAGATTTCCTTCAGGCATCCTTAATTTTAAATTCTTAATTCTTAATTGAATTGTGGCCTCGCCAAGAATCGAACTTGGATCTGGAGCTTCGGAAACTCTTATACTATCCATTGTACTACGAGGCCAATAATCTATGATGTGATGATGTATGATCTATGATGTAAAAACATCCTAAGCCTTTGAACATCTTAAACCTTTTGAACTTTGCTACTTCCCAAAGTTCTGAATATTCGTTCCGAATATCTTCACCGCTATGGCCAGCAATATTACGCCAAAGAATTTTCTTACCACCATCAATCCATTTGGACCGAGTGCTTTTTCTATCCATTTGAGTGAACGAAGCACCAGGAAAATGATCACCAGGTTGACCAATATACCGATGAGGATATTGCCATCATAAAAATTCGCTTTGAGCGACATGATGGTCGTGAGTGTACCCGAGCCAGCTATCAGCGGAAAAGCGATCGGTACTACACTACCGCCAACTTTGCCGCTTTTGTCGGCCTGGAAAAACTCAATCCCCAACACCATTTCCAATCCAAGGATGAAGATCACGATACTACCTGCTACGGCGAATGACTTAACATCCAGCCCAAGCAGTCCGAGAAATTCTTCCCCAAAAAATAAAAATGCCACCATCAATGCGCCGGAAGCCAGTGTGGCTTGCCCGCTTTTGATATGACCGCCCATTTTTGCCTTCAGTGAAATCAATACCGGTGCCGACCCCAGCATATCAATGATGGCGAACAACGTGAACGATACCGTAATGATCTCCTTGATGGCCAGCCGGTGAAGGTCAAACATCTGTTTTGAATTTTTGCAAAGATAACAACCCTGTACGGATGTATTGATATGGAAACAGATTATTTTACCATGAACCTGAACTTAGCGCCAACAGTGAACATGGAGGGTGCAGAAGGATTAAAATACCTGTTGCCGGCGGCATTCAGATCGTTGCCCAGGCTATAAGGATTATTGAAGGAATGTTCGTAAGCGGCGTACAGATCGGCAGTTGCCTTTTTGCAAATATCAATTTTATACCCTGCTTTCGCGATAAAGAGATTGTACGAAGTAGCAAAAAAAGTATTGGCATCGTTCAAAGGAAGCCGGTTGGTATAACTATAGGTCAGGTTTGCATAGATGCCTGGTGATGTAGCAATATCCATCCCGCCAACCAATACATCAGGTGGCGTGCCAGTCAGTTTATTACCATCATATTTGTTTATTCCTTGCTGGTACTGCCCGAAACGGGCATGGATGTAAGTATAATTTACCCAGATCTTAAGTTGCCTTACAAAATCCCCGTGGTTGTTGACCGGCAAATAACTTAGCCCGATCTCAGTACCAAACTGTTTTGTCTTTCCCGCATTTACATAAAAATCCGCACCGCTGGAATCTCTGCGGCTCACGATGGTATTCCGTAATTGAAAAAGATATACGCTGCCATCGAGCCAGAGTTTATTGGGCAGCAGTTGCGTTCGGATCCCTGTTTCGTAATTCAGGCCGGTTTCAGCTTTCAGGTTGGTATTGAATATCCCGTCACTTGCATGCACTTCGTCGATGGAGGGCGGCGAATACCCTTTGCTGATATTGGCATATAAGTAAGTTGGCCCCAGTTTGAAAGATGCAGCTATCCGCGGTACAAATTGCGGAGCAAAATCACTACTCCTCTTTTGCGCTTCGCTCAAACGCCTGAAGCCATAATGGAAATTATTGTAACTAACGCCGGCGGTTACACTAAAATCCCGCACCGGCGAAAACGCTGATTGAAGAAAAATATTATATTGACGTGAATGTATCTTATCCTGATACTGTAAAGTGTCTTTCACTCCCGCCCGGTTACCATGCACACTTGTATTGATCAATCCGGATTGAAATTCTCCACCAAAGGTATGTACCCACAAATTGTTTTTGTATTTGAATACGGTACGCCCACCAGCACCTCTTTCATATTTGTCTTCGTAATTTCGGATGGTGGGATTCCTAAAATCAGTGTAAGAAGCATACAACCCGGTACTGTTGCTCCATTTGCCCTTTTCATATTCATGCGAAAAACCAGTATACAATGTTTTGAGATAAATAGCTGCTTTCTGTGCTACCGATCCTGGAAAAGCTCCGGCTGCAGGCCTTGCCTGGCGTGGATCAGCGGTTAGTTCAGCGAGTGTCAGGCCTCCGGGTGTCTGGTAAAAAAGATCACTATAAAAAATATTCGCGTTGATCCGCTGATGTGAATTGATCCGGTAACTTCCGGTGTAATTGGCTACATCGCGACGCATATTTGTCTGGACGCGATAACCATCGCTTCGCTGATGCTGAAAAGAAACAGACGTGGCGTTAGTACCTGATTGCGTGTAGGCGGCACCGGTAGAGAACAATCCATAGCTGCCGGCAGCTGCCTGCACAGAAATAACTTTCTCCTTTACATCCGAGAGCCCGCTGTTCAGCAACACTACCCCACCCGTTCCCGATCCGTACATACTACCCGACGGGCCTTTAAGGATCTCTACACGGCCTATATTTTCCGGCGAAAGCTGGTTGAAATAAGTATTCCCACTTGCATCGGTAAACGGTATGCCATTCCAATATACTTTTACATTTCTTACTCCAAATGCAGACCGCAGCAGGTTTCCCCGGATACTCAGCCGGTAGCTACCCGGGCTACGCTCATCCATTTTAACTCCGGGAACAATATTGATGGCTGAAACAAAACTTTGTCCGCTATAGCGATTCAGCGCAGCTTTCCCCAACACACTAACGGAAGCGGGTACACTATTTATGGTTGACTTATTTTCAAAAGCAGTAACAATTGTTTCTTCCAGAAATTCGTTGTTTCGGTAGAGTATAACAACCTGGCCGGCAATTTTTTTAGCGGATATATTGTAAGTAATAAATCCAATATGTGAGAAAGTAAGCTCAGCATTTTCCGGCTCAGCAGAAATAAAATAAAGACCTGCGGAATCTGTTGTGGAGAAGATATTTTTTCCTGCTTTGATGGTAACGCCCTGCAATGGTTTTCCGTTTTCATCAATCACTTTTCCGGCATGCGGTGTTTGTGCGTTGCACGATACATTACATAAAAAACAGAAGAATAATAGCGGAAGCTTTCTCATGGGCCTTACAAGGTATTTACCACAAGTTAAAACGAAAACAACCGAAGTATAGCATTTAATGCGGGTTTCCGCCAAATTTTTCTCTGAAGAGCAGTTGCCGGGTATTCAGCTCAGCCAGGCAATTGCTGCAAAGGCAGTCTTCATATTTTTTGCTGATGAAGTCGTAGGCTTCCTTATTCAACTTTACCGTATTGCACTGGCAGTTGGTCACATCGCCTACTTTGCAGGTAAAGCCGTTTCCACATCGTGGACATGCCTTGTGTTCGTGCTTACAGTTTGTTTCCATCAGATATTCAATATCCGTGTTGGTTTTTTATTTTCATCGATCGCTACAAAAGTAAAACTACCGGTGATGGCTTTTTTTCTGTCATTGCTGTACATTTCTTCGATATAAATCTCAACTCTCACATCAAGACTGGTATTGCCGATCTTGGATACTTTGCCGATCAGTTCGATGATGGTGCCTGCCGGAATGGGTTGTTTAAAATCGATCCTGTCGGAAGATACCGTTACCACACGCTTACGGGTAAACCTGGTAGCAGTGATGAACGCCACTTCATCCATCAGGTGCATGGCGGTTCCACCAAATAAAGTATCGTAATGATTGGTGGTGTTGGGAAACACCGCTTTGAAAATATGGGTTTCCGATAACCGTATCTGTTCTTCGAGATTCATGATAAAATATTAAGCTGCTTTTTCGAAAGCGATGAAATTGACCAGTTTATTATCCGCATCAAAAACGGGAAATGCTTTGATATGGCAATCGTAGGCTTCGCCATTCTTTTTATAGTTCACGATCATGGCTTCAAAAGGCTCTTTCGCCGTGATGCATTCGCTAATGTATTTGAGCTTTTTTTTGTCCGTATCTTTTCCCTGCAACATCTTCGGGCTTTGGCCCAACATCTCTTTAGCAGTATAACCAGTCATCCCGGCGATATTGTTACTGGCGAAAACGATCTTTCTTTTTATATCGGTAATTACGATCACGTGATCGTTAGCTAGCAATTCTTTTTCAAGATCCCATTTCACCTGCCATTTTCGTTTCCCCGAAATCGCCTTGATAGCCTGAAGGTCATCTCCCTTTTGCATGAGTTGCCGGTAGTTGTTGAGAAACAGATCCCAGCTAACAAGTGGTCCGGCTAAAGAATCAGGTCTTGTTGTTTTCATTTTTTAGTTTAAAAAAAGCAGCGCACCAGATCGATGCGCCGCTGATCTGTACAAAACTATCGTTTAAAAAGCACTTTATTCGGGCTAACTCCGGCAGTGGTCCCAAAAGAGAACTTCAATTTGCCATCCTTAGTGAAACATGTAACAGAACCTGCAGATGAAAAGTTCTTTGCATCAGTTACATACACATCTCCATTTTGCTCATCTACGTCCAACCCGTAAGGATTTACAATCACCGTTCCGTCGGTGATCAATTCATTTCTTACTACAGTTTTTGTGATCGTGTTGTAAACTTTCGCTGTTCCGGCTCCGCCATAATTATTATAGAAATAAGCGATATTATCCGATATCCTTAAAAAGGCATACGGGTATGCAGCACCCATTTCGGAAGATACCGTATTGGTAGCACTGCTGATCACAGAAACACTTGCCGGAATGGTACTGAAATTTCCATACCCGCTTACATAAAGATCTCCTACGGAATTGGCTTCAATCCTTTGAGGGTTTTTTGTGGCGATAGTGATCTTTTTTGTTTCGGTATTGGTATTTAGGTCAACAACAGAAACAGTAGAATCCGGCACCAGGTTGTAGCCACCAGAGTTTGCTACATATAAATTATTGCCTACAACTGCCATGCCTTCAGGGTTTGCGCCAACAGCGATAGAACCTGATATGGTAAGAGAAGCCGTATCGATAATGCTGACTTTATTGTCGTTGGTAGAACTAACATATACTTTCCCTTTTGCCCCCAAAGCATAGCGTGGGTTTTGTTTACCGGCACCTGTACCGAAAGGAATGCGTTTTACAAAAACTCCGGTAGCGGCATTCAACACCACTACTTCACTTGAAAAATTCATGACGATATACATTTTGCTACCATACACAATGGCATCATTGCCTGTATCGCCCAGGCCAGTCTGCCCCGGATTTTGCTGAAGAAAATAATCTGATGTATACAAAACAGGATTGATGGTGTAGAACCCAAGCTTTGAATTTCCTGACCCGATATTTCCTTCGCTCAACACGTAGATACCGGTAGCCGGCGAAAGTTGTGGAGGCGCCGGAGCGATATCATCATCCTTGCTACATGCACTGAATACTACGATTGCAGGCAACAGCCACTTCATTAAATTCCTTTTCATTGTTGTTTTTTTATTGATTAAAAAATTTATATTAATTAAAATTCCGCTACCACTCCTGCCCTGTAATTGATGCCCGGCATCGGATAGAGTTTGATGATCTCATATTGTTTATTGAAAATATTATTCAGCTCCGCAAACAGGCGATAACTGGAATTTTTTCGATTCGTGAACTGGTACGCCAATGTAATATCCTGTGTAGCCCATTCCTTCACAAGGTTATCCGGTATCTGGTCGCCGAGACGGTACCTATATCCTGATAACAAAACGTTATACGCTACCGTTAGTCTTTTGCGCACAGCGCTGAGGTGAATACTGCCCGAATGTTCGGGAGTGTATGGTATTTGTTTTTTGTAGGAGCCTGCGTTTTTATCGGAAACATCTAATGCCTGCTGATAAGTATAGCTTAACCTTGCGGCAATGTGAACATCGTTGAATGCTGCAGGATATAATTGCAAAGCCGCATCAATACCTTTTATCTGTACTTTCCCTATATTCAACATGCTCCATTGAAAAAGATTCTGCCGTGGCACCGCCAATATCTTATCTTTTACGGTATTATAATATGCATCTACGGTGAATACAGAAGAATTTAAAAAACCGCTGCTGCTCATTTTATAAGTAATACCGGCATTGTATTGTTTTGCATATTCAGGCCGCAGTGAAGTGTTACCGATGAAAGTATAATACAGATCATTAAAAGTAGGCGCCCTGAAAACATCCTTATAAAAAATGCGGAACCTTAATGGCGAATTCACCGAAGGTTGATAATTGACCGCAACACCGGGTGAAAATGCGTTGACATCTTTTCCATTACTGCCAAACTTCACTTTATCATTATACCAACTGTGCAACAAATTTGCAACGATAGTTAATTTTCCAGACAAATATTTTACCGCGATATTATTTAACAGGATTGTTCTTTTTGGCTCAGGAAAGTTCAGGACAAACTCGTCTGTTCTTGTCAATTCATTGTATGAAACATCGCTGGAATATGCAAGGGATAAGGGTTTAGACAGATCATAAGAATACGCGGCAGATAGGTAATATTCCTTTTGATGAAATTTATTTTCCAGTTTTCCCTGAGTGTTAGGATAATCCGGATCAAGATAAAAGCTATAAGTGTAAGCATATTTTGCATTCAGCAAAAGCCTGCTGCAGCTGGAAAAATATTTTTGCCACGAAGACTGGAGAAAAAAGTTTCTGTCTTTCAATCGTTGTCCGCTGTAGGTATTAAACAAAATTACCGAGCCGGGCAACCCTCTTTCAGAGTTGTAATAGTAAGCCTTCAGGCGAATGCTATTGCTATCATTAAAAGAATAAGCTGCATCATATTCCAGCCGCAAAGCATCGATAGCCGAGTTTTGTCTCTTTTGTGTTCCATAGCCCTGTTCATAGGCTTTGTAAGGATATTGGCCATCGGCTCTTTGCCATTCGGCACTGATGCTGTTGTAAAAACGACGATTGAAATTATATTGCAATGATAGCGAAGGATCAAATAATCCGAATGAACCCGCCTTCACAGAAGACTTTACACGTAAGGGTTTCAGAGAATCATAAATTGAGGACGTGGTTCGCAATGAAAGAATTCCTGCGTATGCAAATGAACGTGCAGGCACCAGCAGATCGTTGGGCTGACTGTTGTAGAGTGCAATGTTATCGATATTATCCAGCGATAATTTTCCAAGGTCAATTTGTCCTCCCTGTGCATCCGATAACAACACACCATCATACATTACACCGGTATGATTAGCTCCAAGGCTGCGCAATGAAATAGTTTTCAATCCGCCCACACCGCCATAATCTTTTACCTGCACGCCGGAAAAATATTTCACGGCATCGGCAACAGATAAACTGTTCAATGTACCGATCTCTTTTTTCGTCAGTTGCTGCACCGGCACCGGTGAACTGGTAACATCCGCATATTTTAACGCAGAAACAATCACTGTAGGTAATGTATCGTTTGTAGTTTGAGCAGATGCAGATGCTGCCAGCAATACCGGTGCGACACAGATGCAGCGCAGAAGATGACGAAAGCTATATGTAGGTTGCCTTTTGATCATGGTCGGTTTTCAACCACGCTTACAGGTATACAAACAGGATATAAAACAAGACTATACCCCGCCTGCCTTTCACCCGAAAGCGTAGCGATGAATAATGATACCGGGCAGGTCTTCTGACTTACTCTTTGTTCACCGCCTTCCCATCCTGCCTATGTGGCGGAACAGTGGCTTGTAGAGTGAACAATCTAACAGAGCTTACAGCTACGGGGATAGTGCCGGACTTACACCGGCTTCCCTTTTAATTTTTCGCCAACGGCGAAAAAACCTGGTTCGGGTGCAAAAGTATAGATAATGGTACAATTTTGCGAAATAATGTTTGGGTACCCGCAGATGTGCGCAGATTGACAGCATACAAATTTTCGCAGATAATAATTTTATAATGCGGCAGAATTATTAGATCCCGAGATAGCTTCGATAGATTGTAATACCGGAATGATGGTCTGGCCTTTTTCTGATAACCGGTATTCGATGTGTAATGGCTTGAGTTGGATCGTTTCTTTGATGAGTACTCCGGCTTCTTCCAGGTCTTTGAGTGCATTCGAAATCGATTCTTTGTTGGAGCCGGGCAATTGTTTGAGTAAAGTATTAAATCTCAAAGGCTCGTCGACAGCAAGTTTCAGGATCTTTGCCTTCCATTTTCCGGAAACCAGTTTTAATGTTTCTTCTGCCGGGCAACCTTGATTATTGGATGATGTTGGTGCTGCACTCATGGTTATTGCGTAGTCAGTTTTTTCTGACTTATTGTTTGGTGGCGAAAGAGGGTTCAATTTTGTGTGGCAAAAATAAATCAATAAAATGGCTACAAAAAATATCAATCCTTTATTATGTGATCCGGAAACGGGTGTTTGTGAAATACCAGAAACCTCCTATCGGCCATCTGCTGAAACTACTGTTGTTGCTCAACAAAAACCCGTTCAGATAATTTATTTCACCGACCCTATTTGTTCTTCGTGCTGGGGTATCGAGCCTCAGTTGAGAAAACTGAAACAGGAGTATGGCGATTATTTCAATCTCGAATACCGTATGGGCGGCTTATTGCCATCATGGGATGTATATAATAGCGGAGCAATTGCAAAACCTTCGGATGTGGCTCATCATTGGGATGAAGTAAGCGCTTACTACGAAATGCCGATTGATGGAAATCTATGGCTTGAAGATCCGTTGCATTCATCTTATCCGCCTTCCATCGCTTTTATTGCTGCCAAAATGCAGGATGTCATCAAAGCGGATAAGTTTCTCCGGAGGATAAAAGAAATGGTTTTTTTGGAGAAAAAAAATATCACTAAATGGGAACATCTCAGCGAAGCAGCAAAGCTGGAAGGATTGGATGTGGATCTGTTCGAAAAAGATTATAAAGGCGATGCCAACGAATTATTTTCAGCAGACCTTAATTATGCGCAATCGCAGGGTGTGCGCAGCTTTCCGACATTATTTTTTTTCAATAGATCCGGGGACATGCATATGATCAAAGGGGTACGACCGTTTGATAAATTTGAAAACATACTGCTCGATCTTTGTCCGGATGCCCGTAAAAATATCTACAGTAACAGCCTGGAAGATTTCTGCTCAAATTATCACACGTTCACTACCAAAGAATTTGCTGTTATCACTGATCGTAGTATACAGAAAGCGGAAAAAATTTTGCAGGAAGGAATTAACAAAGGTGTTGTTGAAAAAATTACTGTTCGCAATGGAGACTTCTGGAAAAGCAAACTTTTCCTTTCATGAAATATCGCTGAATTGGATCCAAATAAAAAGGACAAACCGCAAGGCGATCTGTCCTTTTTTGTTACCTGACCTGGATTCGAACCAAGACAAACAGAATCAGAATCTGTTGTGCTACCGTTACACCATCAGGCAATTTTTGTGACCCCTCAGGGACTCGAACCCTGGACCTACTGATTAAGAGTCAGTAGCTCTAACCAGCTGAGCTAAGGAGTCGTCCCTTTTAAATGGGTTGCAAATATACATTGCCTGTAGGTTTTGAGCAAAAAAATTTGATTTTTCGGTAGTCTTCCCGGCAGAAGACTACTCGTGAGAAGACTACCCATGAGAAGACTACCGCCCCCTTTACCTCCCCGCCTTCACCAGGCTGTCCGCATGCTTTTCAAAATCTGCCTTACACTCCGGACTGCAAAATCCATATACTTTTCCCTCGTAATGTGCCGTATCGGTAAGCCCCGCCGTCAACGGCATCCCGCAGGAAAGGTCATATTTGCTGTCAAATTTTACCTGCCGGAAAGCTGTATCCACCCTCGATGTATGTTCCATTTTCATCGTATCCCCATTTTTGGGGTGAACGTGATCGATCTTTTCTTCCTTTGGAGAATTGCAGGCGATAAATGCGAGCATCCCCAATAAAATGATAATTTTCATACTGTTTATTTTATAAAATGAAAGAAACGTGCAGCATCAACCTGTTGCCCGATCTTACAATATCGTTGGCCAGGTGTTGCGTCAATGGAGTTTGAAAATTGGCCCCGATAGCTATTTTTTTATACGCAGCCTCCAGTCCCGCAGTTCCCGAAAGAATATGCCCACCGGATACATCCACCGAAAATCGTCCATCCGAATCCTTATCGGAGTATTCGTATTGTACCCCTGCATTGGGCGCCAGCTGGACTTTATTTTTTATGCGGAATTTGTAATAAAACTGTGTCGCCGAATTCCATTTGTTGCCATACCGGTAATCATATTTATTATCAGTGTTCATCTTGTAGCCGGCAGCGATATTGATCCCTGCATCCTGTATACGCAGATCGTACATCGCATTCAGCGAAAAATCGGTACTGGCTGTGCCGAGTTGAAACAGGTTGGTATTTTTTGCTCCGGAAGTCTTATCCGCAGGATCATATTTGCCGGTAGGTAATTTGATACCGCCACCGATCCAAAGACTTTGCACCAAAAGATGATTATTCCGCAATGACGATCTTTTGTTGATCAATTGATAATATCCATTCAAAGAAATATCAGCCAACCCGCTCTTTGAATTTTTTACTCCCTGATTGATCCATTCATTGAAACTATAAGGCACGGTTGCCATTACACGGAATTTGTCGGTGATGTTCCAGCCCGTCCATAATTCCATCGTGCTGTAACGCTCTTTTGTAGTAAGATAGGTGATGGCACCGCCAGCCCCGATATGCGTCTGCAAAGAGTTGTAGCGATACCGCATACCAATCACATGCCTGTTGAATTCGGGCAGGATGCCGATGTAATTACTGCCGACCCCGCAACCGCAGATATCACAGGCATTTGCAGATGCAAAACCAAAGACCAAAGCGGTGATCAAAATTATTTTTTTCATGAGAATGATTTTATTGTTCAGAAAATCTTTTGTCCGACAGGAACGACGGATCGTTCAATGTATTCAGAAATTGCAGGAGGCTATTTTTCTCTTCTGTCGAAAGCGAAATTCCAAGGCGCCCGTTTTGCTGTAGCAATGGATCAAGGTTTGGTGTAGCCTGTACCCTTGATGTGTAATGATCCAGCACAGCATCCAGTGCAAGAAAACGCCCGTCGTGCATATAGGGTGCAGTGTATGCAAGATTACGCAGGCTGGGAACTTTGAAACGGTAACGGTCAGCATCATTTTGCGTAACAAGATATCTCCCTTCATCATTTACACCACTTACACTGATGCCATTATTTCTAAATGAATTATCTGTAAACAATGGCTCCTGATGACAACTGCTGCATTTTTGGAGAAATAGTGCATATCCCTGTTGTTCACCTGTGGTGAAATTTTTCCCGGCCTCATGCCGCATCACGCTGTCGTAGCGGCTATTGCTGCTTACACACATCAACATGAATTGGGAGATCGCTTTGAGGAAATCACTGGTACTGATATCCGACGAGCCGAATGCGTTTTTAAACAACCCCGGATAACCCGGCGACTGTCGCAGTTTACTGAGTACATTCGCCATCGTTTCATCCATCTCCACATGATTAGTGATAGGTGCTATGGACTGCAGGTCGAGGTCTGCAATTCCTCCATCCCACATGAAGCTGCTGCTCCAGGCAAGGTTCATGATCGGCGGCGAATTGCGTGTACCCACCCTGTCAAGAATCCCATGGCTTACCCCGTGGCCATGATGGGTAAAAGCAGATGTTTGAATATGACAACTACCGCAACTAATGGTATTGTTTGCGGAAAGCATGGTTTCGTAAAATAATTTTCTTCCTAACTCAAACTTTTCTTTTGTGATGGCGTTATTTTCAAAGTGGTAAACAGGCTCCGGGAAATTTGCCGGCTGTTTGAACCCTTCAAAGGGCATTTCCACAACGGCTTTGCTGCAGGCGTAAACGCCTGCAACAAAACACATCATGATGAATATATATTTTCGGTTCATAAAATTAGTTTTCGGTGTGATCGTGCCTGAACATTGCCGTATAATTATTCGCTACCGGTATGGCCCCGGCGGCGGAATGTATCATCGGCGTTGTCGCGAAACTCATGGTGGTACTGCCGCTCAGCATTTTCAACAAATCTACCATCAGGTGAATGTTGGTTGATTTTCCAACTTTCACTTTTGGAGTTCCTCTTGCAGAAAGATCAAGCGTAACGTTTCGAAGATTATTGGGTGTGGGCGAACTGTATCCGCCAAAACCTCCGACATGATAATTGAAAACATGATCAGCCATCGTAACAGCGGGCGATGTGCCATCCAGCCGGAAAAATATGTACCCGCTGTTCCAACCCCAGTAAAGATCGGCCGCATCTGTTGCAGGATCGAGTACACCGGTACGTTTGCTGATGTCCATCGTATTTCGTAAACTATCTACACCAATGGTGAAGGTGATGGAAGTGTATTCTCCTTCAGGCACATTCAGTTTCACATCATCAGCGCTTCCTTCATTGATCAGGAAATAACTGCTATCCTGCGGAACGGTGTATATACTTCCATCCATATTGATGAGTTTGAAATTGCTGACATAATATTTCAGTTTGGTCACAGAAAAGTTTTCGCCGGCAGTGTTGGTATAAACACCAGTGTTCAGTTGAAGATCAGAAGATCCAACAATGTTGTCAAACTCAACAGACAAAGGCGCTTTCACGGAATTGTCGTACAAGGCAGGTTCATTTTTTTTACAGGAATTAAATAGTATCAGTGCCGCACACGACAGCAAAAAAATATGTTTCATAAATAGTTAGTTGAAAATGTTTTTGAAAAATTGAAAGATCGTCGCAGCATTCATCCACAGGATACATAAGAGTATCACCCACAAAATGAATGTGATCTTACTGCGTACGTTCCTGAGCATAGCAGGGCTATGCCAGTCGCGATGGCGTACCATAATTTGAATGATTAAATTGTACAGATATTCTGCAGTGATACAGGATCACCGGTAGAATTGTAACGATAAGTTGTATGGAAATTACGCCGCAGGCGGATGGAAAACGGCACGTGCACGATGAATGATCGTACCATCGTTGATAGTAGAATAATGATGTGCAATGGCAACAGATGGTTGCTCAGACAAAATAGAATAAAATGATCTTGAAGAAAGCACTTCCACCTTACTGCCCATTTTACGTTCCTGGCTTTCCTGTTCTTTTTTTTCTTCTTCTTTGATCTTCTTCATCACCTGGCACTTACCATTACAATGCAGCATCGGACGGGCTTTATTGACGCAATTTCTTGCATAATCAGCCTGGTTGAAGAAGTAGTCCAGGCGTATGAACGGAGCACTGAACGTTTGGGCTACAAACGCCATCAATAGTACCGTTGCTGTTATTTTCCTGAACATCGCGGCAAAGATAATGGATAATGGATAATTAAATAATGGATAATGGTAGAAATCTAAAGCGCCCGATATAGTCATTATCCATTATTTACTTATCCATTATAAATTGCTTCGTATCTTTTCATTATGCAAACAAAAAACCGGCTCAATCTTTTTTCCTTCACCATGATCGTGATCGGATTGGTGATTGGTATGGGTATTTTTCGCACGGCAGCTACCAGCGCAAAAGATGCGATAGATCCATCTGTTTATTTCAATGCATGGATCATTGGCGGGCTGGTTGCATTGTGCGGTGCCCTTACTTATGCGGAGATCGGTAGCCGCTATCCCGTTACGGGCGGCTATTACAAAGTGTTTGCAAAAGCCTATCATCCCAGCATTGCGTTTGCCATCAACTGCATCATACTGGTGAGCAATGCCGCAAGCCTTAGTGGTGTTGCATTGATCGGAAGCGGTTATCTCCTGAAATTATTTCCGGGAAATTTTACCGACATACACAAAGCATTGGTCAGTTGCGGGGCCATCGTACTTTTTTATATCATCAACCTGATGGGATTAAAGATGAGTTCCAAAACCCAGAATGTGCTCATGCTCATAAAGATCGGCATGCTGCTTTTGTTGATAGTCGCATTATTTTTCCCTGAAAAATATGCCCCGCAAACTGATACAACACCTGTTGACTCCGCCTTTACATGGAGCGATTGGGTCAAGAGCCTCGGCGTAAGCCTGATCGCTGTATCCTTTACCTATGGCGGTTATCAGCAGACCATCAATTTTGGGAACGAAGTAAAAAACCCGTCAAAAAATATCCCGAGAGGGATCTTTGTAGGTATCATCATCATTATCGCCGTATATCTTTTGGTCAATTTGAGTTATTACAAACTCATCGGTTTTCAACAAATGAAAGGCGAACGCGAGATCGCTTATGTGGTCATCGATAAAATATTCGGCAAGACCGGTGCTACCATCTTTTCCGGATTTTTATTTCTTGGTGTGCTTGCCTACGTAAACGGATTATTGCTCAGCAACCCAAGAGTGATGTATGCTATGGGTGACGATGGTGGCCTGCCGAAAGTTTTTGCAAAGCAAAATCCAAAGACAGATGTACTTACATTTTCACTCACTACTTTCGCCATCCTCTGCATCATCATCCTTTTCTTTTCGCAGCAATTTGAGCGCATACTTACATTCAGCATTTTTCTCGATTGTTTCGGCATGGTGCTCAGCAGTGCAACGATCTTTTGGTTTCGTAGAAAAACAAAAGCGCTCGATAACACCGGTATTTATAAAATGAAACTGTTTCCTTTACTGCCGATCATTTTCATGCTGGCTTATATTTTTGTTGGGTATAGTATTGCGGTAGCGGATCCAACAGCGGCTGTAACAGGGCTGATAGTGCTGATTGCGTTTATACTGATCTATTTTTTATTTCACCAGAAAAAATAAGGGCCGAACCTTGCCAGCCGCTGAAAACCCTGACGGCGGCTGATTAAAATACTTAACCTTTTAATTTTATCATGGACATCTCTTACATCATCAACGAACTTGCTGAAGACCGCGAAAATTATTTCAACGCTATCGCTCCACCGATCATGCAGAGCAGCAATTTCGCCTTTAAAAAAGTGGATGATATGCGGCAGGCTTTCGCGGATGAGTATTCAACTTTTTTGTACAGCCGCGGGCTGAATCCTACGGTAGATATTCTGCGAAAAAAGCTGGCAGCCCTGGATGCTGCTGAAGATTGCCTGGTGTTCAACAGTGGCGCTGCAGCCATCTTTGCTGCGGTGCTGGCCAATGTAAAAGCGGGTGACCACATTGTTAGTGTAGATAAGCCTTACGCATGGGCGCAAAAAATGTTCAATGTGATCTTACCCCGATTTGGTGTAACAACTTCGTATATCGATGGCCGCGAGATTGAAAATTTTGAACGTGCCATCTTGCCAAACACCACCGTGATCTACCTCGAGAGCCCCAACAGTTGGGATTACGCGCTGCAGGACCTGAAAGCAGTTGCCGACCTGGCAAAGGCGGAAGGCATCATCACTATATGCGACAACAGTTATTGCACCCCCGTTTACCAGCGCCCCATCGAAATGGGAATTGACCTGGTGCTGCAATCCGCTACCAAATATATCAGCGGGCATAGTGATGTGGTAGCAGGCGTACTCAGCGGCAGTAAAGCCATGATCACAAAGATATTCAACAGCGAATACATGAACATCGGCAGCGGGATCCAGCCTTTTAATGCATGGCTGCTCATCCGCGGATTGCGTACTTTACCGGTGAGGCTGGAGCATATCACCAAAACTACTCATGCCGTTCTCGCATTTTTAAAAGCTCATCCCCAGGTAGAATCGGTCATCTTTCCTTTTGATGAAGATTTTCCGCAACTCGAACTGGCCAAAAAACAAATGAGCGGAGTGTGTGGGCTGCTCACTTTTGTGATCAAAGCGGAGGACGTGATGCAGGTGGAAAGATTTTGCGAAGCATTGCAACACATCATGATGGCAGTGAGCTGGGGCGGGCACGAAAGCCTGATCATTCCGAAATGTTCGGGTATGCAACGATCTTTTTTCAAAGCCGAAAACCCCGATCACCGGATGATGCGTTTGTATGTCGGGCTGGAAGATGCTGCCTATCTCATCAAAGATATTGAAAGAGGTTTCGGTTCAATGATCAACAGTTGACGATTTTTTTCAGGATATACTAACCTATAGACGCTGGATCGGATGGTAAAAGCATTTACGCTCAACCACTGAAAAAATGAACTGATCATTTTAGCAAAAAAGATCCGGCAGCTCAGCACTGCCGGATCTTTTATTATCTCTTAAATGATCAACCTTCTTTTTTTACCACTATCCTCTGGCTGATATCATCGTCCACTTCTTTTTTAAATTGCATCAGGCCCGGGTAATCTTTGGAAGCTATCACGTGCTGGATGATCTCGATCGTTGCATACACATTCACTTTGCCGGTTGCCGGATCCCATTCGTACCGGGAATTATATTTGGCGAAAGCATTGTTGATCGCTTTTCCTTTCGGCAATTCTTCCACCAGGTATCCCTTTGGTAAAGAAAAGCTGACCGTATCCGTTTTTATATATGGATAAGAAAAGAAATAATCCTGCTTTCTCTTTAAGTTGTCATTGATGGTTTCGTCAAAAAAATTATAAACCCTTGATGGCAAAAACATTTTACTGCCTGCTTTGAAAATGTAGAACTGATCGTAGTGCATTTTAGCGGAAGTTATATAAGGCGTTTCATCGCGGTTACCGGCGATGATCTCCGAACGATCGGGCGTTTTCCACTCCAATCCTTTGATGAAATATTTACGCATTTCATCTGCACTTTTCTGATGTACGGAATACAGTTGCTCCTGCTTGAATTCTCCGGAACTTTTCAATACAGTTGAAAGGTTCCCGGCACCATCTTCAGAAACCTCCACATTGGTGTGAGTTGAAAATGTATTTGCAGCAGCACGGCTGCCGGGTGTAGAAACCAGTACACCCCCATTTTCGGTTACCAGCAATGCTTTCCTGTTTTCGGTAAAGTCGCCCAACACACCAAAATCAGCGGTGTTGCTGGTACATTCCAGCCAGATGGTATCATTCTTTTGCGGAACGCATAAAATAACATGATTAAAAGGGCTTGAAGGAAAATCTTCCATAGCCGGAGTAGCATTGGTTCTCGCATTGATGATGGCATAATAACTTTTAATGCCGACAGTCTGCAAAGCAGCCTGCATGTAATTACTCAATGCCTTGCAATCGCCATACTTTTTTTCCTGAACAAAATCTGCACTGAAAGGTTTGAAACCGCCGATACCCAGTTGTATGCTCACGTACCGCATGTTGTGCTGGAGATAACCATAAATGATACGCATTTTTTCGTCATCGTTCTTTGCATTTTTTACCAGGTCGCGAATGACGGTTGCAGATTTTTCAGAAAGCTGATTATCTTTTCCGATCAGGTCGTAAGACCATTGTCCGAAGTTTTTCCAGCTTGTCATATCGCCTGCGTATCCCGCCAGGCTGAATTTGTTTGGAGCAACACGAATGACCGGAAAATAACGGTCTGTGGGGCCACTGTTCGCCTCACGTTTCACCGCTTTCAGGTTTTTCAGATCCCAGGTATAAGTGGTCATTTCGTTCAGCTCCGCTTTTGCCGGATCGGCAGTATAATTCAACACTTTGTACCGCAGCCCCATATTGGTGGGCACTTCTACACTGTAAAGAAAATGTTCCGTCGAAACACCCGGGCTCAGGATGGAGTTATCCGGATAATCCAGCATGCCTTTGTATTTGATGGTGTAGGTCTGCTCAATGGTGATCGGGTACACAGGAGCGGTCACCGTAAAATAAGTCATCTTGCCATCTTCCACCAGTCCATCACCATAGGCAACAGTCCGCATTTCTTTCTTAGTATATTTATTAAGTTCCTTGCCCATGGCGTTATACACTTTCACCTCTGCATCGTCCAGTATATGAAACTTATCGGACCATTCTGCAAACGTCTGGTATTCGCTGGCGTTCTCGTTGAAGATGGTAACGATCATATGCACTTCCATGTAAGCATTGTCAACGCTTTTCACTTTGAACCTGCGATAGTCTTCCCTGATCACCGCATCTGCATCTTTGCGCAACGAATCGGGAATGGTAAGGGCGCTGTAGGAGCCTGACTGTGCGTTGGCAATGCCGGAGAGCAACAGCAACCCTGATAAAAGGAACCTGGATTTCATGTCGGGATTTTATAGGTTAAAATTATTTCTTCTTTTTTCTGATCACCACATGTTCGTTCAGGTAGGCGAAGATCCTTTTGTACACTTCCTTCACATCGGGGTATTCTTCCGCGGTATAAACAGAACGCTGAAAATCGATGTTCACTTTAAAGTTCAGGATGTTGTCATTTTTCTGGATCATCCTCGTCATCATGATGCTGCTATCGGGCAATATCATACGTATGTTCTTGGGCAATTCTTCATATTCAAAATCTACGGGAATGGTATAGTTGCCAATGATCATGAAAGATTGGTTAAATCCGAAATCGATATCGGAAGAACGCTCTTCGGCAACGAATGGATTTTTTGCGAGGCCTGAAAAAAGATTATAAGGAATAAATCCATACTCGCCAGACTGCTGAATGTTTCCGGAGAAATAAACCTTTTGCATCAGCGGAAGACTATCGACCTGCTGATTTTCCACTTCCATGGAATCAACCGTAATTTTGATCCCTTCATTATCCGCGAAAAATTTACCCAGGTTATTATCATCGTATGTTTTCCTGCGGATATTTTTTCCATACTCATAACTGTTCACTGTAGCATTTCCATCAATCTGGCCCTTGTCGTCTACCTGCATGAAAATATTGACGATATGCTTCAGCTTTTTTGCAGGATCCTCGATCGACACGATCTGCGTGATATCTTTCCCCACCACCAAGGCTGATGTAAGCTGCACATCATATGGATAAATGTCGGATGGATTATATTTATCCGCAGCATTCATTACCATTGGCAGAAAGCCATCTCCTGGTTCGGCATATACATACACCCCGTTGAATTGTTCCAGGAAAGGCAGCAGCGGATTTATTTTTCCGTTGTCCCTTGTGCTGATCAATATCGGGTAGGCTTTGATGTGATTGTCTTTCAAAAGATTCAGCAATATCAGGTTGATGTCGCCGATATTACCGCTTTTTTTATCCCAGGCATCTTTTACCCCATCAATTGATCCGTAAGAATATCTTCCATTCCAGCTCATATTCGTCTGAACGAATTTGTAGATCGCGTCAATCTTTTGTTTCTGCGTATGTGCATTTGCCAGCAGGGCTTTCAGCGGCGCGCCGGTACCGGAGATATTCTTTTTTAGTTGTAACCCAAACCATTCTTTTTCCAGCAACTCCTCACCCAGTTTGCCCCAGGAAGTACGGTAGTTGATAGGTATGCTATTGGGCGGGGTGATGGAGGATAATTGAAAATCGACCCTTTGCAGGTAATCCCTGAAGCCGCTCATATAGGGTTCTTCTTTTAAATGCGGAATATTATGCATGATGAACCACTGGCCATCTTCGGCACGTTTGCCTTTATGAATATCGATATCCTGCCTGCGGGTGACCTGGTATTGAAAATCAAAATAGGTAGGGATCACCAGGTTATAAGCGCTGTAACGTACCGGTATATCCGATTGAAAATACCAGTCTTCGATATCACCTATACCGTCTTTTTTAGTGGTGCGGTATTTGTATTCGATCACGCTGCCCACTTTTACTTCCGGTATAGCGAATGAGACCTCTGAATATCGGTTGTCTATTTTTTTATCATAGATCAGGTTTTTCTCCAGTTTTGTTGTGAGGATATTTCCGGCGTCGTCAAGATTATAAACGAATGCGGCCACATTGGTCACTTCTTCGTAACGGTCTTTGCTGTAATAGCGGATCTTGATATCGGCCCTTTTATTTCCTTCCTCCTTCAATATCTTGATACGTTTGCGGAAGTTGGTTTCCACATTTATCCCGCCGGGAGTAAAGTTGTAGGATACCTCGCCAAGGTCTATCAGGCAATAGGCCGCTGCATCGGGGTCAAAATCGCAGGTTTTAAGTTCGAGATCGGCTTTGGTGATCTTACCAAAATTGTCGAGTTTGTCTTGTGCTTGAAGACATGGCATTGCCATCATACAGGCAATCCCCAAAAGAATTGTTCTCATACGTAGTACAGGTAGTTAGTTTTGAAAACTAAAGATATAGGATTTGCCGATACAACCTTACCCTAAAGCAGGAGAAATTTCTGAAAAGGTTTGCAGGCATGCACCCATGCATTATTTATTATATTTATCATCAATATATTGAAGCGGGTAATGCTACCATTCATACCTTTGTGCTGCAACTTACCAATACAAATAATACATTTGCTCATGCGTATTGTAATATTGATTATGGGATTAACTGCAGCGTGTACCTCTGCCAGGGCCCAGCAAAAATGGAATTTACGGACCATCGTGGATTACGCCATGGCGAATAATATTACGGTGAGGCTTACGGATGTACAGGCAAAACAAGCTGAATTGACTTTTAAACAAAGTAAATCATCCCGTTGGCCATCGCTTATATTCAGCACCAATGCTGCCTTAAACAACGGTAGTTACCAGTCGCCTACAGATTTCAACAGGGTAACACAGACCAGTTTCACTTCCTCTACACAATTGCAAAGCAGCGCAGATATTTTCAATTTTTACAGCAAACGCAATACTATCGCGGCAAACGAATGGGAAGTAGAAGCTGCGAAGGCGAATGTAGACAAAGTGAAAAATGATATTGCGCTCACTGCTGCCAATGCATACCTGCAGATCTTGCTTTCGGTGGAACAGCAGAATATAACTGTAGTGCAGATACAGCAAACCCAGGCGCAATTAAACAATACATTGAAACTTGTAAAAGCGGGTTCCTTGCCGGAGTTGAATGCTACGCAACTGGAAGCACAGCTTGCACTCGATAGTGTAAATTACATCACTGCCAAAGGAGCGGTTACACAAAATATCCTGACGCTCAAATCTTATATGAACATCGACGCGGCGGCCGATTTTGTGGTGGATACCCCGCCGGTAGAAAGCATTCCGCTTGAGCCCTTGGCAGACCTTGTTCCTGAAATGGTATATGAAATGGCACTTCGGAATATGCCCTTGCAACGTTACAATGAATTGAAGTTGAAAGCAGCTGAAAAAAATATTGCGGCAAATAAAGCTGCCATGTATCCCACCTTATCCGTGTTCGGAAACCTGGGTACCAATTACCTGGATAGCAAAACCCCGGGTGTGGTTTTTTCCGGCTACCAGAACAGTTCCGCCGTGGTGAATGTAGGCGGTACCAATTATCCCGTACTTACGCCCGCTTTTGTAAAAGGCGGCCCTGATGTGAGGTCTGCCGCGTTTGGCACACAGTTGAATGATAACTTCCGCCAGACGATCGGTTTGAATTTAAGCGTGCCGATCTTCAGCGGAGGAACATTACGCACCAATTACCAGAGAAGCAAATTGAACAGGGAGAGCCTGTTGATACAAAAAGAGCAGGATAATCAAAAACTGAAACAGGATATTTTCTCCGCCTATAATTCTGTGCTGATCGCTTTGGAAAAATTCAACGCCAGCGCAAAATCGGTCGCATTGAACGAAAAGACGCTGGGCTTTGCGCAAAAACGTTTCAATGTCGGTATGCTGGGTACGTTCGATCTTATCACCACACAAAACAACCTGCTGAGGGCAAAACTGGAATACACCCTCAACCAGTTTGATTATGTATTTAAAATGAAAGTGCTGGAATTTTATAAAGGGATGGGGCTGAAATTGTGAGTGAATGAGTCAATGGGTGAATGATTGAATAACTAAATAAATTTATAAACTCACTAAACCTCCTAAACTTTCTAAACTTTCTAAACCTCCTAAACCTACACTCTAATCACTAATCTCTAAACCTCTTCAATATGAAGAAATCAACAAAATGGATCCTGATCATTCTTGGAATACTGGTAGTGCTCTTGCTTGTAATGAGTAAACTGGGCATTTTTGGTAAAGATGAAGGCACCAAGGTTACGGCTGAAAAAGCGGAGAACCGTACCATCATTGAAGTGGTGAATGCCAGCGGAAAAATATACCCGGAGATTGAGGTGAAGATAAGCCCGGATATCTCCGGCGAGATCACGGAGCTGACCGTTGCCGAAGGCGATACCGTAAAAAAAGGACAATTGCTGGCACGTATTTATGCTGATGTATATAATATTCAAAAAAACCAGGCTGCCAGCGGCGTAGTGCAAAGCCAGGCACAGTCTGCAAATTCAGTGGCGGCATTAGGCGCATTGAAAGCGCAGATGGAACAAGCGAAACGTACCTACGATATGCAGAAGAGCCTTTATGATGACAAGGTGATCAGTCTGAATGAATTTAATGTTGCCGATGCAAATTATAAAAGTGCCCTCGCCAATTACAATGCCGCCAACGCCGGATTGAAAGGCAACCAGGCATCCATACAAAGTGCGCAGGCTAATCTTGCCAAAGCAAACACCGACCTTGGCCGTACGGCGATCGTTGCCCCGATGGATGGTGTAGTAAGTTTGCTGAGTGTGAAAAAAGGCGAAAAAGTTGCCGGTAACAGTTTCAATGTTGGTACAGAAATGTTACGCATTGCAGACATGGACAAGATAGAAATAAGGGTAGATGTGGGCGAAAGCGATATCCCGAAAGTAAAACTCGGAGATAGCGCTATCGTAAACATCGATGCCTACAGCGACCGAAAATTCAAAGGCATCGTAACACAGATAGCCAGCAGCAACAACGGGGCTTCCACACAAAGCGCTCTCACCGGCACCACCACTGATGTAACCCAATATAAAGTATATGTTCGCCTGCTTCCTGAAAGTTATAAAGACCTTCTCGGCAAAGGAACTTTTCCTTTTCGCCCGGGAATGAGTGCCAATGCGGATATACAGACACGTACACAGGTAAACGTACTCAGCGTGCCGATCAATGCGGTAACTACCCGGGAAAAACCGGACAGCCTGAAACCTAAAAATATCGATGGCGGTACCACTTCCATGGACGATCTCGATATCCTGGTTTTTGTAAAAAATGCAGAAAATAAAGTGAAAAAGGTAAAAGTGAAGATTGGTATACAGGATACCAAATACATTGAGATCACCAGCGGCCTCAAGCCGGGAGAAGAAGTGATAACAGGCCCTTACGATATTGTGAGCAAGACATTGAAGGAAGATGACAAGGTAAAGGTGGTGGACAAAAAAGAACTGTTTGAAAAAAAGAAAGATTAAACCTTTGATATTAAATTAACATCTATGAAAGGCACAGATTTCTGTGCCTTTATAATTTTACACAAATAAATATTTTGAAAACAAGACTGGCTGCAATTTTCCTGTTATTTTTTTTATGCAACACTGCTATTGGCCAGGCGCCTCTTCAGCCGAAGGCCGACCTAAAAGTAAAAGTTGTGATACTGAATGAAAAGCATGAACCGGTACTTGACGCAACCGTCACCATCAGTACTGAATGGAAAGATAGCCTGCTGAGCAAAAAGATAATTAACCAGGAGACATATTTTTTCCTGCCGGAAAACTCGGCTTACCGGTTTGATATCAGCTCCGTTTCTATTGTCCCGATAAGAACTTTGGTTAATATAGGCAATAATGACACTACCCTTTATTTTACCGCACATACTTCTTCTAAAGACCTTACCAATGTGGTGGTGGTTTCCCGTAAGCCTTTGATAAAACAGGACGATGATAAAACAGTAGTAGATGCTGAACTCCTTGCCAACAGCAGCACCAATGCTTACGAAGTACTGGAAAAAACTCCCGGTGCTGTGGTAGACCAGGATGGTAACGTGTACCTCAACAGCGCTACTCCTGCGCAGATACAGATCAACGGAAAAGAAGTGAAATTGAGTGCGGCCGATGTGGCTTCGTTGCTCAAAAGCCTTCCTGCAAACAGTGTCGTAAAAATTGAAGTACTGAGATCTCCTTCGGCCAAATACGATGCTTCGGGCAGTGGTGGTATCATCAACATCGTGCTGAAAAAAGGGGTAAAGATCGGGACAAGCGGCAATGTGAACGCCAGTTTTTTTCAGGGAAGATTGAACACCAAAAGCATCGGATTCAACCTTAACAGCAATGCCGGCAAAACAAGTTCTTACATCTCTTACCAGTTTACCGACCGAAATAATTATGAAGAACTCAACAGCAACCGGTTCTTCAAAGACACGCTGGTAGCACAAAAAGCTTACACCCGGTATCCCTCATCCAATCATTACGCCAGCGGCGGAATAGAATATGAAGCCTCTAAAAAATGGCTGTTTGGTTTTGATACACGGTTATCTATCAACAACAATAACAGTAATGCCACCAACGATGCGGATATTATCACTATCCCAACAAACAACACGACTACAAAAACAAACTCGTTCATCACCAACAATGGCAGTTCCGTTTATTTTGGGAACAGCATGAACACAAAATACAAAATAGATTCCGCCGGAAGCCTTTGGACATCTTCCATCGATTACGATCTTTTTACAAATGATAACACCCAACTTTACAACAATACATTTGTGCAGCCGTCTTTTCCAGCCATCAGTGGCGATGGAAAATTGAAGAACAAGAAAAATATTTTCGTAGCCCAGACCGATCTTTTATGGAAGCTTAAAGGTGGATACGTATTGGAATCTGGCGCAAAATTTATTTACAGCGGCAGTAAAAATAACGCCTTGTATTTTGTCGACAGCAGTTTCGGCCGGCAACAGGATAACCGGCAGACGAATCGTTTTCAATACAAAGAGCAGATCGCTTCGGCCTATCTTCAACTCTCAAAAACCTTTTTGGGGCTTACCATCAAACCCGGGCTACGCATAGAAAATACAGATATCAACGGGCGGCAATTATTTCCGCAGGATACCACACTCAGCATTCAGCGCACCGATCTTTTTCCATACGTTTATCTCCGTCGTAATATCATGAAAATGTTTGGTTTCATGCTCACGGGTAATGCTATTTACAGGCGAAGTATTACACGGCCTTATTATGAAGCGCTGAATCCTTATCCAAAATATGTCGACCAATTTTTGTACGATGTGGGCAATCCGCAGCTTCAGCCACAGTTTACTACCAATTATGAATTCAATATCATGGCTGATCAGTTTCCTGTATTCTCCATCGGGCTAAACGACATCAAAGATATTTTCACCAATGTAACTTACCAGGATAGTATGACTAAGATCGCTTATCGTACGTACGACAATCTTGGCCGCAACAAAGAAATGTACCTGCGTGTGATCGGCGGGGTCCCTCCGGGTAAAAAATATTTTTTTTACGTCGGGGCGCAATACAATCATGTGGACTACACAGGCTTTTATCAGAATGGCGCATTAAATTACAAACGAGGTACCTGGACATTTTTCATGTATCACAATTACAAGCCGACACCATCGTTCAACATCGGCGTAAATGCGTTTATGCGTCTGCGTGGGTTGCAAAATTTTTATGAACTAAGATCCTTCGGACAATTAAACATCACCGCCAACCAGGCTATCTTCAAAAAGAAAATGAATGTGATCCTTTCCGTAAATGATGTTTTCCGCACCAATAAATATTCATTCGCATTACAACAATCGGATATCCGTGCAGATGGCTCCCGGGCGAATGATACGAGAAGAATTGGATTAACGCTTAGATATAATTTTGGAATAAAACCAAAAGAGGAGAAGCAGGCTGCTTTTGAAGCACCGAAGGAGATCAATTAATTACGAATAAGCAATTACGAATTACGAATGGGTTTATTCGGATCGACACTTTGATCATGTGGGCTATTAATACCTTGCATCGCTAAAATAATTGGTAATTCGTAATTGCTCATTCGTAATTAATTAAACAGCCTTTCCGCCTTTTCAACGCTTTCCGGTTTCCCCACATCCACAAACCTATCCCCTGTATGATCATAGCCGGCAATCACATGATCTGCAGCTAAAGAAAGATAAGTATCTACCAAAGAAAACTTTCCGCGTTGCGGGATGAGGCCAAAAACAGCAGGTTCAAACACCACCACGCAGCTGTATGATTTCGGCTGCAGGTTTTCTTTTTGTATGGAAATTCTTTTTTCTCCGGAAACATTATTCTGCCATCCGCAAAGGCGTTCATGTTCGTCAAATAAAAAATTGCGTGACGATGGGCGATCCGTTACACCAAAAGATATCAGCGATTTTTTTTCTCTGTGATAATTGATGAGATCGGTGATATTAAGATCGGTGAGTATGTCTGCATTAAGAGTGATAAAAGGATTTCCATTGCTCAGCAATTCCTGTGCTTTCAACAATCCCCCACCCGTTTCCAGTACTTCGTCACGCTCATCGCTGATGAGTATATTACTTCCCCAGCCATCATTTTTTTCTATGGCACGAATGAGCTGGTCGGGAAAATGATGCACATTCACCACCACATCAGTGATGCCGTATTGCTGCAGGTATTCAATGTTTCGTTGCAACAAAGATTTCCCATTCACTATCGCCAATGCCTTGGGGTGCTTATCTGTCCACGGTTTAAAGCGTGTACCCAATCCTGCGCAAAAGATCATCGCGTTCATATTTCCCTCACCAACAGGAGGCTGTTCCAATTCTTCAGGATCTATATTTTCTTCCATCATCATAAAAAATTTAAATATCCTAACAAACACCTGCCTACTTCAGCGTTCATCGGAGGCCCGCAGTCAATCGTCGGTCGTCGGTCGTCGTTCGTCGGTCGTCGGTTGTCGGTTGTCGGTCGTCGATTGTCGGTCGTCGTTCGTCGGTTGTCGGTCGTCGGTCGTCGGTCGTCGGTTTTCTCATTTCACCCAATTCTCCTTATTATTATGCCCCAACTCAATCTTCACCCCAAACTTATTCTTCAAATGCCTTGCCAACGCATCTGCCGCAAACACGCTACGATGCTGGCCTCCGGTACAACCGAAGTTGATCGCTAGGTTTTCAAAACCACGTTTGATGTAATCTTCAACAGAAATATCGACCAGATTATAAACACTGTTTAAAAAATCAGGCATTTTGGTCTGCTGCTCCAAAAAGTTTTTTACCGGTTTATCCTGCCCCGATAATTTTTTATATTCTTCAAACCTTCCGGGATTCAATATTCCACGGCAGTCGAATACAAAACCGCCTCCGTTCTTTGTTTCATCCACGGGGTAGCCTGTTTTGAGATAGGAAAAACTGTTGATCCTCACTACCAGTGGCGTTTCTTCTGTTGCACGAACGTTGGTAAATTCCTGCACCACTTCATCACTTACACAAAGCTCCAGCACTTTTTTAAATTCAGGAACGGCGATGCCGATATTCTGATTCTGTAAAAAGCCGCGAAGATTATGCAATGCCAACGGGATGCTGGTGAGAAAATGTGCTTTGCGTTCAAACAATCCACGGAAGCCGTAAGCGCCCAACACCTGCAACATGCGGATGAGCACGTAACCATTGTATTGGCTGCGGAATGCATCACGGTTGATCTTTTTACCAATGATCTTTTCAAAACTATTCATATAATCCTCCAGCAGCCACTGTTTCCAGTCTTCCGGAAGATTGGCTCTCGCCTGCGACAATAGCGATGCCACATCATATTGCGGAGCACCTTTCATACCGCCCTGGTAGTCGATGAAGTGTGCGTTGTTATCCGAAGTCACCATAATGTTCCGGCTTTGAAAATCGCGGAACATGAAATATTTATACTCTGTGTGAGAAAGATAATTGCTGAGTGCTTCAAAATCGTCGATCAGTTTTTGCTTATCGTATGGCCTGCGCAATGCATCGAGGAAGTAATATTTAAAATAAAGCAGGTCCGCCATGATGGCTTGTTTGCCAAACACCGCATTGGTAAGGCATTTGGAGTAATCCAATCCTTCATCGCCTTTTATCTGCAGCAACGCGATCTTTTCCAGGCTTTGTTTGTACAGCGCATATACTTCTTCTGTAAACCCTTTCGATTCCAGGTGATCGAGCAACGACACATCGCCAAAATCATCCTGTATATATATTTTCTTATCCTCGCTGATGTAGAATATTTTTGCCGTAGGCAGATCCTTTTTTTGAAAGTGTGCGGAAAAATAAATGAATGCTTCATTCTCCGGCACATTGGCACCATAGGTAGCGATATACGTCCGTTCTCTGGTGCCGATACGGTAATAATGGCGCTCACTTCCTGCCTGTGGAAGCTTATCGAAAGTAACGATCTCTTCCCCGTTGTGTTGGCCAAAAACCTTCCTGATTTCGTCGATCTCGCTCTGCATAGATATTATTTAGTAGTCGGTAAAAATACAAATAATAGGGTAATGGATAATAGTATAATGGATAATGTTCTCAAACCGTAAGTTCTTTACTAATTCAAAAGACCTGGGGTTGAGAAAACATTATCCATTTATCCATTGTACTATTATCCATTACCTTTTTTTGCTCCGCCAATCCTTATGTTTCGCGCCATCCATCTGTACGATCTTTGGTAAAAATTTACCTAACACATCCACCAGGGCAGTCTGGCCTTTCATCACTTCATGGATGTCTTTGTAGGCAAACGGCGCTTCATCCAACCCGCCACCAATCAGCTTTACGCCATGATCAGCCAACTCTTTCTTTAAAGCTTCGTTGGTGATGTTGGCCAAAGCTTTCGAACGGCTCATCTTACGGCCGGCACCATGGCTGGCAGAATTTACAGAAGCAGGTTCTCCTTTACCTTTTACGATAAAGCCGGGCGCCGTCATACTTCCGGGGATTATCCCCAGTACATTCTTGCCCGCCGGCGTAGCGCCTTTACGGTGTACGATCACTTCCTTTCCTTCCCACAATTCTTTCCACGCAAAGTTGTGATGGTTTTCAATCATCGCCATCGGTTTTTGCCCGATAGCTTTCGCGATCTTTTTATGGATCGTGTGATGACAGGCGCTTGCATAGTCTCCCGCAAGGTTCATCGACATCCAGTATTCCATTCCCGCTTCGGTATCCAGGTCAAGCCAGGCAAGATGTTTGGCTTCTGTTGGCAACGGAGTTTCCATCATCGCGATCTGTGTATAGTGCGACGCGATCTGCGCCCCCAATCCACGGCTACCGCTATGCGACAACAATCCAACATATTTTCCCGGAGGGACATTGAATGGATTTTCAGCATCCGTGATCTCTACTTCACCAAACTCCACAAAGTGGTTACCGCTGCCGGATGACCCCAACTGGCGTGCCGCTTTATGGTGCAGGTTTTTTACAAAAGGGATCTCATCAAATACTTCACTCTCCAGCACTTCGTGTTCGGTAATTTCTTTGAATTCGTGCCCCGCACCAAATAAGGTATTCGCCACCAATTCACGCTGGTAGTGTGATGCACGCTTCTCCAGGTCTGTTGCCGAAATATCGAAAATGCTAAGGCACATCCTGCAACCAATATCCACACCTACCGCGTAAGGGATCACTGCGTTATCTGTAGCCAACACCCCTCCGATCGGAAGCCCATAACCCTGGTGGGCATCGGGCATCAATGCACCCGCAACAGCTACCGGCAATTTTGCCGCTACCGCCATTTGTTTCAAAACACCTTCTTCAATCTGGTCAGCTCCGAATATGCTATACTCAATCCCTTTTTCATTCAATGGGATCTGCGCCGCTGCTTCCGCTTCAGGCATTACGATCAGCTTCTCAGCGATCTTTCCCAATACCGCATCTTCCACATATGTTTCCGGCGCAGCAAGGATTTCTTTTAAAATATCCAATGCCTGCTCCTCTGTGTGATGTTTGAAATTCGTACACATCACATGCATGGCGATGCTTACTACCGGCCCCTCGGGATATCCGATGGCACGGATCTGTTTTCCTGTTAATGATAATTTGCTCATGTTAGAGTTTTATTCGTTTTGTTAGTTTTAAAAAAGTGAATGGTGAAAGGTCAATGGTCAAAAGTTTAAACTTCAAAGTAAACAACCTCACATTTGCAATTAAAAACTGCGAAGATTTCACTCACTATTGACCATTCACCATTCACCCCATCACTTCGTGATGAACATCTGCTTAAGCTGATCCAGCAACACCCCGTTACCACTCACGCTGATGTTGTTGATCTTTTCCGCGATCTTTTCCACGTACTCCATTTCTTTCAGTTTCCACAACATCGCGTTATCTTCCATCAGTTTGGCAGTGTTCAACAAGCTTCTTGTGCTGGCTGTTTCTTCCCTCCGCATGATGCTGTTGGCCTGTGCATTTTTTTCGGCGATCAGCACTTTGTTCATGATCTCCTTTACATCCCCCGGCAAAATGATATCCCTGATACCAAAGCCCATCACTTCGATACCCAATGCCACTGCTTTTTCTTTTACAGCTGCCAGGATGAATGGAGCGATGGTGTACTTGTTCGCCAGCAATTCATCAAAAGCATATCCACCGATATATTCCCTCAATGCCAGCTGAAAAGCCACATACAACTGCTTTTCGTGATCCTTATTTTCCAGCAATGCTTTTTCAATATCCGTCACCCGGTACTGCGCATAACCATTCACCCGCAAAGCGGCTTTATCTTTTGTAAGGATCTCCTGGCCGTTGATCTCCAGTTGCTGAGCCCTGGCATCCACTTTACCTACGGTAATAGTGATATTGTTTTTCCACCAGGTGTAGTTACCGCTGGCCAATGTCTGTGCGTATTTACCATCCACAAACAATACCGCTTTTTCGTAACTCTCTACGTTGTATGTCCTGATGTAAGGCAAAAGCAGCCTGTGCTGCAAGGTAGTCCTGCTGATATTTTCTGTGATCTCGATCTTACTGGTATCCGCGTACACGAATTCATTTACTACTACCGACTTCCAGAAAGTATACCTTCCCGGTGTCAACACCTGCTTCAACAAACCGTTTTCGTAATGCAAAACGATCTCGTTCTCTTTCACGTTGATCACTTCCAAAGCTGCTGACAGCAATGGATCCTGCAAGAGCACATTCAATTCTACAGGGGCATAAAACTGCTGGGTAAGATCGTATTTTTTCACGTCTTCGGTCCACAACCAATATTTACCTTCTGTAAGGTTCCCCTGGTAAACTCCTTTTTTGAATACCAATGCCACTTCATACCTGTTTACAATTTCCTTTCTCATTTTTTTTATTTTTAAATAGTTTAAAATCTGTTTAATAAAGCTGCCATTGTTTCCGCCCTGTGATCACGGAAGTTATCTTGTTAAGAACCTCTCCCGGCCTTCCGATGAAAACGATGTATGCAGACTTTCTGCTCATCTTCCTCTACCATGCCTGTTCCTGGTTCGTATCGCTGATCGCCTGCTGGTGTTCACCAGGCTTGCTTCGCAAATGCCTTTGCATCTGCCTGCAGGAAATCAATGACTGCTTTATAATTGGCCACCATTTTTTAAGAAGTGGTGTACTTCTCTTCGTGACAAGAAGGTGTTGGCAATTTTAAGTTGCTAACTGTGCTAACCCTTACACTATCCCGCCGGAAGCGGGAAGAGGATTCGAACCTCTACAAGCCTACTGCTCTGGCCGCTGAGCTACCACGCCCGAAGCGTGAAGGGGATTCGAACCCCCGACCGGTAGGTCCTTAGGTAAAGCCTGATCACCGCAACAGCATACAGTTCGTTACTACGGCTGCACTGCGATGCTTTGAAACATCTGCCTGGTTTGTGTGTGGCAGGCTTCTACCGATTTTTCGCATAAGCGAATATTTTGTTTTCCCTCGAAGCAAGAGCTTTGTGGTACATGCTCTCATTGACTCCACAAAGCTGCAATTCAAGTGTGCAATCTTTTTGCACAGTAAAATTTATTTTTATTATTTTTAAAAAAATTTTCCAGATGCCCGTCAACCGCAATGCACTCATCCGTTACCGCACCATTGATAAATGCCTTCAGAACCGCCGCCGCAAATGGACGATAGATGACCTGATAACCGCCTGCAGCGAGGCTTTGAACGAATATGGCGATGCCGGTAAAGATGTAAGCATGCGTACTATCCGGCTTGACCTCAATGCCATGCGAAGCGATCAACTGGGTTACAATGCACCTATCATCGTGAGCAATAAAAAATATTACAGCTACGAAGACCCCGATTATTCCATCACCAACATTCCGCTGACTTCCCAGGACCTGGGAATATTACAGGAAGTATCCAACCTGTTGCGCCAGTTCAAAGGATTCAGTCATTTCAACGATGTGAGTGAAATGGTGCATAAGCTCGAGGACAAGATCTATAGCGAACAACATCATCAGTCACCGGTGATCGATTTCGAGAAAAACGAACTCCTCACGGGTATTCAATGGCTCGATACCTTGCATAAGGCGATCATCAGCAAAACCACTTTACTCATCACCTACCAATCTTTCAAAGCAAGAAAAGCCAGTGAACAAACCTGCTATCCATATCTCTTAAAAGAATACCGCAACCGCTGGTTCATTCTTTGCCGGGTTAAAAATGCAGGCGAAATACTGACGCTGGCGCTCGATCGCATTCAGTCTGTAACGGCTTTGCCCGATGAAAAATTTGTACAAGACAAAAAATTTGACCCTTACACCTATTTCAAAGACATCATCGGTGTTACCCGCAATGCCGCCGAAAAGCCCACGCACATTGAGTTCTTCGCCAACCGCGTACATGCACCCTACATTCTTACCAAACCATTGCACACTTCCCAACAAGTAGTCGAACAACAATCCACCGGCACCATTTTCAGCATCGACGTCATCCCTAATTTCGAACTGGAAAGAGTCTTGCTCGGTTTTGGCGATGGGCTTCGGGTGATTTCTCCCAACAGCCTGGTAAAGGCGATGAGGAGAATTTCGACGAATATGAAGGGGCTTTACGGCTGATACCAGAAGCTGGATGCTGGATGCTGGATACTGGATGCTGGATGCTGGATACTGGATGCTGGATGCTGGATACTGGTAACCGGATGCTCTTAGAAATTGAACGTCCTAAGTTCTTCGTCATGGTATCCAGAAACCAACATCTGACATCGGCATCTTAAGATGCCACCTCCCTGCGAAACCCAATCTGGCCCTTCACTTCAACCTTCTGATCCATTTCATGCTGATTGGCAATGGCCGCTAATGTCATCGGTTCGTTTATTACGGTTTTAAAGCCGAGATGATCCGATAACTTCTGCGATTTGTTGATGCCTAATTTCCCGAATTCATATTTCGCTATCAATCTTCCTTTGCGCAGCAGGGCACTATCCACCATGTTAAGCTCACTGTTGAAAGTACAGATGATCTGCACGTTCAGACAATCACTTAACAGGCCATCACTGATGTTGAGCAGATTACTCACGCTGCTGTTGGATGTATGCTTCCTGTCCATGATGATGTTTTCCGCATCTTCAATGATCAGCACCGCATTCGGGTTATCGATCAGCAGATCGATGAAATCCGGATTTACCAGGTTTCCGGCTACACCGGGAGAAACGAACAGCACTTTCTTTTTCAGGTTGCCGATCAGATGACGCAGGTAAGTTGTTTTACCTGTGCCCGGCAAGCCGTGCAAGAGGATGATACCTTTATCATTTTCTTTCATCAATCTCTCCCGTATCACCGCATCTACCGGTGCAAAGTCATCATTATAGTACATCCCGATATCCAGTACCGTAGGCTTTATCTCCAACTGCTTCAGTTCAAGTCCGTGCTGATTGGCCGTGATGATGTTCATCTCAAAAGGCTGCTCCTTTTCCGCCTGCCTGAATTTTGATAATGACTCCACCAGGTTTTTCGTGTATTCGTGCCTGTTATATCCGTAAAATATCTCCGCATTGTCATACCCGATCCTGATCAGCACTTTATGTTCCATCTTAAAGATCGTGCTGGTAAATTCCTGCCCTTTTGCCTGCCAGTTAAACTGGTTGCGCTGCCATACAGCAAGCACTGTACCTGCATTCCCGTTGTTAATGTAATCAAAAACCTGCTTCATATCCAGATCACTGATATAACTGATATTTGGTATGCTGTTATACTCCTGCAGGTACATCGATCTCATATCGACATAATAATGATCGAACAAACCGCTGTTCCGCCTCCGGCGAAACAAGCCACGGAGTTTGTCCATCCCACGTTTCAGCAATATCATCAGCGCCGGTGCTATCGCCATCAATATAACCGCAAAAAAAATCATTGTTATAAACATCTTTTTAATTTTTAATTTTTAATTCTTAATTTCTATCTCACCATCTTATTCGCACAGCTGCTGCTGGCAAAGGCCAGGGGCTTTGCTTTGAAGCTGAACCCCATTCCGGTGATATACCCCATAGCATCTTTCAACGCGGTATTACTTTTAAAAGCCGGACTGGTATTGATATCGGCATGCACTTCCATCGGCACATTCTGCCCGGCAAACAGGTCACACAGATCGTAAGCCACATCGATACTTTTTGCAACCTCAGTCATCATCCGTTCTTTGATGTTCATCTGCTGGCTCGTGCGTTCGTTACACACATACATGAAACCACCTTTGCCTTTACGCACAAATACGATCACCGTTGCAAAGCCGGTGTTGCTGTGTTTTACCTGGCTATCGGTTCCGATGTATATTTTCACTTCATTACCGCTTGCGGTTTCCCGTGCCAGTGCGGCTTTGATCTCATCGTGCAGCGGTTGCCCTATGGGTTCGCCATTCATCTTCGTCCATTTCCGAAACGTTTCCATTGCATTGTTTTTATATTTTTTAGCGGACAAAACAGGACTCGAACCTGTGTTTCCGGTTCTTCACACCGGCACTCTGCCAATTGAGTTATCTGTCCGTGAAGATCCCACCATCCGGGGGACCCATTGAGCTATTCATTCATTTGTTGGCCCGGCGAGATTTGAACTCACAACTCTCCCGTTAAAAGCGGGATACTCTATGCCATTTGAGTTACGAACCATTTTTGTGCGACCTCCAGAATTGAACTGAATACGTCCGTTTCATTTTTTCCTTCCAGAAAGGAAGGGAAGCGGATATGTTACCGTTACACCCGATCGCATTATTTTTACAATTCAGCTATCTTCTTCCCAGGTTCATTTTTTCGAGAATGATGATGGTGAACCTCGCCAAAACCACGATCACAACCAGTTTCATATTTTAATTTTTTGCAACCGGCCAAAAACAAAAAGCCCGGTTAGATGATTCATCTGACCGGGCCTGCGCACTAAAAGGGCTTTCCTTTTAGGGTTGATAAATATCCGGTCGTTTATATCTTTCAAAATCGCACATAAGGATGCCACTAAATCCTGCAGGTACCAGTGTACGTTCGCTGATCTTTATGGTTAACCAATGTGATTTGCAGTTGATCATTTTATTTAAGAATTAGTTTTTAATTGTTTTTAAATTTTTCGTCCATAAAAAAGCCCCAACTTATCGTCGGGGCCATTGTAATAGACAGTAAGTTTGGTAACTACGATTTGATACAATTTGCCCCCGAAAACCTGCTCCCTTCTTGCGTCAGAGCATGTCCTTTAGTTGCTATATTTTTAAAACGATTGTTCATTTGTTGTCGTTATATATTTTTTTGTTTGCGCTACAAAGATGAATTTATTTTTTTTGATTTACCAAATTTTTTTAACAAAAGTTTTTGCAGCAATATTTCATACAGCGAAAAAACCCAGTAAAATCAATGGTTACAAAGGATAAAAAAAAATCAATATTGATCAATAACTTGCACCTATGCTTTGACTTTTAAAATATTTTCGTGCAAATCATTTTACAATACATTCTCATCAATTCAAAAATTCACCCCATGCACCTGCACATTCCTGATGTACCACGCATCTCTTTCCTCCATCTTTTCAAACTGCACCATCCACTTTCCTTCTAACAAAAACTCTTCGGCTTCTACCCTTACTTTTATTTTGTAAACTCCATTTACCGTACACTCGTTTTCTGTGATCATACACCCGGTTTCAATAAGGTTAAGAATATCGATTGATTGGTAGGCCGCTTGAAAATCACTTACTTTCTTCCGGAATTCTTTTAATGAAATCTGCGAATGATCATTCAATGCAATGCCGCTTTCCCGAAAATCATAAAGCCATTGCAGGTTTCGCTTGTTGAAAATGCAGGCCATACAATTTTCCAGTGCTACCCGGGTATTTTCATACTTATGATCGGGATAATATTCATCGTAAATAAATCCGCAGACCATCCCGCTGATGTTAATGTCATCGATTTCCTTTTGAAACAGTTCTTCTGTGGCAAAACGGTACAACTCTCTCGAATTCACATTCGGGCTGCAAACATCCAGTTCGATCCCAAATCGCCGCATGTATCCATGAAGCTCTTCCCACGCAATGTCTATTTCCGGATCGGGAATGGAGGATGCCGGCGCAAAATGTGCAGGCGAATCGAGCTTTTCAAAAACACGGATCTTTTTACGGGTAGCAAATTGCCGTTCGAATTCATCGATACTTTTCAGGAACTGATTTTCGAGGCCGGGGTCTAACCCTTGCATGCCTTCGCTGAAATCTGCACCATGCTCCAGCATGAGTTTAAGCTTCAGAAAATCGTTTTCATTTTTCAGGTCATTGTTTGATGGATCTGTGTTCATAATAAGTGATTATTTGATCAATAAATAGTCACCTAAAAGTAGAAGCGCCGTTATTCTTAACCATGGGTTTTTCACCAGAGAAATCGGGGATTTTTCGGAATAAATCGGGGGAAAATACTTCTGAGAAAGGTTACAAGTATGCCTGATTTAAAGAATTATGCCATTTAACCGCACAATATTTAAGGTTCATCGATAAAAATTATAAAAACTGATAAGAATGTACTACTTTGCTGGCTAGTTTTCATAGGGTACGGATTAAAACGGGGCATGGTTTTTACCATAAGCCCCTCTTTTTTTATATGGAAGTTCCTTGAGCTTCACGAATTCTATTTCTTTTCTACCAGGTATTTCCAATAACGTTTCGGCATATGCTGGATGTGCAGTTTTGTATTTTTTCGTGCTGCAATGTTTACACTTTTAAAATATTGTTGCCAGAGGTGTTGATACAGCGATTCGTTTTCATCATACACTTCAGTTAGTGCTGCATCATTTTGCAGGTCGGCACTAAAATTCAACTGTACTTCTTCCACTTTTTCAAGATCATAATAAATTCCGTATTTCCTCGTGGCATCGTAGATCAGCCAACTCTGATCGGCATAACGTGCTTTAAAATGTTTTGCTATCAATGGCAACACATTATGATCCGGCTGCACGATGGCATAATACAATTGGTCTTTTGTAAGTTGAAAACGCACAAAAGCTTCCATCCGGTGTTTTTCACGATGCACTTTTCTCGACACCTGTTTCACCAGCAATATATCGGGGTGGCTAAAATCATTTTCCACGGCCACTTTCGCGGCAAGCGAATAACGAATATAGCGCAGCAATACATCTTCCATCCCTTTATCTTCACTCAAAAAACTATCGTATAGCTGGCGATAAGCACCCGGTGTCAGTTTTTGTTTCAGCCTTTCCCACACACGGCTGGCTTTAGACTCATCGGTAAATACTTTGTGCGTTTCACCAAAGAGATTTGCCGGTGCAAACATTTCACCGCAAATAACCGTATCGGCCAGGCGATACTCGTATACTTCAAAGACCGCAGTAAGAAAACCCAGCCAGCTACCATCGTACACCACGGTCGTCATCAGAAAAGATTTATCTGTGGTGAAAAATTCGCTTTGTATTTACTCACCCCTTCCGATAAAATGAATTGTTTTATCTGTGCCGGTTGCCAGTCTTTTACTTCGTAATCGTTATCCGCCTGTATGAAATAACGGGCACGGTTAACCGAAATCCCGATCTTTTTCAGGTGGCCATAATCAAGTCTCCTGAAGCGCCGGGCAGCAACGATTTTTTGAGCACTTTGTACCCCGATCCCTGGCACACGCAGAATGAGCTGGTAATCGGCGGTGTTGATATCTATCGGAAAACATTCCATGTTGCGGAGCGCCCAGCCCAGCTTTGGATCAATTTCCATATCGAGCAATGGGTTGTTCTTGTCTACGATCTCCTCCACATTGAATCCATAAAACCGCAGCAGCCAATCAGCCTGGTAGAGCCTGTTTTCCCGTACGATGGGTACCGGGGTGCCGATAGCGGGTAAGCGATTATCATTGCTGACAGGTACATACCCGGAGTAATACACCCGCCGCATATTCATCTTTTTGTAAAAGCCATTCGCCAGGTATAAAATTTCCAGGTCAGTTTCAGGCGTAGCGCCAATCACCATCTGTGTACTTTGCCCCGCAGGAGCAAACAACGGCGCTTTCTTAAATAATTTTTTCTCTTCCTTATTTTCAATGATCGCCTGTTTCAATACTTTCATCGGCCGGATCATGTCTTCCCTTTTTTTATCAGGAGCCAGCAACGCCAGGCTTTTTTCGGTGGTCATTTCTACGTTGATGCTAAGCCTGTCTGCATACAATCCGGCTTCTTTGATGATCTCCTCACTTGCCCCGGGAATACTCTTGATATGGATGTACCCGCTGAATTTATGTTCCGTCCGCAATTTTTTTGCTATCAGCACCAGCCGCTCCATCGTGTAATCGGCATTGGTAAAAATGCCGGAACTGATAAACAATCCCTCGATATAATTGCGCCGGTAAAAATTGATGGTGAGATCCACCACTTCCTGCACCGTAAAACCCGCCCGCTTTATATCGTTGCTCTTGCGGCTCACGCAGTAAGCACAATCGTAAATGCACACATTGGTGAGCAATATTTTCAGCAGCGATACGCATCGCCCATCTTCGGTGTAGGCATGACAGATCCCGTTGCCGGTAGTGCCCAGTCCTTTTTCCTTATTCTTGCGGCTGCTACCGCTGCTGCTGCAGCTAACATCGTATTTGGCTGCATCGGCAAGTATGGAAAGTTTTTCGGTGATTCGGTCGTGATTCATTGGTGGGTGTTTTTTTGGTTTGTATTTTTTCCTCCACCTGAAGGTGTAGGGAATTAATTGCCACCAGCTTTAGCTGGTGGCAATTAATATGGTAAAGTGAGCGAAGCCGATGCCTTCTTCAATCCATTGATATGCGCATCGCTCAAAAAATAATCGTTGCCATGCAGCCATTCAAAACTTTCGGCCCATTGGCGGGTACGTTTCAAAAATTCCAGCTCCCATGCCTGGCTGATGATGATGGTGGCTTCGGGCAGATTGCCAACTAAAAAATCTTTCACGCTCACATCAAAGTAGGGTATCGTTTGAATGAAGTCCAGCAATTCGGCATCTGTAGCACAGGGAAAATTCTGATGCGCCAGAAAATTATTCTTCGATGCACGGTGCACTTCTATGTCTTTATTTATTTCCCGTAGAAGAATGTCGCCCAGGTATTCGTTTGTAATAGCGGTCATAAAGATTAGAGATTAGGGTTTAGGGTTTAGGGTTTAGGGTTTAGAAAGTTTAGGGGATTTAGAATAATGTCCCCTGTGCGCCGGGCCGTTTAAATTGCGAAGTATCGAGGCTCCATTCTTCGGCATTCATATTATAAAGCTTCCCGTATTTGCGATAGGTTTGCGCCACCATATCGGCAATGCCGCCTTCGCCCCGCATACGCACTCCCCAGCGGGTATCGTTCACCTTGCCGTCATGGCTTTGTTCGATCAGGTGCCAGACCTTATCGGCATGGTTCGGGAAATTTTTATACAGCCAATCGTGAAACAAAAACTTGATGGCTCCATTTAGCCGGATGAAAGTGTAAGCCGTAAACGTAGCTCCATGATCGGCAGCGGCTTTCATGATGCGCTGCATTTCGTGCTCGTTCAGCCCGGGTATCATCGGCCCCATCATGATGCCCATGCGTACACCGGCTTTGCTGAGTTCTTCTATCACTTTCAATTTTTGTTTGGCGGTAGTAGTACGTGGCTCCATGATGCGGCGCAGGTCTTCATTGAACGAAGTGATACTCACCATCGCCGATACGATATTCTTTTTCGCCATTTCCTGCAATACATCTTTGTCTTTGAGTATCCACGAATTCTTCGTCAGGATGCCCACCGGCTGATTGAATTCGTTGCACACTTCCAGCAGTCCGCGGGTAAGCCTGTATTGCTGTTCGGCGGGTTGATAGCAATCCGTATTGCCGCTTAGCATGATGGGCGCACATTCCCATTTGGGATGCATCAAAAATTTGCGAAGCAACTGCGGGGCATTTTTTTTGATGAGGATCTTTTGCTCAAAATCCAGCCCCGCGCTGTAACCCCAGTATTCATGCACATTACGGGCATAACAATAAATACAGCCATGTTCGCAGCCGGCATAGGGATTCATACTATACCCCATGCCCACATCTTTGCTTTCCACTTTATTCACGATCGTTTTCGACTGCTGCTCTATGTATTGCGTTTTAAGGTTAGCTTCTTCCCAATCGTCGATACCTTCCACATGTTCCCGGGTGGATTCATTTTTGATAAAGCGGTTCTTATAATTGAATTGCGCCCCACGGCCGGCTTTGTATTGCACCTGGTCTTCCTGGTTGGCAACGGATACTTTATGGTGATCTTGTTGGAGGTTTTTGTCCATTTTTGTTACACTAATTAGAGCGAACCTGCCTGTCGGCAGACAGGTTACACGAATTGACGGAGATGATGTTTTAGTTTTTAAGGCCACGAATTTTCCGAATTACACAGCCTGCCCGCCGACTGCGGGGCAGGCTGTATAATTCGCTTTAATTGGTGTCATAAAAAAAGTGCCCCCTGCGTGGTATTCACCGGCAGGTTTTGAAACTCGAACCTACCAGCTATCTGGTATTTCATTTCGCCTACGGGCCGCTTCAGCAGCAGCATGGCATCGGCTATGAAACGGCCGGTAAAGCTTTTGTGGCTATATTCCAGCCAGCCTTTTTCGAACTGCCATGGCTGCAGCTTGCGGGCGATGGTGAGGTGTGGTTCGAGGATGAAATGCGGCTTGTGGTCGTTATTGAGTTTCATCAGCTGCTGCGCTTCGGTGCGGATCGTTTTCACCAGCCCCTGTATCGGCAACTTTGACGTTACATTTATATAGATGGTATGCGAGGGAAAACTGCCGTAGTCCTTCAGCTCGATCTTTACCGGGTGAAACCCCATGCCGATATTTTTCAGCCGGTTGATGATACGCTCTTCAGCCATTTCGTATTGCACAAAATTTACTAACGTAATGTGCGGTTTACCATACAAAGCGGCTGACGATTTATAACTGTCGTAAAAATCCTGCTTGACTTTCATGATCTTGTTGCGTAGTTCTTCATGAGGATTCAATATCACTAAATATTCAAACATCCTGTAGCCTGGAATACTGTTGATAATTTTTTTCATAAAAACGGTTTTAAAAATTTGCCCGCCAAAATATTTAGCATAAATTTACTAAATAATTTAGTATTTCAAAATTATTTTTTATGGAAGTGGACAACTTTTCGGGCAGCAGCTACAAAGGCACCAAAGATTTTACGCAGCACGATGTGACCTCGGCCAATGCTACCGGCTTTGGCGCCGCCGCCGACGATTATATGGAGCGGGGCATCGACCTCAACGAGCAGCTGGTAATGAACAAACCGGCCACTTTTTTCTTCCGCATGAAGGGCGACGCGATGACGGATGCCGGGATCTATAATAATAATGTACTCATCGTAGACCGGTCTGTAAAGGCCGGCCATGGCAAAATAGTAGTAGCCATCGTAGATGGCGAAATGATGGTGCGGCGGCTGCAAAAAACCTTCAACAAAACCACCCTGCTGGCAGAGAACGACCGCTTCAGTCCGGTGGAGCTGAACGAATTTACCACTTCCATGGTGTGGGGAGTGGTGACCTGTGCTATTAATATTGTGGATGATGCGTTGTGGATGTATCTGAACAACAGGAAAGCCTGATGTACTCCGAAGCTCTTGCTTCGGATGTAACCTGAAGTTCCTGCTTCGGATGTAACCTGAAACTCCTGCTTCGGATGTAACCTGAAACTCCTGCTTCGGGTGTAACCTGAAGCTCCTGCTTCGGGTGTAACCTGAAGCTCCTGCTTCGGGTGTAACCTGAAGCTCCTGCTTCGGGTGTAACCTGAAGCTCCTGCTTCGGGTGTAACCTGAAGC